>Ga0209164_1000912_pt1 | contig 47740 bp, 37 predicted proteins | sample MTBNYHSulfiMetaG_FD_187458 | JGI IMG/M metagenome (GOLD analysis project Ga0209164, IMG submission 187458) | Enrichment culture microbial communities from rom New York Harbor, USA that are MTBE-degrading - MTBE-NYH (New York Harbor Sulfidogenic)... | ecosystem: Environmental > Aquatic > Marine >... | reverse complement strand
CGGGTCTCAGTAACACTATCCCGAGTCAATGAGCCTCTACAGAGGGATGCGCCGGGGATTCAGACGTCCCAAGGAGGCTCATTTTTGCCCGATTCGCCCTGTCACTTTACTTGGTGAGAAATGCGGGCTAGCGTCCAAAGGGAACGCCGGCCCTCCCCGCGTCCTTGAGGGAAGAGCCGGCGAAAAATTCTCAGCGAGAATCGGTCACGGGATTACTGCTGCCCGTTGCCGCGACGCACGCCTTTCCACAGAGGGGCGCCGGTCTCGTCCCGCAGAACGATAGTGGTGTCGTCGTACTCCACCAGGCGAGCGATAAAAATCTCGCTGCCGTCATCCAGCACGACAACCACGCCCGTGATCACGACATCCGTTCCCACGGTGAGATCCACCTCCTGGTTGACCAGGTACCAGTAGGGTCCCAGCACCACCAGCAGGTCGCTGCCGTCGCCCAGCGTCAGAAGGAGCTGATAGCCGGGATAGGTGTTCTCTTCGGTGCAGCCGACAGCGATCCCGGCGACCATGCCCTGGACGACGGTTTCGGCGGCCGGGTCATAGTCGTAACCGATATAGGTCCCCGGATTGCGACCGTTGTCGGCACCCCGGGTGCCACGCCACACGGGATAGCCCAGCTCGTCACGCAGCACCAGTGCCAGTTCGCCGTTGACGATTTCCGCGGCGAGAATGACGGAGACGTTTGCCTCGTCCAGCTGACACTCTGCCTGACCCTGGGTCAGGGCGCCCGTCACCGTGACCACATCGCCCACGGCCAGCGGGAATTCCTGGTTTTCCATATACCAGGCCGGTGCCACATTCACGAAATAGAGATCGTTGGCTTCGGTGCGCAGATAAAAGGAAGCGTTGCCTTTCTGCCGGCGGACACCGTCGTCTTCACAGAAGTCCATGTCGACGATCTCGCCCGTCACCGTCACCACGGCGCTCAGGTCATAGCCTGAACCGTGGGGGCCGCCGTTCTCGCCCTGGCCGCCGTTCCGGCCGTAATCCTCCCCGTAACCGGAACCGTCACACTCGCCGTTCTGGGTTCCGTCCCCGTTGCCTCGACCGCCGCCCTGCTGGGCCACGGCCAGGCTGCATGTCAACAGAAGCATGCTCAGGATAATCATGACTTGTTTCATTTACGAATCCTCCTTAAAAATCTCATCATGGACCGGTTAACTGCATATGGCATGCCAAACCAGTCTGGATTCGCAACCTATTCCAAAACAGTATGTTAGAATTTTTCTGCCGGCGAGATCGTCGGTTCTGACGAGAGTCCCGCCGCCGATTCGTCAGTTTGGTCGCCCGTCTGACGACAGCGATGACGCCACGCGCCGAGGGTCGGGCGCAGGCTCACCCATGGGAAGGAAATCGTGCAGGAACATGGAACGGCCGGAGTTGGCCGGCAGGGGCGAAGATTTCACTCCTCTGCCTTGAGACCGTATTTCTCCATCTTGTAGCGGATGTTCCGCTCGCTGATGCCCAGCTGGCGGGCCGCCTTGATCTGGACGAAGTTGTTCTCCTCCAGCGCCTGCCGGATCATCCGTTTTTCAAGGATCTCCACCGCTTCGGGCAGGCTGCCGCCCGGCAGGCCCATCAGGGCCGATTCATCGCCGGCAGTCTCGGCCGGCGCCTGGTCGAACTGCACCGTCTGGATGACGTCGCCCCGGGCCAGGACCAGCGACCGCTGGATGATGTTCATGAGCTCGCGAATGTTGCCGGGATAGTCGTAGGCCAGCAGCTGCTGCCGCGCCTCCCGCGAAAAACCCCTGACCTCGATCCCGTACTTGTCGCTGTAATATTTCAGGAAATGCTCCATCAGGACCGGGATGTCCTCGCGCCGCTGGCGCAGGGGCGGCAGGCGCAGGGAGACCACGTTGATGCGGTAGAACAGGTCTTCGCGGAAGGCGCCCGCCCGGATAAGTTCCTCCAGATCACGGTTGGTGGCGCTGATCAGGCGGAAGTGGACGGGGATGGACCGGTTGCCGCCCACCCGCTCGATCTCGTTCTCCTGGAGCACCCGCAGCAGCTTCACCTGGATCTCCGGCGGGATGTCGCCCACCTCGTCCAGGAACAGGCTGCCGTTCTCGGCGATTTCAAAGCGCCCCTTCCGCGTGGTGGCCGCGCCGGTGAACGCCCCCCGCTCGTGCCCGAACAGCTCGCTCTCCAGAACCCCCGGGTTCAGCGAGGCGCAGTTCACCGGCACGAACGGGCCTCCCTTGACGGCACTCAGGGAATGAATGGTGCGGGCCAGCAGTTCCTTGCCGGTGCCGCTCTCCCCCAGGATCAGGATGGGCACGTCGGCCCGGGCCGCCCGGGCGGCCATGCTCAGCACCTCGCGCATGCGGGGGTTTCGGGTCCGGATGGACTCCGTGAGCTGGCTGTCCACCAGTTCCCGCCGCAGTTCCTCGTTTTCTTCCAGCAGCATCTTTTGCTCGAGGGCTTTGGAAATCTTGAGGAGCAGTTCGGAAAGATTCACCGGCTTGCCCAGATAGTCCGTCGCGCCTTCTTTCATGATGGCGACGGCTTCATCGATGTTGCCGTAGGCAGTGATCATGATGAAAGGGACCAGGGGATCCACACGGCGGATTCCGGCCAGCAGCTCGCGGCCGCTCATGCCTTTCATTTTCATGTCGGAGATGATGAGGTCGGGTGGCGTGGCGGCGAAAGCCTCCAGGGCTTTTTCGGCCGATTCCGCCGGCAAGACGTCGTAGCCGTTCTTTTGGAGAAAGCCGGACAGCACCAGGCGCTGGTTCGCCTCGTCATCCACCACCAGGATCCGGTGTTTCATGCGCAGGTCCTCCCTTGGCCAGCGGCAGGTAAAGAAAAATGGATGTCCCCTGTCCTTCGGCCGATTCAACGTCCACCATGCCGCCATGAGCCACAACGAGCCGGTGGACCGTGGCCAGCCCCAGGCCGCTCCCTTCGGAACGGGTGGTAAAGTACAACTCGAAGGCCCTTTCGCGCACTGCGTCACTCATGCCGGAACCGTCATCGGCCACTTCCAGGACGGCAAACGGCGGCTGGCGTCGGCAGCTGATGCGGATGTGTCGCGCTGCGGCCTGAAGGCTGTTCTCCACCAGGTTGATGAGCACGCCCTTCATCTTCGCCTCATCCATGTGCACCGTCAAATCGCCGTCTCCCGTCCGGCAGTCGATCTCCATGTCCACCGCCGGTGATCCGGCCTCATAGAAGCGTCGGATGCCTTCGAGAAACTCCCGCATGGAGACATCCCGTGGCTCGATGGCCGGTTTCCGGGATACCTGGATAAATTCCGACACGATATGGTTCAGTCGGCCGATCTCGGCGTGGAGGATGTCGGTCAGCTTTTGTTCGTGCCCGGGAAGCGAGGAGTCCAGGTGCAGCTGCTGGATGATCATGGAGACGGTATTGAGCGGGTTTCGGATCTCGTGGGCAAAGGTACTGGAAAGCCAGCCCATGGAAAAGAGCCGCTGTTCGCGCAGCCTCGTTTCCTCGGCGATATTCTCCAGGGAAATGTCCTTGACGATGTAGACGTCGGCATCGGGCGGCGAGTCCTTCAGGACCAGCAGGGTCCTGTCGTTGTGCCGGATCCGGGTGAGTTCGCCTGTCAGTCCGTGCAGCCGTTCTTCGCCTTCCGGACCCAGCATGTCGGCCAGGCGGCGGTTGCGAAACGTCCGCCCGCGACGGTCCCGGATGAGGACCCCGTCGTCGATCTCGTTCATGATGGCCCGGAACCGGCTCCCCTCGAGGCCCAGGCGCTTGGTGAGAAAGATGGCGTAGACGAAGACCACATCCAGCAGCAGGATGAAGCCCAGGGCGGCCAGGATAATGTTCCGGAATGCATCCTCCAGATATTGCACGAAGGCCAGGGACAGTCCGATGCGGACCACGGCGACGAAGGCGCTGTCGCGGTACAGAGGCCCGACGCACTCCAGCACATCCTCGCCGCGGAAGGTGATCTCCCGGGTGAAGGGCTCGCCGGCGTACACCGCTTCCAGCAGCAGGGGATCTTCGGCCAGCCGCCCCAGCCCGGCGGCCAGGCCCTCCTCTTCGGTGCTGAAGAGAGTGCCCGCCAGTGATTCCACCTGGATGAAGACGATGTCCTGATAATCGGCCAGGGGCGCCAGCACCTCGGCGACATCGGGTGCCGCCGCGTCGAGTTCCAGCCGGCCCCTCTCGCGCACGTGCCGGGTGAGCGCCCCCTGCAGGCTCTGGTTGACGCTTTCCAGGAACAGGAAGCCATCCTCGCTACGCAATTCCATGTAGGCGGTTTTTTCGTTGCGGATCTGCAGCACCAGAAAAATCACGATCCCGGCGTTGACCGCCAGGATGAACAGATACAGCCCTTTCTCGATGAACCTTGCCCGTCCCGGTTTCATGGCTGATATTCTAGGGAATCCCGGGGCTGTTTACCAGCCCGAAGTGACCCGTTTCGTCCATCATCCCCCGGGTACTACCCGGAATTTTCGTGACCGTTTCGACAAATGATTGCATAATCTATAGTTTTTCTTTACCATTTTGAGGGACGGACGCGAGGGCGTCCGCCCGAAATGCTTCACGCCCAGGGGTGACTATGAGATGTGTGATCCTGATCCTGCTGGCGGCTGGCCTGTGGGGAACCCTGCCCGCCGCCGACGCCGCCCTGGACGTCACCTTCCAGTCAAACTATATCTGGCGCGGCATCAAGAACGATGACGGCCCGGTGTTTCAACCGGGCGTCACGGTGCTGCTGGGCGACTTCACCCTGGGCGCCTGGGGCAACATGCCCCTCACCGACCAGGAAAACGGTGGCGACGCTTTCCGGTTCAACCGTGGCGATTTCTCCATCTCCTATGACCGGCAGTGGGGACGGGTGCTGCTGTCGGGCGGCGCGGCCCTGTACGCCTTTTCTCAGCAGGACTTTGATGCCACTGCCGAGGTGTTCGCCGGCATCATGGTGGATGCGCCCCTGTCGCCCATGGTGACGTTGTACCAGGATGTGGCCGAAACCAGGGGCACCTATCTGCTCCTGGGCGGATCCCATACCCTCGGCCTGGGCGCGCCGGACATCACCGACGGCCTGGAGATCTCGGCCGGCCTCGGCTTCGGCTCCAGCGACTTCAAGCGCGGCTATTTTCGCGGCAATCCGGACCGTGAGCCGGGCCCGCCGGCGGCCGGCGGTTCCGGCAACGGGGGATTGGGCGAGTCCCTCGCCAACAGCGGCCCGGGCGAGGGGGGCGGGAACGGCGGCGGCCCGGGCGGCGGCATGCCGGCCGACGACGCCACCTGGGGGCTGACCGATTTCTCCGTGCGCCTTTCCCTGCCGATCAAGCTCCCCAAAGGGACCATCTCCGGCCACGTCCAGTATGTCAGGCTGGCTGATGAGGATATCCGTTCGCCCCGGTTCGAGGAAGATGACGACTACGTCAGTTTCGGTGTGACCTATCGGCTCATCTTCTGAGAACGCCGGGCCGCACCGCCGCGGTGTGACCTGCCGGGAAACCGGCCGTTTCCACCGCGAGCCAGCCAATGCTCGCAACAGGAGAACCGACACCATGTGGTCATTGCTTGTATTTCTGATCCTGGTGGCGGCCACTGCCGCCAGCGGCGCCCTCTTTCCGCCGGGCGACTGGTACGCGGCGTTGCAGAAACCTGTGTGGACGCCGCCGAACTGGGTCTTCGGCCCCGTATGGACGATGCTCTACATCGCCATGGCCGTGGCCGGATGGCGGGTCTGGCGGCGCGCCGGGAACCGTTTCAGTCCGGCGCTGGGTGTCTGGGCGGGACAGCTGCTGCTCAACGGCCTCTGGTCCTGGCTCTTTTTCGGACTGCACCGGCCGGACCTGGCCCTGATGGATATCAGTGGTCTGTTGCTCCTCATCGTGCTGTTCATCATCATGGCCCGCCGCCACAGCACCCTCGCCGCCTGGCTCTTCGTCCCCTACGCCTTCTGGGTCGCCTTCGCCGCCGTGCTTAACTTCGCCCTGTGGCGCATGAACCCCATTCTGGCGGGATGATGACTGAAGACGGAGGAAAAGCCGCCGCCGTCGATTCTTGTGAGGCACAAACCGACACAGGAGGATCGACCTCATGAAACAGACCCAGCCCCATCTTCCTTACAGCCTGTTGGTGGTCGTGTTGCTGCTGGCCGGTCTGGCCGGCTGCGGCGGGGAGGAAGTCGTCACCGTCGACCGGATCATCGCCGGCGAGACGGGCGCGGCCATCGACACGCGCCTCACGCCCTACCTGCAAAAGGCCCTCGCCGCGTATGACCTGCCCGGCCTGGCGGTGGGTATCGTTCAGGACGGCCGTATCGTCTACGCCCGCGGTTTCGGCGTGGAAAGCCTCGCCAACCCGGAGCCCGTCACCATCCACACCGTCTTCCACATGGCGTCCGTCTCGAAGCCTTTCGTGGCCACCGCCATCATGCAACTGGTGGAAAAAGGCCACATCGACCTGGACGCCCCGGTCATCAGGTATCTGCCGTATTTCCGGCTGCAGGGGGACGGGTACCGGCGCATCACCGTCCGGCAGATGCTCACCCACACCTCGGGCATGCCCGATGTGGAGGACTACGAGTGGAGCACGCCGGTATATGACGAGGGCGCTCTTGAACGATACGTTTGCAGTCTGGCCGACCGGCAGCTGGTCCATCCGCCGGGTGAGACATACCGTTACAGCAATATGGCGTTTGAATGCCTGGGTGACATCATCGCCAAGGTCTCCGGCCTGACGTTCGCCGATTATGTCCAGCAGAAGATCCTGGATCCCTGCGCCATGACAGCCAGCACGTTCCTGAAACCGGAGCATCTGCCCGAAGGCTGGGCCGCGCCTCATTTGCGCACACTGGCCACTTTCACCTGGGCCGGCTACCCGTACAACCGGATGCATGGCCCCAGCTCGACCCTCCACTCCAGCGCCCTGGACATGTGCCGCTGGGCCGAAGCGAACCTGAATCGCGGCGTCCGTAGTGATCAGCGCATTCTGGAGGGATCATCGTACGACGAGTTGTGGCGCCCGCAGTCGGAGGGGGGCGAATACGGCCAGGTCGGATTGAGCTGGTTCATTTCCACGTTCGAGGAAGAGCGCCTCATCCATCACGGCGGCGGCGACGTGGGTTTCAACACGCAGCTCATGTTGCTGCCGGAACGCAAGACGGCGGTCATCGTCCTGTGCAACTTCATCCCGGCCCCGGTGCGGTCCCTGGCCGACGCTGCCCTGCAGGCGGCCCTGGGCGGAGAACCGGCGCCGCTGCGACCGCCTCCGGCCAGCCTGCGTGTTCTGGAGATATTCCGCTCGGATGGGCTGGCGGCGGCCGTTCAGACCCTGCATTCCTTTCAGCAGACGGACACGCCACAGTATGACTTCTCTCCACAGCAGTACTTCTGGTTGATGGAAACAGCCATCGCGCTGGATCGGGAGACGGAGGCGACGGAACTGGCCCGCTTCATCATGGCCATCCTGCCCGAGAGCATCTGGTCCGGCGGTGTGGAGGATCTGCGCGCCTTCGCCGGGCAACATCCTGAAAACCGGGCAGCGACCGCCGTCCTCCAGGTCTTCGAGTCAGGCGCAATCCCGCCATCCGCCGCGCGCTAGACCTTCTGTCTGTACCGTGCCGGGAGCGGCATCATATTCCTTGTATCCTTCGGACATTCCCGGTAAAATAGGCCGCAGTATCCGAGACACACATGATGCAGCCTGTGACCGCCCTCGTCCGGGCCGGCGCCCGTGAACAGGGTTTCAAGGGAAGTTATCCGTCAACCGGCCACCGTATTCGCGTCAGCGCGGGATGTGGCGGCCAACTATTGACAACGTACCGAAAGGAGAGATCATGACCAGTATCGCCAAGGCCGGCATGCGCGGCTGCAGCCGCGGGATCATCATCATGCTCATCAGTGCGGCCATCGTGATCCCGCTGGCCATCCTGCTGGTTTTTCTGCCCATGTTCTACGTGATGAACTCCGGCGCCAGCATCTGGTGGCTGATCATCCCCTCCTTCCTCTTCCTGATGATCCTTTTCGGCGGCGGGATCGGCGCGCTGTACATGGTGTTCACCCGCCGACGCCGACAGCTGGACGATCTGGTGTCGCCCTTCGGCCTTCGGGGTAGCACCCACCAGTTATGGTTCCGCCAGTATCACGGGGAATACCGCGGCCGGCCGCTGGCCATCTATTTCTATCGCGGCCCGACGGTAGAGATCGATATTCCCCTGCAGATCCCCACCCGGCTGGCCGTCACCCTGAAAGAAAACGATTCCCGCCTGCTGGCCTCCCTGTTCAACCGCCAGCCCCTGGACCTGTCGTCGGCCGGCCTGGGCGACCTGCTCGTTTACGCGCATGAAGAAGGCTGGGCGCGGCAGCTGCTCCAACAACCGGGCGTGGCCGATCTGGTGCGACGGCTGGTGGCCAAAGGCTCCTTCCTGCGCCATGACCTCATCCTGCGTCCCGGCGGCTTGCGCCTCAGGTTCTATGGCAGCCAGAGCATGATGGCCTTCCAGTTCCCTCTCAGCGCCGCCGAAATGCAACAGCAGGTGAATGATCTGGTGGAGCTGGCCGACAGCCTGCAGAAAATGCCGGCCCCCGAAGTGACGATCGAGGAATCGTCCGCCGAACAATTCGAGCGGTCCTTCCGTCAGAAGAGTTCCACCCTCATACCTCTTGTGACCATCATCATCGTCGTCGGTATCATTTTTGTGTCGGCCGCGGCGGGACTCATCGCCTTTGTTCTTGTTTCCCTGGATTGAGATCCGGCCCGATGGCTCTCAGAAGCGAAAACCGGTGCTGAAATGGATCCTGATTGATTCGTCGAAGTCATAGCCGGCTTCCACCTTGAAGCCGAGCATGGCCGCGAAAACCCAGAATCCGACGCCCGTGCCATAGCGAAATCGGGCATCACCCAAGCTTCTCCCGTCGTCATACGCTGTACCCGTATCCACGAAAAAGTTGAGGCCGTAGCGATACCAGGCCATTTGGCGGGACAGGGGCCAGCGAACCTCCACGGACCCGATCAGGCGGTTGTCGCCGATATAGCGGCCGGCGCGATGACCGCGCAGGGTGGCGCCGCCGCCCAGGAACGGACGCTCGTAATCGGGCAGCGGTCCGTCAGCCAGATCGCAGAGGAACTGGGCAGCCAGGATACCGGGACCCAACAGTTGCTTGTAACCGCGCAGGTCGAAGGTATGGCGGTTGGCGCCATCGGTGAGGTCCGGCTCCAGTCGCTGCCAGTGATAGCCGAGATAGACGGCATCCATGGGCAGGTTGCGGTCGCGCCGGGTGTCCAGGGCGGCGCCGGCGCCGATGGTGAAGAGCCGGTCGTCCGTCCCGTTGAAACGGATGTCGGACCAACCGGCCGAGGCATCCACGGTGATCTGGCGGATCCGGGTGGTCCACCCGCCTTGCAGCGCCACGCGCTCGTCCTTCAGCTCATAGTGCGGATTTTCCCGGCGATGCCAGCCGAAGCCGAAGTACAGCTGGTGAGGCATGGCCGTCGGCTCACCGAAGTCGAAAGTCGTCTTCACCGCCGCCTGCTTGTGCCCCCCCCAGCTCATGGGAAAGGAGAACCGGTCACGGATGCCCAGGGGTTCCACCCACGTGACCCGGGCGCCGTAAGTGAAGCCGTACTCGTCCGTCAGTTCCAGAATGGGGGCGAACATAAATTTTTTGAACACCACTTCCTTTTCCTGGACCATGATGACCAGGGCCACAGGACCTGTTTCTTCCAGCGACAGGTATCGCTTCCTGACATCCACCCGGGCAAAGCGGCCGCAGTCCAGCAGCCGGCGACGGATAGCCTCCAGGTCGCCGTCCGTCATGCTCTGCCCCTCGGAGATGTCGGCCAGACGGATGATTTCTCCGTCAGGGATGCTGTGGTTGCCGTGGACGCGGATGGTGCGCAACTGCCATGCGCCCATGACGGCGACCGTGGCGAGGAGAACCAGGCCGGCGACCAGGCCGGAACAGGGCGTCTTACTTTTCATCCTTTTCCTCCAGTACCTCGCCGGCATAGAACTTCACCTTGACATCCGTCTGGCGATACTCATAAAAGGAACGCTCATAGTGCGCCGTCAGATCACCCATGGCCGTGGTCACCCGGGCCTCCACCCGGATCCCCTCGGGCAGCCACACATTTGCCACCGGCTGTGCCATAGTCATGGTGGCCCACAACTTCTCCACCCGCACCAGCCAGCGGCCGGGCAGAAAATCCAGCCCCACGTTGTCGAAGGTGACATTCACGATCTGGTACTCGGCCGGATCGATGAGCATGGTCACCAGGGTGGTTTTGTCCAGCATGTTGTCATATTTATCGCCGCCGTCATCACCGGAAAACAGATGTTCCGGATAATATTCCACCACCACCACCGGCCGTCCCCGGAATTCCCGGCGGCCGGCGAAAAAATAGTTGCCGCGCTCGAATTTGAAGGTGAGGAAGCTTTCCCGGTCCGGCACGCCGCCCAGGCTGCCTTCCCGTTCGGTGCGGCTCGGCTTGAACCGGCTCTCTTCGGCACGCTGTTCTTCCGGGGACAAGGTGACGCCGTTGACCACCACCGGATTCCTGACCAGCAGTCCGTCGCGCACGATCCAGACGTATTCCCGACGGAAGCTCTGCAGCGCCGGGATGTCCAGGCCGCCCCGGAACTCCAGCACTTCCTTTTCGCGAAACACATAGTTGTGCAGGGCTTCCCAGTTGGTATGCCGCTGGACCAGCACCTTTTCCATGAAGATGTCGATATCCATGGCCGACGGTGCGTCAGTTCCGCTGTCGGGAGCGGCCGCCTGGAGGGTCACTCCGAGGGCCGTCAGCAGAAGAATCCCGGCCAGTCCTTTACTACAGATTGCTTTCATAACCCACCCCGGCTCATGTAAAGTTACGGGTGTGACAGGCACACGTGGAGGCTCATCCTTAGTGTACGCTTCCCCCAGGCGGTTTGTTACCATGCCCTTGTGCGTGTCAACCCTTAACGTCCGCCCGGGGATGGTATCCAGCCGGCGGATGGGGCGTCGGGCACCGAAGGCTGGTCCGGGGCGGCAGGGTCGCGGCATTTTTTTCGGACATTTTGGAGCCGGTGGTTGAACACAACCGTATATACAAGAATCTAAAGATACAAATCGGCAACTTTTCCGCAAAAGGAGGACTCGATGAGAAAGTGGATGTACCTTTTGGCGATTGTGATCCTGTCCGGGGCAGCGCTGGCCCAGGATGCGCCCCGGTTCCAGTTCCATGGCGGTTATGCCTACATGCGCTCCGAGGGCGTGAATTTCGGTGCCGGGTGGGATATCGGACTCTCTTACTACTTCAACAACTACCTGGCGGTGGAGGCGGACATCAGCGGCCATCACCGTGACAATTTCGATTTTTACAATTTCCTCATTGGCCCGAAACTGGCCTTCTGGGAAAACAGGGACTATGTCCCCTTTACCCATTTCCTGGTGGGTGCCGGCCAGGCCCAGTTTGATGTCCTGGTGGGCGGCCAGCAGCTGAGCACATCCAGTGCCGAGTTCGCCTTCCTCATCGGCGGCGGGGTGGATATCCGCCTGACGGACCATATCTACTTTCGGCCGTTCCAGATCGACTATATCCGCCAGACGGGCAACAACGAGGCCGACCAGGTCCGTATCATGGTCGGGCTGTCGTTCATCGGGGGGCGCTGATCACCGTCCGCGATTCACTGACTCCCCCTGCCCGATCCGGCCATAAAAACGCCCGGCTCTCATCTCTATGGAGAACCGGGCGTTACTCCTGTTATAGATCAGGCCAGCAGCCGACGGCTATTCTTGTGTCGGGCCATGGCCGATGAATTCGTCCAGCCAGTCCTGCTTGGCGCCGTACCAGTAGATGGAATTGTTCCCTTTCAGCACCCAGTGGTTTTCGTCGGGGAAATAGATCAGGCGGGTTTGAACGCCCCGGTTTTTCAATGTCTGATAGAGTTCAATTCCGTGATTGAGAGGGACGCGGTAATCCAGCTGACCGTGGATGACCAGGGTCGGCGTGTTGAAATTGCCCGCCCCGATGTGGGGTGAATTCCGGAAAAACTGTTCCGCCTGCTCCCAGTGCTCGCCGTGACGGCGCTGGCCGGCCCCGTAATCGGCGCCGTACTGGGTGATGAGGTTGTACACGGCGGCGTGGGCCACCAGGGTTTTGAACGGATGCTCCCGGCCGAGAATGACACTGGCCAGGTAGCCGCCGTAACTGCCGCCGCCGGCGGCCATGCGATCGGCGTCGATCCAGGGCTTGGCCGCCAGCCACTCGGCCGCCTTGATGGTATCCTGGTAGGGCAGCTCCGCCCGTTCGGGATTGATGGCGTCGCAAAATGCCTGGCCGAAACCGCTGGAGCCGTGGAAATTGTGCCAGGCTGTGACGTAGCCCCAGGCGGAAAAGACCTGGGCATTCCAGCGCCATTGCCAGCTGTCGGTGACGCCGTTGTGGGGCCCGCCGTGCAGCAACAGGTAGAGGGGCCATGGGCGGTCGGGATCGAAGCCCGGCGGATAGTTGATCCACATCTGGATCTCGGCGCCGTTGGCGCCGGGATACGTGACGCTCTCGTAGGTGCCGAAGTCGACGGTGGCCAGGATGTCGTCATTGAACGTGGAAATTTTCGTAACCGTGCCGTCGGCGGTATTCACGCGGACCAGCGTCGGCGGCTCGGTGAAGGACTGCCGCAGAGACACCAGGGTGAATCCCTCATCCGTTGCCGCCACATCCAGCGAACTGAAACTCTTGTCGGCAGTCACTGGATGCACCTGGCCGTCCAGTTCAATGCGGTAGATCCGGTTATGTCCGGCATCGTCGATGGATCCGAGCAGGGCCGAGGAGTCGGGCAGCCAGACCAGACCGTCGGCGGAACGGTCCCACGCGGCCGTCACCACCCGGCTCTCTGCCCGCGGCCGATGGTACAGCACCAAACGCCGGGTGTCGCCGTAAAACCCCTTGATGGCCTGCCGGGTGAAGGCCAGCCAGCGGCCGTCGGGACTGAAGAGGGGGGCGGCATCCGGCGCCGGATTGTCGGCGGTGATGTTCCGGGCTTCCGTCTCGCCCATGGTCAGAAGGTAGATATTTTCGTCCGGATCCACTCCGTTGTGGTTCGTATCGGCCACAAAGGCGATTTCCTGCCCGTCAGGGGACAGGTCATAACTCCCGGTTCCAGCGCCCTCCCGCGGCAGTTCCAGGCCGGTGCCCAGGGTGACGGCCTTGACCACGCCCGTGTGGATATCGGCGGCGAACACATGGGCCTGGCGGTCGTCGATCCAGTGATCCCAGTAGCGGATGGGCACCGTGTCCCAGCGCCGGGCGGAGACCTTGGACTCCTGGCGCATCTTCAGCCGCTGCTTGTGCTTCTCCCAGTCCCCCAGATCTTCCCACACCCGGCTGATAAAGGCCACCCGCCGCGAATCGGCAAACCATTTGATGGCCGAGACGCCCGTAGGCACCTGGGTAACCCGCCGCGCTTCGCCGCCGGCCAGGGGAATGACATACAGCTGGCTCTCCTCGTCGCCGTCCCGTTTGGCGGTGAAGGCGATCCACTGGCCATCGGGGCTCCAGACCGGTTCACCTTCACTGGCGGCATGACTGGTGAACGGGCGGGCGGGGCCGCCGTCCGTGGGCACCAGCCACAGATCCGTCGACGCCTTGTCCGTCTGCAGATCGAAGGCGGTGACGGGCAGCACCGCCCAGCGGCCGTCGGGCGACAGGCTGGGCGCACCCAACCGCTTCATCTGCCACATGGTCTCCGCCGTCAGCGGCGCCTTGTCGGCGGCCACGGCCGCGCCGGCGACGGCCAGCCAGATCAGTCCACAAAGAGCGATCATACGATACGGTTTCATGGGGTATGACTCCTTTCAGGCGATGGCGACGCCTGGTGGTGTGTAATGGTATCGATCGGGACATTGGATGAAGCAAAACAGGATCCGATGCCGGCATTCGTCCGGGATCCCCATGCCATGGTTCCGGCCCATACGCCGGCCGGGTCATGGCCCGGGTACGTCAGGCCTGCTCCCCCGAATTCTGCCCGGGATGGATATCCGCCAGGTTCACCTTCATCTTCATCCAGTTGCTGTTGTTGTGGAAATTGGCCACGGCGCTGCCGGGCGGTACCAGCTTATCGAGGGCGCCGGCCAGCTCCGCAGACAGGTCGAGGTCAGCCACGGCCAGCATCTCCTCCAGCTGGGCGCGGGTGCGCGAGCCGATGATGGGCGCGGTGACGCCCGGCTGCTCCTTGACCCACAGCAGGGCCAGCTGCGAGGCGGTCAGATGGTGCTCCGCCGCCAGTTCAGCCAGGCGCTGCCCCACCCGGATCCCCTGGGGCGTGATCCGGTCCGTGACGTAGCTCCCCACCCGGGCCGCCCGGGAATCGGCCGGCACGTCGACGGCGCTGGAATACCGCCCCGCCAGGACGCCGCTGGCCAGGGGCGCCCAGGTCAGCAGACCCAGGTCGTAGCGCCGGGCCAGCGGCAGCAGCTCGTTCTCGATGCGCCGGTCCAGCAGATTGTAGGGCGGTTGTTCGGTGACATAGCGGGCCAGGCCGTAGCGCTCGCTCAGGGAGAGGCCTTCCATCACCAGCCACGCCGGGAAGGTGGACGTGCCGATGTAGCGCACCTTGCCCTGGCGCACCAGGTCATCCAGTGCCCGCAGGGTCTCGTCCTGGGGCATGTCGAACACCGGGCGGTGGATCTGGTACAGGTCGATCCAGTCGGTCCCCAGCCGGCGCAGGGAATCCTCCACGGCCAGCATGAGATGGCGCCGCGAGTTGCCCCGGGCATTGATATGGTCGGACATGGGGAAATGGAACTTGGTGGCGACGAGCACATTCTCCCGGCCGTGACCGTGCAGGGCCCGGCCCACCACCCGCTCGCTCTCCCCCAGGTTGTAAAAGTTGGCCGTGTCGATGATGTTGATGCCGGCGTCCATCGCCCGGTGGATAATCTCCACGGATTCCTGTTCGGGCGTGGGCGTGCCAAAATTCAGCGCTCCCAGGCACAGACACGACACCCGGACGCCGGTGCGGCCCAACGGACGATAAAGCATGACACTCCTCCCTTCTTCCCGCTGCCGGGAAGGTGTTCTTCAATGATCGTGGCCATCCCCCCCGGTGAAGGTGAAGGCACCCACCTCATGGTAGCCCTGCCCCACGATCTCGTCGGCCCGATAGACGGCCCACGACGGAATGTTCCGTTTCCATTCCGTGGTCATGTGGTACAGCTGGAGGGCGCTGTTGCTGAGGAAAAGGTAGAGGACCTTCTGCTCGTTCCACGGATTGGGCACGACCAGCACCAGCCCGTCGTCGGGCCGGGCGTACAGCTCCCCCAGCCAGCGGAACCAGCCCCGGCCAAACTCCAGGCCGCGGATCTCCCCCCGCAGCCGGTCCAGCAGCGTGTGGTCGGCGGCCTCACCCAGCACCATCAGGTCGTGGGTGCGCATTTCCTCGTCGGTGATTTCGCAGTCCTTGCGCAGGGGCGGCAGAATTTCCACATAGGCGTCGGCCACCGTCTCCTGCCAGCGCCGGGCCAGGGAATGGTTGGCCTCCACCTGGCGGGCCGTGCCATAGACGATGAGGGTGTGATGAAAATCATCGATGAAATTGGCCAGGGTGTAGAACCGCTCGCGAGGCACGGGGAAGTCGTTGCCGGCGTTGAAGACGATCTCCCGCGGAAATTCCGGCACAGGCAGTTCCAATAGCGTTTCGGTGCCATCCAGTTCCACCCGCCGGCGATACGTTTTTTCCTCGCCGCGAATGTCCACCATCCCCACCAGGTGATAGGCCTCGCCCAACTGCGTGACATCGAGGCGCACCACGAAATCGTTCTCGCCGCGGGCTTCCACCAGGACGCTGACCAGCGGGTCCGGCAGGCCGTCGCGTTCGAGCCACTGGGCCACGAACGGCCCCAGATCCCGGCCGCTGAGGGTGGCCGCCCGGGCGATGAACGGGTCGGTGGTCAGCTCCCGGCCGGCGAATTCGGTGTACACTTCGTCCATCACCTTCAGGAACACGTCATTGCCCAGCAGCAGGCGCAGCTGGTGCAGGGCGAAGGTGCCCTTGATGCGCGGGATCTCGTAGTCCTTGTAGCGGTCGTAGCGCAGTTCGGCCTGCGCCGGCGCCAGCCCGCCCTCGCGGGAGACCGTGTAGAGGTAGCGACAGTTCAGTTCGGCCAGCTGGTCGCCCAGGGTGTCCGCCGCCGCGGCAGGGTCGTCGGGCAGATCGTTGAGCATGCGCCAGTAGGCGGCCGAGCCGCTCACCAGCCAGTTCTCGGCGGCCGAGGCGGGATAGACGGTGTTGCGCCACAGCTGCCGGGTGTCCACAGTGTACACTTCGTCAACCTCGGCCAGGTCACGCCCCGTTGCCGCGGCGTGGTCGTGCTCCTCCCCGGCATCCGGCAGCGCCTGCAGCTTCGGCGTCACCCACAGCGGACTGGGCACGGAATAGCCCAGGCTCAGATGGGGCGTCGCCCCCGGCAGGTCGGGGATCCAGCGGCTGTCGGTCATTTTGTGGCGCAGGGTCAGCTTGCCGTGATGGGCCAGGAAGACCAGCTGCTCGGCCATTTCCGCCGAGGTGATCTTGCCGTCGCAGGCATGGGCCCGGTTGACGGGTGAGGAGGCCCACAGGTTCACCACGGCGGTGGTGTCGATGCGCCCCTGGTGCGTCCGGTAGAACTCGTTGAACGCCAGGTCACGGTTCCAGGGACGGAACACCAGATCGTACGGCGCGTTGTCGGGATTGACCACGTACTCCTCGCGCACCCGCGGGTCCTTGTTGTTGTTGTTGCACCAGTAGAAATCCGTCAGCCCGCCGGGAAAATCCTTCTGGGAGGAGCGCCACAGGCGGTGGCGGTCGGTCCCCAGCAGGAAGATGCCGATTTCGCCGGTCTGGGCGTCGGCAAACGGCCACTCGTTGGTGTACTGGCCGTTGTTGGCGGTGGTCATGATCCGCACCACATCGTCGATAGTGTCGGCGTACTGGACGGCCTTGCGGATCCGGTTGCTCTGGGGCGTGCCGTCCTGGTTGTAGGGCGTCTGGCGGACGGTGGTCTCGCCGATGACCAGTCCGGCCTCGTTGATGTAGAAGTCCGCCCCGGAGTGGATGCCGCCGGGAAAGGTCTGGTGGACGAACCGATGCCCCTGGGCGGGCTGCACATCGCAGATGACGTTCCAGTGCACGCCCGTGTACCCGTACCACATGAAGATCTGGCCGAAGACGAAACGGCCGTCGGTGGTGGCCGAGTCGGTGGCCACCACGGCCGAGCACTTGTGATTGTTGATGGATGTGAGGAGCTCGTCCTCGGTCTTGAGGAAGTTGATGCCGCTGACGGCGCTGGCCGTATGCGGCAGGGCGTCCTCCATCTGGCCCAGGTCGATGACGGAGTTGAGGCAGACGATGTCCACGAAATCCACCGGCCGGTCGTCGTACTGGGCGCCGGCCGCGGCGGCGCCGTCGGCGATGCCCTTCATCTCGAACTGGAACTCCTCGTCGTACTTGCGCAGCATCATGGCTTCCGTCATGAAGCGGATGTCGCGCCAGCCGGCCGCCGGGTCATGGCTGTTCTTCTGAATGGCCAGCTTGCTCATGTAGGCCACGATCTCCTCGGACAGCAGGCGGCCCAGTTGGTAGCCCCGGACGTAGGGTTCGCCCTCGATGTGCACGAAGATCCAGCCCCGGTCGTCGTAGCGGTAGGCCGGCCCGAAGCGTCGCACCGTCTCCGGCGCGATGAATTGGGTGATATCCTCGACCTTCTCCAGGGAGACGTCGTCGAACCAGGCCGTGCCTGTGGCCGTCCCGTTCAGGCCGAGGTGCAGGCGGATCCGGTCCTCCTGGTGAGTGGCGATGAACAGGACCTGCAGTTCGGTCCAGTCGCGGGTGGCTCCCAGGGCCGGCGAATGGTTGGTGAAGGGGAAGGAGGCCATGGTCAGGCAGGCCGGCACCGCCGTGGGAAAATGGCTGGTGGGATCGGCGAACGCCTCATCGGTGCGCACCCAGGCCCGCAACCGGTAGAGGTGGCCCACCTGCAGCGTCACCGGCTCGGTCTGGATCACTGTCCGGTCGGGCGCGACGTGGCTGACCCGCAGGCTGTGCTCTCCGTCGCGGAAGATATCCCCATCGAGGCCGACGCTGTTGCCCGGGGCGGCGTCATCGATACGCTGCCATGCCGCGGCCTCGCCCGAGGGTAGAACTTCCTCAAATGTCGCGTTGGCGACCGCGATTTCCGCGGCCAATCCTGAAGCCGTTCCCAGCCACAATATGATCGCCAGCCATCCCAGCGGGCCGATCCTCATCCAATTCCGCATATCTCTCTCCTCTGCTGATGTGAAATTCCGGTCAAAAAGGAAATTCTATTATGTTTATGGATTGAGCGCAATGATCATTGCGGGAAGATCTCTCCCCCCTCCTCTTCCCTTCGCGTTCGTTGTCTCAGTCGTTGTCGTTGCGACAGTCGTTGTCGTAGTCGTAATCGTTGTCGTTGTCGTAGTCGTTGTCGAAGTCGTAATCGTCCGTCCTGCCTCAAATCCATCTATCGACCACGATCTTTCCTCGCCAATCAACTCACTGTCGATACATGAAATTAAGTTCGCCCCATTGTCTTTTCCTTCCACCCCGGGGAGGGATGGCGGGATAGTAGCCGGTGGCGGCTCTCCCCACGCCGCTCCGCGGCTAATCGTAAAAGCGGCGCTTCCTCCGTCACTCGCCGCTGGAGCGATGGAGGAAAGGGTCGCTCCGCACTCCATAAACGGTTCCCATGGAACAGCAGATGAAGGGTTGCCGTACAGATCGTTCTCTTCTTTTCCTGACGATGACGTTGTCGTAGTCGTTGTTGTAGTCGAGCGCTTCGACCGATAGTCCACCCCGGTATCCTTGCCCCCCTTCCCAGGCCTTGGTCCATCACGATCAGGCAGCTTTGAAGAATCGATTAATATTACGATTGCGACAACGAATTATTCCTCTCCTAGCAGGCGCTTGTTGTCGTGTTCGTAGTCGACAATCGACTCCATGGCCCACCGGATTATTTCCGAGTTGGACCGATTTCCTGAAGGCCCGGAAAGCCGTTCCGATTGTGGCCGGGGGTGGGCGCGCAGCGAGCCCCCGGAAAGAATGCCCCCAGGCAAAGATGAGGCCCCCAGTGCCGTCCCGATGGTTGCCGGGGGTGAGCGAAGCGAACCCCCGGAAAGGATGCCCCCAAGAACATAATGAGGCCTGAAAGGCCGGCCAGAGAATTGGTGGTGACCGGAGCATGCCATGCACAACAAACTGTTAATCGTCATGCATTCAATGGAATCCAGACTTCTTGCGGCTCCTCGGGGCCACCCGCCGGCAGCCCGCGATGACGCGCACCTGTGCAAGATGAATCGTTGGTCCCGCAGGGACCGCCGCCGAAAGCCCAGAACGACGCGCAGCGAGTCCTGGCTAGGGGTGGATGATTGGCCAACGCCTCCTGAAGGGAGGCCCGTCGCCATGGATGTCCATCGCCCATGCAACCTTCCATCATCATCATCTCCGCCCTTGGCAGGGCTTTACTCGTTTCTTGCGTCTTTTACCAGGGCGGCGGTCGACCGCGCTTCACGCGCGGCCGACCTTGCCCTTCGCTATACAATGTCAGCCCTGCGGGCTGTAAATGAAGACGGTGTCGCTCGGGGAGAACCGATCTTTCCCAACCAGGCTAGCTCCATAAGGCCCGCAGGGCCGCCGCGAAGGTTGCCGGGGGTGAGCGCAGCGCGCCCCCGGAAAGGATGCCCCCAAGAAGAAATGGAGGCCTGAAAGGCCGGCCAGAAATACGTGAAAAAACAGTGCCGCTCCGAGCATGGCCGGTTAATCCTGGGCCACTGGAATAGAACGTTCAGACACTATCAAGAGTAAAGCCTTCCATTTTTACCCCAAAAAGTGCCTTTTAAGGCTCAATATCCTGTGGAAATCTCGCTTAAAAGACTATATTACTATGGTTTGTCTTGGTCCGACCCCATTCACACCCGCTCGAGGGAACCAAAAACAAAATCAACACCATGAAACGTCAGGCGTATGGATTCAGAGACCTCGAATTCTTTAAACTCAAAATCATGGCCGTCCATACAACAAAGTACGCCTTATTCGGATGAACCTTATTTACCAACCGACATTGACATGGTCCGACCACATCAATTCATTCCGCCAGCTCCAGCCGACAATTCATTTCCTCCTAAGCACCGCCCCGCCGTTTTCGGGCACATTTCAGGGACGGATCCGCCGCGGCCGGCGGAGACGAAAGTACACCGCCGGCAGGACCACCATGTTCAGAAACGTGGAACTCAGCAGACCGAACAGAATGACATAGGCCATGGGCGCCTCGATCTCCTTGCCCGGCGCATCGCTGCCGATGGCCAGCGGCAGCAGGGCCAGGCTGGCCGTCAGGGCCGTCATCATAATGGGAGCCAACCGTTCCGTGGCGCCGCGGGTGACGGCCTCGCGCAGATCGCCGACACCCTCTTCATCACGCAGGTGCCGGATGTGGCTGATGAGTAAAATTCCGTTGCGGACGGCGATCCCGAACAGGGCGATAAAACCGATGATGCCGGCGATGGACAGGATCCCCTCCCCCAGATACACGCCGGCCACACCGCCAATGAGAGCCAGCGGCAGGTTGATGAGGACGATGAGGGCGTCGCCGACGGAGTGGAAGGCCACCACCAGCAGGCCGAAGATGGTCAGGAACAGGATGAGACCCAGCACGCCCAGGACCTGGGTGGCCGACGCTTCGCTTTCGAACTGGCCGCCGTACTCCACCCGATAGCCCTTGGGCAATGAGACCGAACTCTCCACATGGTGCCGGATGTCGTCCACCACGTCCACCAGGGCCCGCTCGGCCACGTTGCAGGAGACCACCAGCCGGCGCTGAACGGCCTCGCGGCCGATGTAGTTGGGCCCCCGGTCCGTGATGATCTCCGCCAGCTCGCGGAGAGGAATTTTCGGACCGGCCGGGGTGGCGATAAGGGTATTGCCCAGCGTTTCAGGATCGCGCCGCGCTTCATGCGGGTAGCGCAGCACGAGGTCGTAGGCGATGTTTTCCTCCAGCACCTGACCAACCCGCCTGCCGGCGAAAGCGATCTCCACCGCCTCGGCCGCCTGACCGGCGGACATGCCGTAGCGACCGATGGACTCCGCATCGAACCGGAACCGCAGCATGGGGATGTCGGCCTGCTGCTCCACGTTGAGATCGACGACCCCGGCGACATCCGACATGGCTTCGCGGACCTGCTCGGCCAGCCGCCGCAGGGTGAACAGATCGTCACCGAAGATCTTCACGGCGATGTTGGACCGGGTGCCGGACAGCATGTGATCGATGCGGTGGCTGATGGGCTGGCCGACATCGAAGTTCATGCCCGGCACCAGGGCCAGGCGCTCCCGGATCTCGCGGAGGACATCTTCCTTGGTCCGGTCCCGCATACGCAGGCCCACGTCGATCTCGGCCGATTCCACACCCTGGACATGCTCGTCGAGCTCGGCCCGACCGGTCCGCCGGGCCGTCTCCGTCACTTCCGGGACCGACAGGAGAATCTCTTCCACCTGCCGCCCCAGCCGGTCGGATTCGGCGAGGCTTGTGCCGGGCATGGTCACGGCGCTGATGGTGAGGGTCCCCTCGTTGAACGAGGGCAGAAAGGCCCGGCCGACGCGCTGCAGTCCGTAAACAGCCACACCCAGCAGCACCAGCGACAAGGCGAACACCACCCAGGAATGGTTCAGCGCCAGCCGCAGCGAGGGCCGGTACAGGCGCTTGAGCGCCCGGACCAGCCATGCTTCCCGATCCTTCAGCACGGCGCGGGAACGGGGCAGCAGAAAGGAGCACAGTACCGGCGTCACCGTCAGGGCGATGAACAGGGACGCGGCCAGGGCGACGAGGTAGGCGAATCCCAGCGGCCGCAGCAGCCGCCCCTCCACCCCCGTCAGGAAGAAGAGGGGCGTGAAGACCAGGGCGATGATGGCCGTGGCGTGCACGATGGCGCCGCGCACCTCGCGGCTGGCCTCGTAGACCACGTCCAGGGCCGGCCGGCGCTCCGCTTCGGGCAGGCGGGCGTTCATCCGCAACCGGCGGAAAACGTTCTCCACGTCGATGACGGCGTCGTCCACCAGCGCCCCCACGGCGATGGCCAGGCCGCCGAGGGTCATGGTGTTGATGGTGATGTCGAAGTACCACATGGTGGCCACGGCGGCCGTCAGCGACAGCGGCAGGGCGAGGAGCGTGATGAAAGCTGCACGGAAATTGGCCAGAAAGATCACCACGATCAGCACCACGAGCAGTCCGCCGTCTCGTAGCGCCGCGGACACGTTCTCGACCGCCCGTTCGATGAAATCGGCCTGCCGGAAGATATGACGGGAGATCACCATGCCGTCGGGCAGTCCGGCCTGCAGATCGTCCAGCGTGGCGTCCAGCGCCGCGGTCAGCTCCAGGGTGTTGGCGTCGGGCTGTTTCTGGATGCCCAGGATCACCGCCGGGTTGCCGTTGTGCGACCCTTCGCCCCGCTTGATGGCTTGGCCGATCCGGATGTCGCCCAGATCCCCGATCCGCACCGGCTGGTTATCCTCGACTCTTACCGGGATGGCCCCGATATCGGCCAGTGTCTGCACCCGGCCGATCCCCTGCAGCAGAAATTCCTGGCCGCCCTGGATCATGAAACCGGCTGAAGCGTTTTGATTGCCACTCCGCAATGCGGCCTCCACCTCCTGCATGCCGATCTGATGGGTCATCAACTTTTCCGGATCGAGGATGACCTGGAACTGTCGTTCACCGCCGCCGATGACGGTCACCTGGGAAACACCCGGGACCGCCATCAGGCGGCGCCGGATCACCGCATCGGCGGTGGTCCGCAACTCCAGGGGGGAGTGCCTCTCGGATTCGAGAGCGATGAACAACACTTCGCCCATGATGGAGGAGATCGGCGCCAGGAGGGGCTCGACACCGGGCGGCAGCGATCCGGTGACGAGGGCCAGTTTTTCGGCCACCACCTGCCGGGCCCGGTGGATGTCCACATCCCAGTCGAACTCCACCCAGATCACGCCGATCCCCACGGCGGTAGCCGAGCGGACCCGGCGGACGCCCGAGGCCCCGTTCATGGCCGCCTCGATGGGAAAGGTCACCAGGGATTCCATCTCCGTGGGTACCATTCCCTCTCCTTCCACCAAAATGGTCACCGTGGGCGCCGTCAGATCAGGGAATACGTCCACTTTCATGTGCCAGACCAGGTATGCGCCCCACACCAGGAGACCGAAAGCGGCGGCCAGAACCACGCCCCGGTTGCGCAGGGCGGCGAGAATGATTCGATCGATCATGGCCGCCTCCTAGTGGACGTGCCCGTGAGCGGGCACCTGGCTTGACAGGGACGCCAACCGGACGGCGTACGCCCCCCGACTGACCACGCGTTCTCCTGGGTCGAGGCCGGCGAGGACCGCAGTATACCCCCCGCCGGAAGGCCCCGTCTGCACGGGCCGGCGGACGAATCCCTCGCCACTCTCGTGCACGTAGACAACGGTCTGGCCGCCGTCTTCCACCAGGGCACCATCCGGGACCGCCAGCCGGGGCGCCATCATTCCGAACAATAGCCGCGCCCGCACCACCAGTCCGAGGAGCAATGTCCGGTCGCGATTGACGATTTCCAGGATTACCGGGAACCGGCGGGTATCCGGATTCACCTCGTAACCGGTGCGGATGATCCGTCCCCGCGGGCCGGGCAGAATGACCGGCGCCGACTCGCCCGGCACATCCACCTCCACTCCCTTCAGATCCGCCAGGCGGCCGACAGCCGATTCCGGCACCTGCAGGGACACCCAGACCCGATCCAGATCCACGATGCGGGCCATTTCCTGCTCGGCTTCCACCAGACCGCCGTTCACGGCGGAAACGGACGTTACCACCCCCGAAAGAGGCGCCCTCACCTGGAAGGCAGCCGCATGGAAATGGCTCTCATCCTCCGGATGGAGTCGCGTCTGCTCGTACCGGGCGATCCGTTCCCGCGCGGCCTGGAGACGGGCCAGCGCCCGGCGCTCGTCCGCCCGGGCGATCTCCGCCCGCCGGGCGGGGATCACGCCTTCGGCCAGGAGGCCTTCCAGCCGTTCCCGCTCTCGGGTGGCCTGCTGCAGCTCCGTCTCGGCCTGTGTCAGTTCCAGGCGGAGGTCCGCCTCTTCCTGTACCCGACTGCTCAGGGGCAGTATCGCGGCGATGATCTCGCCCCGGGCCACCTCCTGCCCCGGGACCGGCAGGGCATTGGAACGCAACACCTGCCCCCGGACCGGGCTGAGAACGCTCCCCTCCCCCGCGCCGCGGGGCCGCACCTCGCCCAGGACCGCCAGCTGTTCGGGGATCTCCCGTTGCTCGGCCAGAACGGTTGTGAATTCGCTATTCCACTGCTGCTCCTTCAGATAGGTGATGGCGTCGTCGTATCCTTCCTCCTGGCCGACGCCCTCCGCAGCCGCATGATGATCCGGGTAGACTTCCAGCTCACCCAGGATATGCACGTCCCGGCAGTCCGGCGCATCCACACGCAGCACACTGTTGAAACGGCCGGCCTGCGGCGGCACCATTTCCACCCGGAAGATTCCGGGCCGGGACGGGGCCAGGCTTTCAAACTCCACCACGTCGCCGTTTACGTCCATCTCCAGCACAATCCGTCCCTCGGTCAGGGGCCGGAACGTGGCCATGTCGGTCAGATGGACGGCGAATTTTGCTGGTTCCCCCACCACCAGCGGCGGGTGCTCCATGAACAGCTCGGTCCGCTCGCCCCACAGGGTGATGGCCTGGGCCGGCAGTTCATGGTTGAGCTCGGACTCGTGCTCGTGCCCGTGATCCGTATCCGCTGTGTGCTGATGACAGGCCGTCAGAAGGATCCCTGCGACGGCCAATATGCTGATCCATCCTGTTTTCATTGAATAACCTCCTCTCCGACCCACCGCTCCAATTCCAGAGCGGCCCGTCGGGCTTCCGCCAGGAGTTCGAGGGCGCGCAGGTGGCTCTCGAAATCGGTGTTCCATGCGTCCATCAGTTCCAGAATGCCCGCCTCGCCGGCGTCATAGGCCACCTGGGCCATCCGGACCAGATCTTTCGTCTGGGCCAGTGTTTCCTGATGAAACCGCTCGGCGTTCTCCACACGGACCCGGCTCTCCTGCCAGGCGCCTCTGAGTTGACGTTGGATCCGCAGCTGCAGCACGTCGGCCCGCATCCGGGCGGCCTGGCGGGCCACCGCGGCCCGCGCGGCTTCGCGGTCACCCCGGTCAAAAATGGGCAGGGGCACGGTGATGGAAAAGATATACCCGTTGTCACGATCTCCCCCAAAGGAGGAGCTTTTTAACCCGCCCCCGACAATCGGCTCCGGATAGGCTTTCCGCCGGGCGGCCTTCTCCTGGACGTCGAGGCTGTCCATCTCGCGTCGGATCGCCTGGAGATCAGGTCGGCCGGCGGCCCGGTCGAACAAACCGTCCAGATCGGGCAATCGTGGCAGGTTCAGTTCGCCAGCGGCGACGAGGTCAGCGGCCACCGTGTCAGGTGAAAGAAAGATGGCCAGATCGGCCTGGGCGCCGGCCAGCATGCCTCGGAAACCGCCCTCCACTGTATGGACGAGCGAGAGCTCCCGTTCGGCCCGCATCCGGTCATAGGCGGATATGTCGCCGCCCTGTTCCCGAAGATGCAACGCTTCGACCAGTTCCGCCAACCGTCCCCGGGCCTCCTGGGCGGCAATGATTTTTTCCTGGATCAGCAAGACCCGTAAAAACGCCTGCCGGAGATCCACCCGCAGGTTGTGGCGGATGAGATCCAGGCGGAACGATTGGGCGGACGCGGCCAGCTCGGCGGACTGCCGCAACATGGTGCGCCGGCCGGTGATGGGCAGCGGATGGGAATAGGTCAGAAACAGATCCCATTGCCCGCCGGCGGATTCACGGGAAAAGCCGATCTCACCGTCGGGCGGCCGGCCGGCCATGCGGGCGTCGGCCAGGGCCAGTTGCCGCTCGAGGTCCAGCAGGCGTACCTCCGGGCTGGCGGCCAGAAAACGCTCCACGGCCTGGCGCTCGGTGATGTGTTCGCCAGACGCGGCCAGTGAGCAGACCAATATAAAAAGAACTGCGAATAAACTTCGCATGGAATACCTCCATGATCTGGTAATGGCTTGGAAATGCTGTGGAAATGACTACGCGTGAATGGCGGGTGGTGCCCGTGAGGAATTGGGCCCGCTTGCATCGGTGGAGGCATCCACCCGGGGAGATAAACCGGCGGATATGTGGAGTGTGGCCGGGACGGGAACGGTGACCGGAAAGAAAACCCCCATGAGCGACCGGTGATCGTCCTGTGGCGGGGACAGTCGCGCGGTGATGTCCAGGGGGACGGCGTCATGGTGGCTGTGGGCTACGCCCTCAACGGAGAGAACAAGTCCGTCCGGCATTGGCAGGAGCAGCACTTGGCCGTGATGGCTGGCATGGTGCTCCTCCCAGTCATGACTGTGAACCTCGCCCGACAATGTATGAAGATGAGTCAGGGGATGGAGCAGGACAAAGAGGCCGAGCAGGACGGCGCAGGCCACTCGGGCGTAACGGGGATCAGCCAAAATCGGAAGAGCGCCCCTCACCATGGAGGTTACCGATTTGGGAACAGTATGGGTCTGTTTTTCAGTCATGACTTGCTCAGGTCGAAGATCGTTCGCAGGCGATCTTGTGTGCACAAATATGTAATAGTATAGTGATTCACTCAAGATGTCAAGTGCGATTTGAGTGTGATCGCCGGACGTTACCGCCGAACAGCTGCGGGGCCGTTTCTGCTCCCTTCGTCATCGGTTGTGCCTGTACAGCTCGATGGCCGGTTGGTCGGCCGGCACAAAATGGCCACCCAACGCGCGGCGACGGGCACCCGTCAACGGGATGGTTCCGGATCGGCCTGCACCAGAGCCGGATGATCCGCCCACCACTGTTTCAACACACCGAAAAACTTGTGATTGGCCGCCGGGAACGGGTAATTGGAAAGCTCCGTGGGCAGGACCCAGCGATGGGGCTGCGGCGGGACCGGCGGGGAGGCCGACAACCGGCAAATATAGGCATGCAAGCGGATCCCGAAATGGGAATACATGTGGCGTACCTTCGCCAGCTCGGCCAGTACCGACACCTCCACGCCCAGTTCCTCCCGACATTCCCGCACCACGGCTGCCGGCGCTTCCTCGCCGGCCCGGACCTTCCCGCCGGGGAACTCCCACAGTCCGCCCAGGTGGCCTTCGGGCGGACGTTGCTGGATGTACAGCCGGCCGTCCCGGACGATAGCGGCCACGGCCACCTCATGGACGGGCACCGCCGGTTTGCGGCGCCGCACCGGCAGTTCGCCCACCCGGTCGTGAGCAAAGGCGTAACAATCCGCCGCCAGGGGGCAACCGTCGCAGCGCGGCTGCCGGGGCGTGCACACCAGGGCGCCCAGTTCCATCATGGCCTCGTTGAACGTGCCCGGCCGATGGGCGGGGATAATGGCCGCCAGCTCACGGGCCACGGCGGTGCGGGTGCCGCCGGTACCCATATCGTCGAACAGCCCGTTCACCCGGGCATAGACCCGCAGCACATTGCCATCCACCACCGGCAGGGGATGCCCGGCGGCGATGCTCATCACGGCTGCGCAAATATAGTCGCCCACCCCCGGCAACCGACGAAACAGTTCCGGTTCCCGGGGGATACGACCGGCATGCTCCGTCAGGACCACCTGGGCGGCCCGGTGCAGGTTGCGGGCCCGGGCATAATAACCCAGCCCTTCCCAGATTTTGAGGACAGCCTGCAAGGGCGCCGACGCCAGCTGGTCGACGGTGGGAAAGCGCTCCAGAAAACGGTGATAATAGCTCACGACCGTATCCACCCGGGTCTGCTGCAGCATAACTTCGGAGACCCAGACGGCATAGATGTCATCGGTCCGTCGCCAGGGCAGATCCCGCCGGGCGGCCTGAAACCAGGCCAGGAGTTTGGGGACGGCGTTCTTCACACGTGGCTCCTCCCGGGGTTCGCGGCTCACCCGATTCGTCATCCGGCCAGCGGTCGGGCGGGCGGCGGCGGGATCCTTCCGCAGGGTATTCCAAATTGACCGCTGAAACAAGGGTCAAAACATCGGCGGTCTGAATCGGCCTATTTTGTTCCGACATCATAGAACATGGGCACCGCTGGATCCGGAATGTTTTCCAGCATATGGGCCAGCGGTTGTCCGGGTGTTTAAAGGTATTTTCGGGCAATTCCATATTCCAACATGTTTACCTGTCAGAGAAACGCCATTATCCGGAAAGGATTCTGCTATGAATTCGAGCAAAACCAAACCGAAACGGGCGCTGCTGGATGAATACGGCGCCACCAGCGGCAAGATGCTGCAGATCCTCGATTACGAAGGGAAAGTGATCCAGGCCGAACGGCTGCCGAAGCTGTCACCGGAAGAGATCGTAACCGCCTACAAGAACATGCTGTACGCCCGTACGGCCGACCAGATGGCCGTCTCCTACCAGCGGCAGGGGCGGATGTACACCTACCCGCCCAATTTTGGCCAGGAAGCTATCGGCGTCGCCGTGGGCACCGTCATGCGCGACGAGGACTGGCTGGTACCGGCCTATCGTGAACTCAGCGCCTGGCTGGCCAAGGGCGCCACCATGAAGGACATCTTCCTGTACTTCGGCGGCCACGAGGACGGCTCCGTACTGGGCAGCGCCAGGAACATGCTGCCGTCGGCGGTACCCATCGCTTCGCAGCTGCCCCATGCCGCCGGCATCGGCTACGCACTGAAATACCAGGGTAAGAAAGACATCGTTTTCACGTTCGTCGGCGACGGCGGCACCTCCCAGGGCGATTTCCACGAGGCTCTCAATTTCGCCGGGGTTTGGCGGGCGCCGGTGGTCTTCGTCATCCAGAACAACCAGTACGCCATTTCCCATCCGCGGGCGCATCAGACGGCCGCCCAATCATTGGCCGTAAAGGCCGAAGGCTATGGCATTCCCGGGATCCAGGTGGACGGCAACGACTACCTGGCCATGGTGGCGGCGGTCCAGGCGGCCGACGAGCACGCCCGGTCGGGGGAAGGGCCGGTCCTCATCGAGGCGGTGACGTACCGGCGCGGCGCGCACACCACGTCCGACGATCCCGGCCGCTATCGCACCGAGGAGGAGGAACAGAAGTGGGCCGAGCGTGATCCGCTAAAACGCCTGAAAGGCTACCTTCTCGACCATCAGCTCTGGGACGTGGCGGAAGAAGAGCCCCTCATCAGCCAGTACAAGAAAGAGATCGACCAGCAGTTCACCGAGATGGAGAATCACCCGTACGAACTGACGGATATTTTCGTCCATCACTACGCCGACATGCCCGATGACCTGAAACAGCAGATGGTCGCCTACGAGAAGTTTCTGAACTGGAAGGAGTCCCAACAATGAACATCATGAACATGGTGCAGGCCGTCAATGATGCCCTGGACATCATGCTGGCCCAGGACAAGAACGTGCTGGTCTTCGGCGAGGACGTGGGCGTAGAGGGCGGAGTATTCCGGGTCACGGAAGGGCTCCAGCAAAAATATGGTGCCGACCGGGTTTTCGATACCCCGTTGGCCGAGTCAGGCATTGTCGGGACGGCCGTCGGCATGTGCGTCGCCGGTTTGCGGCCGGTGGTGGAAATGCAGTTTTCCGGTTTCGTGTATCCCGCCTTCAACCAGATCATTTCCCATGTGGCCCGCATGCGCAACCGGACCCGCGGCCGCTATGCCATCCCCATGGTCATCCGCATGCCGTACGGCGGGTTCATTCGGGCCATCGAGCACCACTCCGAAAGCATGGAGGCGCTGTTCGTGCACATTCCCGGCCTCAAGGTGGTCATTCCCTCCACACCCTACGATGCCAAGGGTCTGCTCATATCGGCCATCGAGTCCGACGACCCCGTCATTTTCATGGAACCCAAGCGGCTGTACCGCGCCATCAAGCAAGAAGTGCCCGAGGGCCGGATCACCATCCCCCTGGGCAAGGCCAAGGTCCTGGCCGCCGGGGAGCACGTCACCGTCGTGTCCTACGGGGCGCTGGTGCGGGAAGTCCAGAAAGCCATGTCCCTGGCCAAGAAGGCCGGCATCTCGGTGGAACTCATCGACCTGCGCACCATCTACCCCATCGACCGGGAAACCATCGCCCGCTCCGTCCAGAAAACCGGCCGTTTCCTGGCCGTGACCGAGGGACCGCGCACGGCGGGCATGGGTGCCGAGCTGATGTCCATCGTCAACGAGGAGGCCTTCCTCAGCCTGGAAGCGCCTCCCACCCGCCTGGCCGGGTTCGATACCGTGCCGCCGCTGGCCCGGGGCGAGCATCATTATCATCACAGCCCCGAGCGGATTTTTTACGAGATCAGGAAACTGGCCGAATATTGAGACACCGGCCGGCCGGTTGAGCAGATTGATTGACAGGAGTTACTTATGCGCTTTGTTTTCAATTTTCCCGATATCGGTGAAGGGATTTCCGAAGGCAAGATCCTGCAATGGTATGTGGAAAAAGGGCAGCAGGTGGAAGCCGGCGACGCCCTGGTGCAGATGGAGACGGACAAGGTGGTGGCCGATATCCCCTCGCCCCGCGCCGGCGTGATCGTGGCCCGCTTCGGCAAGGAGGGCGAAACCATCAACGTGGACGATCCGCTGGTGGAGATCGAAATCGAAGGCGTGGACGGCGAGGAGGCCCGGGATGTGGCCCGCGAAAAGCCCAGGCCCAAGAGCGAGGAACAGGTCGAGGAGAAGGGCTTCGGCGTGGTGGGTACCCTGGAAGTGGCCGGCGATGCGGCCCATTTGCCGGCCAGCGACGAGGGCGCCCCGGAACCGTCCGCCCGTCCCGAACGACGGCGCAAGGCGCTGGCCACGCCCGTGGCGCGCGCCATGGCGCGGGAGATGGGGCTGGACATCGACGACATCCGCGGCACCGGTCCCGGCGGCCGGGTGACCAAGGACGACATCCGCAAACACCACCCCGCCCCGGCCGAACCGGCCGCCACCACCGTTGCCGCGCCGCGGGTGGAACACGAGCCGCTCTCCCAGATCCGCAAGGCCATCGCCCGCAACATGATCCAGTCCAAGCACAACGCCGCCCACATGACGGTCATCGACGAGGTGGAGATCTCGGAACTCATCGCCCTGCGCGAGCGCTATAAGGCGGAGTTCGAAGCCGGCAGCGTGAAACTGACCTTTCTGCCCTTCATTCTGAAGGCCGTCACCAAGGCCCTGCAGCGCCACAAATCCCTCAACAGCGAAATGGACATGGACAACAACCGGATGATCTACAAGAAGTACTACAACATCGGCATCGCCGTGGACGCCCCCGACGGACTCGTGGTACCGGTCATTCGCGACGTCGATCGGCTGTCGTTCATGGAGATCGCCCGGCAGCTGGCCGAGCTGGCCGAACGGGCCCGCGAACGAAAGCTCTCCATGGACCAGCTGAAGGACGGGACCTTCACTGTAACCAATTACGGCGCCCTGGGCGGACGCTTCGGCATTCCGGTGATCAATTATCCGCAGACGGCCATCCTGGGTGTGGGCCGCATCGAGAAGAAGCCGGTGGTCAAGGATGACCAGATCGTCGTCGGCCGGACCCTGCCCCTGTCCATGTCGGTGGATCACCGCATCGTCGACGGCGGCGAGGCTACCCGGTTTCTCAACGACGTGATGCGCTTTCTGGCCGACCCGGCCAGCATGCTCATCCTGTAAACGGGCGGGACCGCCCACCGGCATCCAGCCGCCCTGGCGCGGCGACAGGTTTTCGCTCAAGAGCGAATACAGAATTGATGGAGGAAAAATCATGGATTACGATCTGGTCATCATCGGTTCAGGTCCGGCCGGGTATGTGGCCGCCATCCGGGCCGGCCAGGTAGGGCTCAAGACCGCGGTGATAGAGAAGGATGATATCGGCGGCATGTGCGTCAACTGGGGCTGCATCCCCACCAAATCCCTGCTGGAAAGCGCCAAATTGTTCCAGCGCATTCACGACGCCTCCCAGTTTGGTATCGACGGCGTGGAAATCCCCCGCCTGCAGTTTAACTGGAAAGCCGCCAAACGGCGGGCGGACGGCATCGTCAAGCGCATCAGCCAGGGCGTGGCCGATCTGCTGCAAAAGCACGCCGTGGACGTCATCCGCGGTACGGCCGCCATTGTGGCCCCCACCACCGTCAAGGTGGACAAGCGCCTCATCGAAGCGGCCCATATCATCATCGCCACCGGTTCCGTGCCGGAAAAAGTCTCGTACCCGGTCCCCGAGCATCTCGTTGTGGAGATCCGTGAATTCATGGCTCTTGAGGATGTCCCGGCGCAGCTGGTGGTTGCCGGCCGCGGACCCACGGCCATGGAGCTGGCCCAGCTCATCAAGATGTCCGGCCGGGTCGTGACGCTGGTGATCACCGGTCCGTCGCTTCTGCCGGGGCTCGATCCCCGCCTGGAATCGTTCGCCCTGGAGCAGCTGGCCAAGGACGGTGTCAACGTCATCCCGGACGCTACCATCACCGGCCACTACGAAGACGGAATCCGGGTGGGTGACCGGAAAATCGCCTGTCAGAAGGTGGTCAACAGCGCCTTCCGTCGCGCCGTGCTGCCCCCGATGAAGCTGGAACTGGCCACGCACAACGGTTTCCTGCAGGTGAACGAGAAGTGGCAGACCAGCCAGCCTACCATTTACGCCGTGGGGGACGTCAACGGCCACGCCTTCACCGCTCATGTGGCCTCGGCCCAGGGACTGGCGGCGGTCAATGCCATCAAGGGCATACCCCCGACGGTCAATCTGGCCCATGTTCCGCAGAATGTTTACTCCATGCCGGAGATCGCCCAGGTGGGCTACACCGAACCCCAGCTGCAGGACATGGGGACGACCTACAAGGTCAGCGAGTTTCCGCTGACCGCCAACGCCAAGGCCCTCATGGAAGGCTATCGGGCCGGGTTCATCCGCCTGCTGTCCGAAAAGCAATACGGCGAAGTGCTCGGCGTGCAGATCGTGGCCCCCAACGCCACGGATCTGATCTCCGAGGCGGCCACGCTGATGTCCATGGAAGGCACCGTGTACGATCTGGTGAAGGTGGTGCATGCCCATCCCACGATTTCCGAAGTGTACATGGAGGCCGGCTTCGCCGCCCTGGACCAGGCCTTGCGGCAGTAATGAACGTACACAAAGAAAACCTGGTATCCTTCGGCCTGACGCCTCATGAGTATTGGGGGGGGTAACGGGTATGACATCCGCCATGCAGCTGGACATCAGGGATTACGATCTGGACGACCGGCTTCTCCTGGAGGAAGCCCGGACGCCGTTCGCTTTCCTGGTCTGGCGGCCGGCGCAGACGGTCGTCGTCATCGGCAAGGGGAACAGGCCGGAACTGGCCGTTTTTTCAGACGCTGCCCTGGCCGACGGTGTGCCGGTGCTGCGCCGACCGTCGGGCGGGGAAGCCGTCATCCTTTCGCCGGAGATGCTGTGCGTGTCCGCGGTGCGCAACACCACGCGACAGCAACCGTCCCCCCGCTATTTCCGGCACTACAACGGCCTGATCATTCGGGCGCTGCAGGCGCTGCGCATCGACGGCGTCGGCCAGCAGGGCATCTCCGATCTGGCGGTGGGGGGGCGAAAAATCCTCGGCTCTTCCATCTACCGCAACAAGAACCGGGTTTTTTATCACGCCGTCCTGAACGTGGCCGGCCGGACCGACCTCATGGAGCGCTACCTGTGCATGCCCCAGCGCCAGCCTGACTACCGGCGCCAGCGTGCCCACGCCTCCTTCGTGACGTCCCTTCAGGAGCTGGGACACCGGCCGGATTTCGAGTCCCTCCGCCAACAGATCTCCCTGGAATTCGCGCGGGCGGGACTGCACGACGAGGAACCTCCGGGCCCAACGGCCTGAAGGTTGTCCGGCCGGAGCGTCTCCGGCGCGTCGTTTCTGTTTTTTCAGCCGTACATTATAGAGAAACGCGCACTACTGCGTGAACGATTCGGGCAGGGCCGGCCGCAGCGCCTCGATGACGGTGGCCGGTATCCAGTACACATCATGACTGCCGTTCCGGCAAGCGGCCAGCCGGGCCATCATTGCCGGGTAGTCCAGCGGTTCTTCTGAAAAAGCCGGGTATGCTGAGCGATTGCTGGTAAAGAACAGGTAGCGACCATCCGGTGTGACCCGGGGGCAATACTCGAAAGCGGCCGAATTGACCTGCGGGCCCATATTGACGGCCTGGCCCCAGGTGCCGTCATCGTTGCGGAAGTTGATCCACAGATCCCCGCTCCCCTGCCCTGTCCCCCACCCGTGGGACGTATAGATGACATAGCTGCCGTCGGCGGCGATGAACGGGTTGTACTCGTCGGCGGCCGTATTCACGTTGGCGCCCAGGTTCTCCGGCACCGACCAACCACTCCCGGTGGGCCGGCTGAGATACAAATCCTCTCCGCCGAGACCGGTGTCATAGCCCGCGCAGAAGATCAGCTGGCCGTCGCGGGTCAACGCGGGATAAAATTCATCGCGGTCCGTATTGAGAGGCGGCCCCGGATTGACGGGCTCGCCCCAACCTCCGGCCGTACGCTCGACATACCAGATGTCGTAATCCTTCGGTTCCCCCTGCCCGTTCAGGGGACGGTTGGAGACATAATACAGGCGTTGCCCGTCGGCCGTGAAACACGGCTCGAGATCCCCGTAGCGGCCCGAAAAGGAGGCGACAACCGGCGGCCGCCAGTAACCATCCTGCCGTTTCATCATCATGATGACAGGAAACGACGGGCCGAGTTGGGTATAGAAGAATTCAGCGCCATCGGGGGCGATGGCCGTATCCCGCTCGTTGAACGCCGTGGAGATGATTCCGGGCGCGAACACTTCCGCGGAATGCGCCGGCGGAGTTTGGCCCAGATAATCGCCTTCCAGCGTCGGGAAAGGCGCGGGTGGTGACTCCGGAGCATGGGGCGCTGGTCCGGATCCGCATCCGGCCAGCAGGATGGCTGTCAATAGCCAGATAGTCTGCCTCATATATTGGCTCCCGTTGCATTTTGTTCAGGTGGCCGTGCGTCAAGCATGCTATTGTACTCCGGATAACCGGGAAATCACACCCGGTTTTGCCCCGCAGATTGTCGGCCGGTGGAGCAGATGAATCCGATTCTGTTTCCGCAGGGCGGCGCCTGGTGGACGAACAGTGATCACCGGCCGGTCACCGGCCCGATGGAGGAGGATGACCTGATGAAGCAATATGTTCTCATTGCAATTTGCCTGATACTTGGCGCGGCAATGTATTGCGCCGGCGATGACTCTCCACCGGCCCCCGTCACGGCCCTGGTGATCATCGATATCCAGGAGTTCTATTTTCCCGGCGGCAAGGTTCCCCTGAGCCAGCCCGAGGCCGCGGCCGCCAATGCCCGGCGCCTGCTCGATGTGTTTCGTGCCAGGGACTGGCCGGTGATTCACGTGCGCCACGAATTTGAACCTGGCGGCGATATCCGGCCAATCGTGGCCCCCCGATCGAACGAGACGGTGATCACCAAGCACGCGGTGAACGCCTTCTTGAATACTCCTCTGCTGGAACTGTTGCAGCAGCAGAAAATCGAACGGCTCGTCCTGGTTGGCATGCAGACCCACATGTGCCTGGAGGCGGCGGTGCGTGCCGCCCGTGACAGCGGTTTCCAATGCCTGGTGGCCCATGACGCCTGCGCCACCCGGGATCTGCCTTTCGGCGATCGCATGGTGGCCGCGGCCGATGTCCACGCCGCCACTTTGGCCACGTTGCAAGGTACCTATGCGCAGGTACGCTCCACGGCCGAACTGCTGGCCGGGCTGGCTGAAGAAACCAAAACTCTCGAATGATGAAGATCGCACCATCCTTTTGGCCATTCGGCTGATGCCCCTGGCCCTTTCCATGTTCACCCGCCGCCAACCCATCAGGTTAACTAAATAATCTATGTTGATTTAACAATCGTTTTGTTATAAACTTTATATATTCACATATCATCCTGTGTACTGTGAGGGAAAGATATGTCGATGGAAACGTACAGCCGCACCCGTGGAATCATGGGCTGGATTGGCGTCATCGCCGGCACCCTGGTGGCGGCATTGTGGGCGTTCTGGGGGATCGTCGAAAATTTCCACGAGGGCTGGTTTTCGCCTACCCTGGCCGAAAGGCTGATATACCTGGGACTGTACATGAGCCCCATGCTCTTCTTTATGGCCCTGCCCCTGCTGGCGGTGCGTTGGCCGAGGTTGGGCGCAGGTGTCTATTTCGGCTCGAGCGCCATTTTCTCCTGTCTGGTCCTGCGGGAGCGCTGGGAAAGGTTGGATCTGGCCATCCTTCTCAGCTGGCTGCCGGTCACCCTGGTCCCGGTGGTGGCCGGCATGCTTTTCTGGTTCGGACGCCCCCAACCGCAGCGCTGGGCGTATCGTCTCATTGTCGGTGTGCCGTTGCTGGTGGTTCTCGTTGCCGGAGCGGAACCCGCCTGGCGGGTAGCGCACCGGGTAGATGACGGTGACCGCGGCTCCCGGCTGGTATATGGAAACGGCGTCCAGCTGGTCTGGGCGCCCGCCGGCCCCGGTTGGGCGCGGAATCCCCGGCAGGTAGGCACTTGGGAAGAGGCGTGTCGCATCTGCGCCCGGCTGACCGCCGACGGCACCCGTCTGGCGGATGAGGACCTGAACATCTGGCGACTGCCGACTGTGGACGAGGCGGTCCGCTCCATGACCCGGGGCGGGCGGAACGCCGGCGGTGTGTGGGACTGGGAATCGGCGGCCGCCGATTATGACGTCCGCCCGGACAAGGAATCACCACTCTGGGACACCCAGTCGGGAACCATCTATTACTGGACCGCCACCGCCACGGGTCCGGACAAGGCCTACGCCATTGTCTACCACGGCAGGGTCGATGCCCGGCCGAAGAACCGGCGGCTGGGCAGTCTCGGCTTTCGGGCGGTCCGCGCCCTGACCCTGGCCGGCGACAGGGAACTGTCGCTCTCCCCATCTGCGCTGACGCCATAAATCGCCACCGGCCACTTGGGTCATCCACGGGCAGGCTTGGCAAGTCGTGAACAGTTCATGCTTCATCTGGCCTGAATCCTGGCGCTGCGAAGGGGCCCGAAGTGCCGGATGATTCTCGCCTTGTCGCGCATCATGGTCAGGACGAAGTATCCCGGTGACCGGACCATGCTATATGGCCGGCATCGTTACGGTAAGCATCCACACATTTTGTAACCATGCCCAAAACCCCACAAGCTTGCGTGTGGGATGAAGGACATCCAAGCAGAACGGCGTTTTTAGGTGGAGGCGGGGCGACTGATACGACGAGATATCAAAGATCAACAAAACGAGGATGCACACGATCCGTCGAACGTGTTCGACTGACGAAGCCCCCGAGCTTGCTCAAGGGTTGTTCACCCGAAACCGGCGTGCCCGGTTCTGCTTCAGGCGCTCCTGCACGACACTTGCCGCATACATTGACGGCACGATCATTACCGTATACAGGAAAGGCAGAATGTTGAATTCCCAGATCACCGCTCGACTACCCCTAGAAAAACGTGGGGTAAAGGCGCCCGAACAGTCCAGGACGCCAGGAACGGTGCTGGATCAGCGATACGTCTCTATCCACACCCTGCGATACCGGAATCGATTGATTCCTTTCCCGATCGCCGGTTTTCTTTTTCTCCGGACATTCGTTTTATCGCTGCCCTTCTTATTCACCACCCGGCAAACCTGATAAACCATCTTTCATTTTATTGGAAACGCGCAAAACTGGACGTATTCCGGAACCTGTCGCCCACCATCATTCGTTGACACAATTCTGTGACAGAGCCTGGCACCATTTTAATCCCAATGATATTTCGAAGCCATTCCCTTCCCTGAGCTGCAACGGCGCCACCAGGCCGGGGACTGGTGTTTTTCTTCCTGCTCGCTGCAACAATTTTGTGACAGAGCCTGACACTGTGTCAATTTTCTCCATACAATCGCAGTATTTCCGCAGATCTTCCTCACCCCGGACAGGCCCGCCGATCCCGCCTTTTGGATTTGTACTGGAACAGCGCCCAAATCGAATGCCCTCCAGAGCCTGAATTGCATGCTCACGCGTTGACACAATTCTGTGACAGAGCCTGGCACCATTTTATTGCGCAATATTGGCCTGCCAACACTGCCGGCATGACACGGACAAGGATTACTGTCTTATGTGAAATTGGAGAAACGCCCCCAGCGGGAGGATGAACGACCGGACAGCCTCTGTTTATTCAGCCTGCGCCAGCGGCGTTCTCTCTACAGGGAACATGACTGGATAACGGAGGCGGTCTATTGTCCAGACAGCTAACCGGACCAGGCAGAGGCCCTTCTGTTCTGCCCGTGGGGTAATTGTTTTTGGACGAAGCAATCTGTCTGATCCAAGAAAAACCTGAGGTCGTCGACAGAACGTCACAATTCCTGAAACGGATCACGGCCGGCAAGATCGGGCTGCCACAAATTGCATTTATGCAACATATGCCGGACCTGAAGATAATTGACGATCATACCCAACACTAGTCTCGAAGCCCCGGGTTTTTGACGCAGCCCTCGGCACAATCGCCCCCACCACATCAATTCAGCCGGACCGAGGGAAACAAAATATCTCGCCACACGAATCACATCCATATTGGCCTCGTGGAGGACGGGTGTGAATGCCTGACGGCCGGCAGTCGATGGCAGCCCCTCCCGCCCATACACATCGATGAAGCGCAACAATCGTTGTCCAAACGCTTCCACTGAATAGACGTTGTTGTACAACCACAGCATTCCCTGCAACAAGGCTCTTTGGCTCATCTGGAGTGGCAAAATATTGGTGCGCCAGGGTGTGGCACCCATTCCGTTATCGAATCCCTCACTCATCTCGGTCAACCGGCCCTCCTTCTCCAAACGCGCCCGCAAGTCAGTCCCGTCCAGGGCTTCGACTGCGCCGATCATACAAATAGGCAGCGGGAGCTGGTTGATGAAATCCGCCTGACGCCGGAATATGTCGGGACCATCGCCGTCAAAACCGACCATGATTCCGGCCATTATAGCGATACCATTGCCCACGCAACGTTCCACCGCTTCTCCCAGGTCCATCTTCAGATTTTGAACCTTGTTGCTTTGCTGCAGGCTATCCTTGTTGGGAGTTTCGATACCCACGAACACCATGTCTATTCCGGCATTCGCCAGATTCATCAACAATTCTGTGTCACATGCCACGTCTATGGAGAGCTGAGTAATGAAACTGACACGGCCGTTTTCACGTTGTCTATTCCATGTTCCCATGGCCTCAACCAGTTCTCCAGCCTTGGACCGATGGCCAATAAAATTATCATCCGACAAAAAAACAGACCGGTAGCCGTGGTGATAAAGATTGTCCAGCTCTCGCCAAACCTGTGCCGTCGTCTTGTAACGCTGATGTCGACCCAGGTAATGGATCACATCACAAAATTCACAATTATGCGGACAACCACGCGACGCCTGCAGGGCGCCGCAAATCGCATGTGAATTGGGATAGAGATCCCAGCGAGGAACGGGACAATTTTCCAGATTCGGCCGGGTGCCGCAATAATGTGTGGACCAATCATTTCGCGCCAGGTCATCAAAAAGCTGTCCGCCAATATCTTCCAGCTCACCCTGGACTAGGATATCGCAATGATCACGCACTCTCGCCGGACTCATGGAAACGAAAGGCCCGCCCATGAGCACGATCTTGCCCCGGCGCCGGAACTCGTCGGCCAGGAATATCATCCGTCGGTAGTTCAGATACGTACCGGTGATGCCCACAAATTCGGCCGGATGATCAAAATCGATCTCCTGGATATCCTCATCGAGCAATTCCACGTTGAGATGCGGTGCTGCCAGGGCGGCCACCGTTGTCGAGGCCAGATCGCCGATATAGGCACAACGCCCCAGTCCCATGGCCGTGAAAACCTCTGAAGAATAATAGGATGTATGATCGGAACATGGTTTGATCAAGAGGAGCGATCTGGCCACATTCATCTCCCCGCTGAATGTCTCTTGGCAAGGTAATGAATCGTCGGTTAACCTGATTCTACCGTTAATTTACCCAGCGTCAAAACTATTTTATTCTATCTGAACTTGCGGCTTTCAGTGTGGGGTTACCGAATGTTGCGCCCGAATCCTGTCGCAAGTCTCATGAAAACACAATTCCAGTCCACGACCTCATGGTCCAGGATATGTCGGGCAAGCCTGTTTCTCATGAGATAAATGTGCCTTCCGACCTTGCAGCACAACCGCATTGCCGGTTCGGTTCGATAGAGATTCTGGATTGCCGTTTTATTTGACAGGAGGATATGTCTGATTATACAGACGGATGATCTCGTCGGTTAAATCCAGCTCCTCGGAAAAATAGGCAATGACCTGGGATACGGACTGGCGGTTCAGATAGAAGATCACGTCATAACCATTATCCTGTGCATACCTGAAAAAGAGGGGGGAAAATTTTTTTTCCATGGCCCGGGCGAATTCGTTGAGGCGTCGCTCGTACTCTCTCTGCGAATCCTCTTCCGTGCGGCGAATCCGGGTTCCAAGGTCATCGATTTCGGCCGCCAGCTCGGCCTTCCTGGCATCGGACAACATGTTTTGCTGGGATTGCAGCTGCTGTCGTTTCTCATTAAATTCCGTCTTCATGGCATTGATGGCATCCTGTTGCTGGGTGGCCCAGCTGTTGATCTTCTGCATCTCCGCCTTGCCCTCCGCGGTCTCCACAAATGCCCGGTTGGAGTCGACGAAGCCCATCTTGGCCAGGCTGCAAACCGAGAGCGAGGTAATGAGGAACAGCAGCAGAATGCTTCTTTTCATGAGTATATCCTCCTGAAGAAGATCATGGTTTCATGGATTTAGTCGTGATTGCGTCAACACATCATCCCTGAAACAGTGCCGGCGACACCGATCAGGGGAAATGTATCAAAGATGCGTCATCACTGGCAATGTTTCATTTTTAGAAGATGTATTTATTCGGCCTGTTCAGTGATCGGATCCTGACCAGACGAGCGTCTGGCGACATAAAAGACCCTTTTCTCCCTTCAAGCAGGGGCTTTCTGGAGGATGATATACCAATAGGGAACCTGATCTTCGACTGGAGCTGCTTGCCCACATTGCCGGTGGCATTGTCCGTCCCGAGATGACCCGGCCAGTCTCCGATCCGGCATATGGACTTATCCGGACGCTGCCGCGGGAATTCAGCGTCCGGATGGCCCTAACACGCTGTAATCGATGGGAAACCTTCTTCAGCGAGGTATTTCGCGTCGTTCCGCTTCCGTTACCAGCTGATTGGTTACGCTGAACGACAGCACATTGCCCCGCAACAGATTCTCGGCCTTGACCTTTTCCACCTGGTTGCGGACGACTCCTTTCAACAGGATGTTGCCGTTCTTGACGATGATATGAATCGGCGGTGTGGAACGGTTGGCATACTCGGCAAACATGGGATGATGAAAAATCATCCGCGATGCCCGGACCCGGATCTGATCATCCATGGGTGAGGCCGGCAAGACTTCGAGGTTGTTCTCGATGTCGCGCACACCGGCCACTTTTTCCACCAGTCGCTCGTAATCCTGCTTGCGCCAGGGTTCACGGACATAGCCGTTCAATTCGACCACGCCCTCCCTGACGCTTCCCTCCACCCAATCGAAGATATCGTAGAAAACGGATTCGCGGATGACTTCGGCCACCTGGTTGGCGATCTCCTGATCGGAGAGCCCCACCGGCTTCACGACGATCAAATTCTTCACATCCATGACATCATCGATACCCTGGGCGGCTTCTTCAGCCTGACGTTTCTCATCCAGGCGCTCCACCATTCCACTCAAGGTCACCACACCCTCATTCACTGAAACCTGAATGCCATCAGTGGGCAATCCCCGTTTGGCAAGCCTTTTCTCGATAATGGACTGAATGGTGTTGTCGGAAAGATTGGCCTGCTGGCCAAGCATTGTTCCAGCAAATAAAGAAAACGCCGCGATGAGGACCAGTATTCCTTTCCAGCTGTGTCGCAAGCGTTCACTGTCTTTCATCGAAAAACCTCCATTCTATGTACAATTAATAAACATCTACACATATTATGTGATGCGGCGACGATCTAATAGATTCGAATCAAAGGTGTTTAGCATCTGATCGTGAAGTGGCCACAGAAAAATCGCCGGTACCGAATGTCGGCACCGGCGCTGCATGGTGGTTTTGCGCGAAAATTTCTGGGACGGATATGTCCAGGGCGGATTTCGCTCCCGAAAGGTAGCGCCAGGTACCTGCTATTTGGGCGACTCCTTCCCCGGCGATTTTTTCTTCTTAATGATAGAGGTATCCTTCAGCTCTTGCTTGATTTCTTCCAGGTGCTCCAGATCGATATCCTCCAGGATATGCTGGAGATCGATATGATGTACGCCTTCCAGGGCCTCCTTCAGCTCCAGCCGGATGTTCGGTAAGGCGATGCCTTCGTGAAGGTGAAACACTCCGCCGGTATCCCCCGTTTTGCCGAGGGTGACAGGAATGGAGAACTGGCGGTCGCGGCGCTGGATCAGCAATTCGATGTCGTCTCCCTCCTTGGCTTTGCCCAGTCGTTTCAGCAGGTCACGAGTGGATACGATCGCCTCGTCAAACCAGCGCAGGATGATGTCCCCCGCCTGGAGGCCGGCCGATTGGGCCGGGCTGTCGGCCATCACCTCGGTGATCATCAAACCGCTTTCCACACCGAAGTACTCGGCCAGTTGCTTGCTGAGGGGCAGGGTGTGGATTCCCAGATAGGCGCGGTCCTCACTGATGAGGACGACCCACTTGTTGCCGTCGAACGGTTTGGCCAGTCCGAACCTGGCCGTTCGCTCGCCCAGAGCCACCGCAAGGGACATTTCCTGACCCTCGCGGAAGACCGCTACCTGGACCGTATCCCCCGGCAAATAGGCCTTCAGCGCATCGCGCAGGTCCTCGAGATCTTTCACGGAAACCCCGTCGATGGCGACGATGCGGTCTCCGGCCTGGAGGCCCGCTTTCTGGGCACCCGTGTCTTCATGCACATCGTCGATGATGACGCCCTCGGGAGTGTCGGGATCATCATCCTCGATGACCATTACGCTAAGACCCAGGTAGGCCTTTTGCTCGACAGCCTGGACCGTCATGAACAGTGCCAGCAGGATCCCGCCCAGAATCATCAGTTTTTTCATTGTCTGCCTCCTTTATGGACTAAAGCTTTATGAATGTCGTTAAAACGATATTTTGCGAATACCCGGACGCTGTTCGTCGAGTTCGGTGTAGACCAGCACGCGCCGGCCGTTGGCCAACTGAAACTGACGCAGTGCCAGGATGATCTCTCCCTCGAGTACCGGTGTGACCCCCTGGGTCTTTGGATAATGCTTGCGGGTCCATTGCTCCACCACCAGGCGATCCAGGTCGGTTGAGACGATTTCCTCTCCTTGCATGTAATCATCCAGGTTGATGGGGAGATCCCGGCTCCTTTCCTCCAGTGCCTCGGGTATGGGCCCGGCTTCCGTCCATCTGCCCGCGTCGACGGCCGGTGATGAAGGCGAACTGTTTCCGGGGCCGCCGAACGCCAGGTTCAGTCTGGCCGGAACGCCGGGAAAGACGATGAATCCCACAAGCACCAGAGCGAGCAACCCGGCCAGTGCGGCCGGAAGCACAAAGGCCGGTTCGCGGCAGGGGTGACGCCTGGCGTCCATGGCCGCGCGGAGTTCTGCACGCAGCCGATCCCTGAACACGGGGACATCAATACGGGGTTTGGACAATTTTTTCATAGCATCCTCGCACGGATTCGGGTTCAACGCCCTGTTCCTGCAGGGCTGCCCTCAGTTTTTTGAGGGCGCGGTGCGCTCTCATGATGACGGTCCCGCGCCGTTTGTGCATAATAGCGGCGATTTCAGGGTACGTTTTTTCTTCGAAATATCGCAGGGTCAGCAGCGTCTGGTCTTCCAGGTTCAGCCGGCCGATGGCCTGGTGAAGCCGCCGGAACAGGGTTTCACGCTCCAGGAGCCGCTCGGCCTCGGCCAGTTCCGCCAGAACGGCCGGCTGATTGAGAATGTCATCGATCTGCTCCTGCCAGACCGGTTCCGTCCGCCGGCGACGAAAATGGTTGTTCACTTCATTGGTGGCGATGCGATAGAGCCAGGTGGAGAACGTCCCGCGGGACCAGCGGTAGCGCCACAAACCGTGCAGCGCCTTCAAAAACGTCTGGGCCGTCAGATCCTCGGCCGCGGCGACGCGCCCCACCCGATGAAGAACATAGCGGAAGATGGAATGTACATGGCGGTCATAAAGTTCTTCAAAGGGAACCCGTTGTCCGTTTCCGTCGCGGATGGCATGCCGGGGAAGGTTCATGTTTGTCCCACTGAGCGGTTAAGCCGCCGGTTTTGACCATACCTGCCTGACGCAGGTCACAGGGCGTTCATCTACTATTACGTCAAAACCGTCTGGCGATCACAGACCGGGACAGATTTTTCCGGTTTTCGGCATATGGGGGGGCAACCACGCTGGTCCTTTGCCGGTGGCGCCCGGTCGAGAATCAGGTCGGACCGGGCACGGCCGGCTTGGGTTTAGGAGACGGCAGACAAAAAGGATGGCTCCGGCAGAGCCGGACCACCCCGTCGGGACGACTCAGGCAGGCCGATCAGTAGCGGGAGCGGACTTTCTCTGCTGCCGCCTTCAGATCGGCGTATTTCACACCGTTGAAGTGAGAGAAATCGTTGAATAAACCTACTTTGGTGAAAGTGTCCGCAACTTTTTCCCACTCTTTCCAGGTTTCCAGATATTTTTTCCAGTATTCATCGATCAATGGTGCCCAGCCGGCCACCTTGTCATTCCATCGACTCATGAGATGGCTGTAATTGCTGGGCACAGCCTGCAGGCGAGACTTTACGGAGGAGACGTTGCTGTCGAGCCCTGTTTGTTTCTTTTTACGGGCATTTTCGACAAATTTCTGGAGCTTGTCCAGGCCGCTGGCGACCTTTTCCGCCATATTGACGGCCTGCGTCGCCAGGGAGCGGGCCCGCTCCGCATCGGAAAAGCCAATGGACTCCGCTTCATCCAGCAGTTTGTTGGCTTCCCGCAGCATGTCCTGGTACCCTTTTTTCATACCGGGAAAGTCCTTGAGGTCATAATCCAGCAGCACTCTTTCCAATTCCATTTTCCATTTCCAATGCAACACCTGATACCCATCGGCATACACTTCGGCGAAATACTTGTCGTATGGTTTCTTCCAGGCCTGGAGCTCTTTAAGGTCCATCTTGTTTTCCTTGAAATAGAGCTCCATCTGGTAGCAATTGTTGTTCCAGAGTCCACCATATTTTTCCACCGCCTCTTCCCAGGGGATGATGGTTTTGTCTTCACGAGAACTGGTGACTTTCAGACATTCGGTCAGGACGTCCAGGCCGAAATCCATGGTCTGCAGGGTGTTGGCCCGCTGTGCTTCCAGGGTTTCGCCGGTGCGGATCACCCGGCCCTTTCCCGTGGTCGTCTGCACGGTCTGGGCCAGAATTACCTGGCCCACAAGGCAGCAGCAGCAAAGCATCAGGGTCAGCCTATTCTTGTTGTTCATTGATTGCTCCTCAAAATTGCTGGGCGTAGTCTTCGATGTACCAGCGTTCCTTGTTGCGGCGCCGGAGTTGATGGGGTTTCGGGGATCCATACTGGCGACCCCGTTCATCCCAGGCCTTGGAGACCACCCAGGCCTCTTCCACCAGCGGTTCGGAGATCTGTTCCGCCGTCTGGCGCTGTTCCGCTGTCAGAAAAAAATTGTCAAATTCGTTGGCGGAATCATATCCCTTGAGGACCTCAATTTCGGCCTCCTCGACGGTCACATGGACGTAGAGCCTGGCAAAGCGCTCCTGGTGCAGGTCCCAGTGATAGCGGATGCGGGACATGGCGCGGGGAGTCTTCTTCCGTTCGGGTGAGATGCAGTCGAGGTACAAGGGGAAATTCTTCTCCTTGATGGCGATGGCAAAAATCTCCAGCAAGCGTTCCGGGGTCACGTCGGAGGGAATAGTCCGGACGCTGTAGAACTGGTCCTTGATGGATTCCATCTTGCCTTCACCAGCGAAATACGCCCCGTTTTCGGCATTGGCATCATAACGGGCGAAGGTCCGTTCCGGAACATAAATGGCCACCGGTTCCACGGTCCAGCCCCAATGGGCCGGCATGGTTTTTTCCTTCTCGGCTTGCGGCACCAGCAGGTGACTGCCGGTGATGCGTCCGACCAGAGTCCAGGGTCCGCCTTCCGGCACATCGCTGTTGATAAGGCGGCGATAACGCTTGACGGCTTCATACGGTCCCAACCAGTTGCGATCGGATATCTCGACGAAATAATAGCCCCGGGTACCGCTGCCGACGAAGACATACTCTTCACCCAGGCCGAAGAAAGCGTTGGTGGGATAGCTGAATTCCTCGAGAGCCACGTATTTGCCCTCGACATCGGCGATGGCCACATTGCGGTGTGCGGGAGTGGGAAAGGCTTTGAGCACCTGACCCGGTACGGAATTGATTTCCTGCATGAAAGCCTGCCATTCCCGGTCGGCCTCCTTGAAAAAGAGGTCGGCCAGTTTTTTCTCCAGTTGACGGTACTCCAGCATTTCCGGGGTTATGGTCACAAAGTCCCCCTTGCTGGTCATGTAAGCGGCACTGGCTCGCTGAAACAGCTCTTCCACGGCCGGGTCGTTGGGATATCTTTCCTTGAGGGCCTTGATGCGTTTAAGGGCCTCCGAGCTTTCATAATTCGGCTTGAATGGCTGGCCTTTGGCCCGTGCTGCCTGGGCTTCCAGTTTCTTGAGGAAATGCTCGGCCCGGGAAAGTTCGTTCCGGTCGGCCCGATCGTCCTGCTGGGCCATCAGACCGAGCCACAGCAGCGAAAGGAAAAACATCACAATGGTTTTCCGCATAAGTAACCACCTTTCGTGAGTCTTGTTTCGATCGCGACGAATTTACGAATGATAAAGTGTCTTAATTGTAACGAATGGTCGGCAAAGATGCAATTTAAAATCAGGCCAATATTGTCTCAGCCTGCCTCTGTTGCCTTTGCACGTCCCGTCTGAGGGAAAAAAGTCTCCACCTATAGCCGGGAGATCGAAAAAAATGCCGTGAAACCCGGCGGCAATGAAATCCGGCGAGATACCTGGCCCTGTCGACAAGATTGGCCGGATACCAGATAGTGGGGTGTTTCCGCTCCGGGTTCACGAATCTGAGAGCTCATGGCCGGCGCATGGGATTGACATGCACAAATCGAACCGTGCAGAGTGAATATGTGTTAAGTTTGGTGCCAGGCTCTGTCACAAATATGTGTCAGCCAAAGGCCCTGGGGTGGCGCCAAGATAAAACACCTTCTTGGCTTCGGACAAAAAATCGCCCGGATATGCCGCCCGAGAACAATGGTGCCAGGCTCTGTCACGAATATGTTGCACTCTAGCATGTAGATTTTTCGCTTAGTTACCGTCCCCTCATCTATCCTCTTCACTTCAACATCATGGCAGGTAAGGCCAAATTGATGCTAATCGGGCTGAATGTACCTTATGGAGAAAGGCGACAGATAATCGTTCAATCTGCAAAAAGATCCAGAATTATATCACTCACAAAGACATTGCACCGATTGGGGTTTTTAACCACTATTGTATCTGCCGATGTAGATTATGGTTACTGGCCCCTGTGAACCGCTGTCGACGCACATTTGTGGAGAAAGAAGCCGCGACGGGCGGATTGAAGAGAGATGTCGTGGCAAGGATACAGGGAGGCTGCTTGCTGCGTATGTGTAGATTATCATGCGATATGCATGTTCATCAGGATGGACGGATAAGGATAGAGGAAACAGCGCTTTGCAGCCAGCCAGAACAGAGCGGTTTTCATTATAGATACCCACGGGCA
>Ga0209164_1000911_pt1 | contig 47819 bp, 38 predicted proteins | sample MTBNYHSulfiMetaG_FD_187458 | JGI IMG/M metagenome (GOLD analysis project Ga0209164, IMG submission 187458) | Enrichment culture microbial communities from rom New York Harbor, USA that are MTBE-degrading - MTBE-NYH (New York Harbor Sulfidogenic)... | ecosystem: Environmental > Aquatic > Marine >... | reverse complement strand
CGTGCACGCCTACCTGTCGTTCACCGAGGACTTCCCCGCGGTCAAGGACTTCTTCGGCTTCATCACGGTCCCGCGCGGTGAGCGCTGCGAGCTGCCGGGCGTGACCTCGGACGAGGGGCACGGAGGCGCGGCGGAGCAGCCGCACCCGTCGACCCCGCTGTCCGCCGCCACAGCCGCCGGCCCCGACCCCGTGCGGCCGCCGGGCGGCCTGACGGCCATGCAGGCGCAGGCCCCGCCTTCGCCCTCTCCGGACGGCCGCCCATGAGGCGACGCGCGGCGACCTTCCTGCTGCTGTCCCTGGCGTCCGTGCTGGCGCTGTCGATGACGGCGCCGGCCCTGGCCCAGGACGACGAGGCCGACGACCAGACATCGGAGACCGGCGCCTACGACGTCGACTTCACGCTGCCCACCGCCTCGCGGGCGGGGTGCCTGGTCTGCCACGACGACGAGGACCTCGTGCGGATGGAGGACGGCGAGCTCGTGAGCTACTACGTCGATACCGCACAGCTCGCCGCGAGCCCGCACGGAGGCGTGCAGTGCATCGGCTGCCACATCGACTTCGCCTTCACGGCGCCGCACACGCAGCCCACCGAGAACTGGGACCACGTCTCCCGCCTGGCCTGCAAGAACTGCCACCAGAAGGAGAGCCGCGCGTACTGGGCGAGCGTCCACAGGGGCGAGGTCGAGAACCACGCCGGCGCGGCCCCGGAGGGTCCCGAGTTCCCGCTCTGCGGCGACTGCCACGGCGGGCACGACGTCGTCGCGCTCACGGACGACCCGGAGGGGCAGGCGGCGCTGCACGCCGACGGCTGGGAGGTGTGCGGCCGCTGTCACGAGGAGTACTGGGACAGCTACGACGACTACTACCACGGCCGCGCGTATCGGCGCGGCGCCCCCGACGCCCCCGCGTGCTGGGACTGCCATGGCTACCACGATGTCTACCCCTCGTCCGACCCCAGGTCGCCCGTTCACGAGAGCCGGCTGGCCGACACCTGTGGGCAGTGTCATTCGGGGGACGTCAACGATGGCTACCTCGAGTACGCCGAGCTGATCCACGGCAAACGCGAGGTCCTCGAGGAGAACCCGCTGTACTCGGCCCTGAAGCGACTGGGGAGCGCCATCGCCGGGCTCTTCGGCGGCTAGCCCGAGCGGCCCGCCCGGAGCCATGCGACCGACACGCCGACACGTGTACCTGACAGCGGCGGCCGCCCTCGCGGTCGCGGCCGTCGTCCTCGGCGGTACGCTGCAGTCCGGGGCCGGCGCCACGCAGCCGACCGTGATCGACCTCACCGGCCCGGCCGAAGCGGCCGCGTGCGAGCCCTGTCATGGGCCCGCCGGCAAGGCCGGCGGGCCCGACCTCGTCTTCGACCACGAGACGCACGCGGCCACCGCGTGCGACGTGTGCCATGTGCGGCCGTCGCACGAAGGCGGGAGAACGTACACACCGCCCATGGAGACTTGCTTCTCCTGCCACGGCCTCGTCCACGGTCCGGACGGCGTCGTGGCCCCCGACGAGTGCGACGCCTGCCACACCAGCACCGCCGGGCTCAAGCCCGCCGACCACACCGGCGACTGGGCCGGGCGCCCGCACGCCCAGGTCGCGGAGGCCGAGGGCACCAACCCCTGCATGATGTGCCACGACGCGGCCACGCAGTGCGACGCCTGTCACCGCGCCGAAGCGGTCGACACGCCCATGGTGCCGCCGGTGTACGTGAGCACTGCGCCGCTTCCCGCTCCCCGCCCCAGTGTCACGGTCGACACGACGGACCCCGTCACCATGGGGCAGTGCATCTTCTGTCACCCCGAGATCGACGGGCCCGGGAGCCCCGACCTGCTCTTCACGCACGAGGTCCATCTCGAACGCGGCTACCAGTGCGTGGTCTGCCACGACGAGTTCCCGCACGAGGGCGGGACCACGGACCGGCCGGACATGACCTCGTGCTACCGCTGCCACGGCGTCCAGCACACGAAGCAGGGAGAGGCCGCCCCCGACGACTGCCGCGCGTGTCACCCGCCCGGGTTCGAGCTGCTCCCGGCCGACCACACGGCGACGTTCGTCGCCACGACGCACCGCAAGGCGGCCGCCGAAGACCTGCTGGGGTGCCTCACCTGCCACACCTCCGCCTTCTGCGCCGAGTGCCACCGCGCCGAGAAGCGCCTGCCCGACGGCTCGTACAGCGAAGAGGTCATCCCCGACGACCACCGCACCGAGGAGTGGATGAGCACGCACGGCGAGCCGTTCCTGCTCAGCGGCGAGGCCACCTGCTCGATCTGTCACACCAACGAGTCGTGCAGCCGCTGTCACCCGACGGTGATGCCGCACCCGACGACCTGGCTCGCGACGCACACGACCAGCGGCTTCATGCCCAACGACTGCGCCGTCTGCCACACGGACCGCAACTGGTGCCAGGAGTGCCACCACGACCCCGACCGCAGCCAGAAGCTGCTGGCCGAGAACTGCGTCAACTGCCACCCCGTGATGCGCGACACGCCGTACCCCGACATCAAGGTCGCGAAGACGGCCGAGCACGCGGCCCACTTCGACGTCGCCGAGTACCTCGGCAGGCCGCTCCGCTGCGACGACTGTCACGTCAAGCTGACCGCCGCTCGGGTGCAGCGGGCGGGGCAGTCCTCGACGGAGATCGGGGGTCACGACATCCGCATCTGCTACGAGTGCCACGGCGCGCGCGACTCGCAAGGCGAGCTGATCGCGCCGTGGTCGGGCTCGGACCTCTGCAGGCACTGCCACACGGGGCCGGAGCTGTGACCACGATCGCGGGACACAGCCACGACGCCGGCGAGACGGGGGGCACGTGAGAACGTCGCTGGGTACGCGCTGGCTCGACATCGCGCTCAAGGCGGCTCTGCTCCTCGTCGTGGTCGCGATCGGGTACCTCGCCTACACCGTCCTCACCGGCCAGTCGCGAGACGAGCAGACGACGGCGGCCTCGCGGACGATCGACGACCTCGTCACCGCGATCGAGGAGAACCCCAACGACCTCGGCCTGCGGCTGCAGCTCGCCGAGACGTACGGCGAGGCAGGGCAGCTCGACGAGGCGGCCGAGCAGTTCGACATCGTGCTCCAGCTCGACAAGAACAACCCGGAGGCGCTCACCGGGCTCGGCCTCATCGCGATGTTCGAGGGCGACTGGGAGAGCGCGGAAGGGTACTGGCGCCGGGTCATCGACGAGATCGGCGGGGGCCAGTACGCGGGCATCGACCAGCGCCTCGCCGTCGCCTACCACCAGCTTGGCGCCACGCTCATAGAGCGTCAGCGCTACCGCCCCGCGATCGACTCTCTCGAAGAGGCCCTCCGCATCAGGCCTCATGCCGCCGACACGCACTACGCGCTCGCCGTCGCCTATCGCGAGCTCGGCGAGACGAAGAGGCAGCGCACGCACCTCGAGGACGCGCTCATGTTCGACCCCGTGATGCCCGAGGCCAACTACGACTACGGGCTGCTCCTGCTGGCCGCCGGCGACGTCGCCGGCGCCGCCGAGCACTTCCGCACGTCGGCCGACAACGCCCCGCAGGGCCACACCGAGCCCGCCGACGAGCTCGCCGACCTCGGGCCCTTCGACGACCGTCTCGCCGCCGCGAGGCGGAAGGCGGAGAGCGACCCGGCCGCCGCTCTCGTCGAGGCCCGCGTGGCCCGCGCCCTCGACCCTCGCAGCCTCCAGGCGGCGAAGCTCGTGGCGAAGCTCTATCAGCGGGTGGGCGACACGACCTCGGCCGAGGAGGCCTGGCAGAGGGTGCTGGTGTCCTGGCCCGACGACACCGAGGCCGCGGAGGCGCTGGAGCGTCTCCAGGCGCGGGACTGACGGAGTCGGGTGACGATGGACGACGGACAGCGGCGGGACTGGACGGCAGGCGAGCCGGCCGGGCAGGACGCGATGACACACGGGCCGGCCTCGCGGGACCCGGCCGCGCCGGAGGCGGGCTCGCAGGACCCGTCGGTACAGGGGGCGGCCTCGCAGGGCGCGACGACGCAGGAGCCGTTCGGGCCGGCGGAGCGCAGGACCCCGTGGCGCAAGATCGTCGCGCTCGCCGCGGCCCTCGCGGTCCTCGCGCTCACTCTGTACGCGATCTACGCCTACGACTCGTCGCGCACGCTCACGCCCCCCGACCTCACGCTCACCGGCGAGACCACCGTGGTTCCGCCGGAGTACCTCTACTCGATCTCCGGCCCCGAGGGCGCGGAGGCGCTGCAGGAGCCCATGGGCGTCGCGGTCTCCGACGACGACCTCGTGTACGTGACCGACGCGACGGCCGGAGCGGTCCGCGTCTACACGGTCGACGGCGACTACCGTTTCTCCTTCTCGGAGATCGCGGACGGCAAGCGGACCGCCCTCGGCACGCCGGTCTACGTCACGATGGACTCGCTCGGCGAGGTCTTCGTGAGCGACCGGCGCCACCGCGCCGTCTACGTCTTCTCCGCGGACGGCGTCTACCTGCGCAAGGTGGCGCCCGCCGACACGGCCGAGGCCAAGGTCTGGGGGCCCCTCGGCCTCGCCGTCGACGAGGACGACGACCTCTGGGTCAGCGACGTCGGGCGCAGCGCCCTGCACCAGATCATCGAGTTCGACGGCGACGGCGACGAGCTCGGGCGCTTCGGGAGCTCGGGGCAGGCCGAGCGGGTGTCCGACGTCCCCGGCCGCTTCCTCTTCCCCAACGGCATCGTCGCGCGCGGCGGCTTCGTGTACGTCGCCGACAGCAACAACCAGCGGGTGCAGGTCTTCGACAGGGACGGGCGCTTCGATCACATCATCCAGACCTCGGGGATCCCGCGCGGCCTCGACATGGATGACCAGGGCCGGCTGTACGTGGCCGACGCGCTCGCACACCAGGCGGACGTCTACCTCACGACCGGCGAGCGCCTAGCGAGCTTCGGCGGCCAGGGCGTCGGCCCGGGGCAGTTCCGCTACACGAACGACGTCGCGCTCGACCGCGACGGCCGCATCTACCTCACCGACCGGGTCAACCGGCGGGTGCAGGTCTGGGGATGGCCGGAGGGGCCGCCCGGCATCGCCGACGTCGCCGCGCAGCCGGCGCTGTGGCCCCTGCTCGCCCTGCTGCTCCTCCTGCCGCTCCTGCTGCTCCTGCGCCGGCGCCGTTTCGTCGTCACCGAGGACTTCCTCGAGACGATGGCCGCGGCCGGCCTGATCGGCTACATGAAGGCGGGGACGCACTGGTCGTGGAGGCGTCGGCGCTGGCAGTGGATCGTCCCCGCCGAGGACTCCGCGCGCTACGAAGGCCGCGAGCTCGGCGGCGTCCCGCTCGGCGACCTCCTCAGCACGTGGGAGCACTCCGAGTCCGACGTCCTCGACGTCATGCGACGCACAGGCCTGCAGCGCTCGGCGGCGGTCGTCCTCGCCGTCGCACAGCGGGCCAGGACACTGTGCACGCAGGCTCCCGAGCTGGCCCGCGCCGGGAGGTCCGTGGGGGTGGACGCGTACGACGCCCGTCGCTTCACGGAGCGGTTCCTCGACAGCGGCGGGCCGGAGCCCGCGGAGAGGGTCCGCGGCGATGCCGCGTGAGCCTGCGCCGGCCGGGGCCACGGCGCGGCCAGCGATGGCCGCCGCGGGCCGGCGAGCGTCGCCCGCGGGCAGGGCCGCGTGTAACCCCGGCGGGCGCGGAGCGTTGTGAAGGACACCACGGGCGATCTCACACCGTATTCGTTGGGCGAGTGATAGACTCCGGCTGAACGAAGGAGGGGGAGGAGTATGAAGAAGCTCTCGGTCGTGTTCGTGGCCGCCGTCGTCGCGTCCGTCGTCTTGCTGCTCCCCGGCGTCGCCCTCGCCAACTTCGGCATCCACGGCGGCTACACCATGGACACGCACACGTGCGCCGGGTGCCACCGGGCACACACGGCCGCCAGCAGCATCACGTGGACCAACTCGGCCAACGAGCAGCGCAGCGCGCTCCTCCTCTCCGACTCCGACCAGCTCTACGAGTTCTGCTTCACCTGCCACGGCAGCGCCGCCGCCGGCGCGGCGACCAACGTCTACGACGGCGTCTACGAGGCCAGCGAGTACGGCACGCTCGGCGACGAACTCAACAGCGGCGCGTTCAGCGAGGACGTCGTCGGCGACAACCACCACACCTACGACGGCACCGCGGAGACGGCGTGGGGCGGCGACGACGAGATCGTCATGACCTGCGGGTCGTGCCACGACGTCCACGGCAGCTCCAACTACCGCCTGCTGAAAGACGTCGTCAACGGCGTCGAGGTCGGCGGCTACGTCGAGGCGGCCGACGGCGAGTTCCTCCCCGACCCCTACGTCATCTCCAACGAGCCCGGCTACCCGGAGGACGGCTGGCTGCTCCACGACGCCGGCGCGGCGCAGATCGCCGACTACGAGCCCAACTACACGATGCCCATGTACGCGACGGCCCCCGACAACGATCCCGACAAGGGGATCAGCGCCTGGTGCGCCGCCTGCCACACGAGGTATCACGGCACCGGGCCGACGCAGTACGACGCCCAGGACGGCTTCGGCGACGTGATGCGCTACCCGCACCCGGTGAACGTGCCGCTCAGCAGCTATCTGGGCGCGCGGCCGCTCAACATCAGCGGTCTCGAGCTCCCCGTCGCGCAGGAGTACGGGACGTGGACGCCGGAGGCCAGTGCGAACGACTGGCTCGATTGTCTGACCTGCCACAAGTCCCACGGCTCGGACAGGCAGATGAGCGGTTTCGCCGACGTGGCCGACGCCACGAACCCCGAGCCCGACAGCGACGACGGTTCGGTGCCGCCGGGCACGAAGAACGCCTTCCTCAGGCTCGACAACCGCGGCGTCTGCGAGGCCTGTCACAACAAGTGACGGCGGCCCCCGCGTGAGGGCGCGCCGAGGACAAGAGGGAGGGCCGGGCATCGCCCGGCCCTCCCTCTTCGCACGCGGTCCCGTCCACAGCCCTGACGACGCCTTTCCATTGCGACTTTCCTCGTACGCCGCTACCGTCTCAATGCATCGGCACTTCTGGGGCAAGGGGCTGTGGGGTACCTGGGGCGTACGTCTGGCATGGGCTGCCGGCGATGGGTTCCGCCGGCGCTGTTGGGCATCCTGATCCTCGTCTGTTCGACCCTCACGCCGCCACCCGACGCGGCGCGCGCGAACTTCGGCATCCACGGCGGCTACAGCATGGACTCGCACGCCTGCGCGGGGTGCCACCGCGCCCATACGGCGGCCAGCGGCATCATGTGGACGGACATCACCGGCGGGCAGCAGCGCTCGCTCCTCCTCGGGACGGAGACGCACCTCTGCCAGTACTGCATGTCGTGCCACGGCAGCGCGGCCGCCGGCGCGGCGACGAACGTCTACGACGGCATCTACGAGGCGAGCGGACACGGCACCCTCGGCGCCACACTCAACGGGGGCGCCTTCGGCGTGGAGGTCGTCGGGGGTAACCACCACAACTGCGACGACGGACCGGCGACGCCGTTCGGCGGCGAGGGCGAGGTCGTGATGACGTGCTGCTCGTGCCACGACGTACACGGCAGCTCCAACTACCGCCTGCTGAAGGACGTCGTGAACGGCGTCGAGGTCGGCGGGTACGAGCAGACCGCCCCCGGCGTGTACGAACCCGACCCCTTCGTGATCTCCAACGAGTCGGGCTACCCGGAGGAGGGCTGGCTGCTCCACGACGCGGGCGCGGCACAGATCACCGTGTACGACCCGGACTACACGACGCCGAGATACGCCAAGGCGCCGGGGGAAGACCCCACCCGCGGGATCAGCGCCTGGTGCTCGGCCTGCCACAGCGAGTATCACCGCGCCGACCTCGAGAGCTCGACGACGTACGACGCCGGGGACGGCTTCGGCGAGGTCATGCGGTACCGTCACCGCCTCAACGTCCCCCTGAGCGACTACCTCGGCGCGCGCCCGCTCCGCCTCGTCGCACTCTCGCTGCCGCTCGCCAAGGACTACGGCGAGTGGACGCCCGAGGCGAGCCTCGACGACTGGATGGACTGCCTCACCTGCCACCGTGCCCACGGGTCGGACGCCGAGATGAGCGGCTTCGCCGACGTCGCCGACGCCACCGACCCCGAGCCCGACAGCGACGAGGGCACCGTGCCGCCGGGCACGAAGAACGCCTTCCTGCGGCTCGACGACCGCGGCGTCTGCGAGGAGTGCCACAACAAGTGACCCGGGGCGGCGCGCGGGCAGCAAGGCCGCGCGCCGTCCGGGCACAGTCGGGCCGCCCACCGTCCGGGTGCACGCCCGCCCGCCTCGGCGCCCTCGTGCGTGCCACACGGTCCGCGAGCGGGAACAACCCTGAGGCGATGCCGACCTACCGCTACGTCAAAGGACGTCTCGTCATGGACGCGGCGGGCGCCGCGGCGACCGCCGCGGCGCCCGCCCACGCCCGCCCCGACGGCGGCCTGCTCGACGCCTACTCGCGCGCCGTCATGCACGCGGCGGCGGTCGTCGGCCCCTCGGTCGTCAACATCGAGGTACGGCGCCGGCCCGCCGGGGGGCGGCGCCGCGCGCGCGACGGCGGGCCGGCGGCCGGCGACCGACGCAGCCGAGGACGTCGGCCCCCGGAGCAGGACCCGTCCTACGCGGGCAGCGGCTCCGGGTTCGTCCTCACGAGTGACGGCTTCCTGCTCACCAACAGCCACGTCGCCCACGGCGCCGACGAGATTGTGGTGACGTTGGCCGACGGCCGCCAGACGGAGGGCCGACTCGTCGGCGACGACCCGACGACCGACCTCGCCGTGCTGCGCATCGGCGCCCCCGATCTCGTGCCCGCGCCGCTCGGCGCGTCGCGCGCGCTCGCCGTCGGGCAGCTCGTCGTCGCCATCGGCAACCCCTTCGGCTTCCAGGCCACGGTGACCGCCGGCGTCGTCAGCGCCCTGGGGCGCTCGCTGCGCTCGGAGACCGGACGGCTCATCGACAACCTCATCCAGACCGACGCGGCGCTCAACCCCGGCAACTCGGGCGGACCGCTGGTCACCTCCGCCGCCGAGGTCGTCGGCGTCAACACGGCCATCGTCGCCCCGGCGCAGGGCATCTGCTTCGCGATCGGCATCGACACCGCGGTGTTCGTGGCCGGCAAGCTGATCAAGGACGGCCGCATCACCCGCGGGCGCATCGGCGTCGCCGGGCAGACGGTGCCGATCCGCCGGCGCCTGGTGCGTCACTTCGAGCTCCCGCTCGAGACCGGCGTGCTGGTCGCCGGGCTCGAGCCCGGCAGCCCCGCCAAGAAGGCCGGGCTCCTGACCGGCGACCTGATCGTCGCCTTCGACGGGCAGCCGGTGCCCGATATCGACGCCCTGCACCGCCTGCTCACCGAGGCGACGGTCGGCGCCCCGGTCACCGTGAGCGTCATCCGCCTCACCCAGCGCCGGGAGATCGCGGTCACGCCCGTCGCGGGCTAAGGCCCTCGCGCCGCACGAACGCGGTCACGGATCGCTCACCGGCAGCCCGCCCCCGCCCCATCGCAGTCAGTCGTCGACCGCAACGCGCGTTCTCACGCGACCCTCGCACGCGGCATCTATACTGCGCACATGCCGATGTCGCTGACCGCCATCCACTTCCTCGTCACCTACCGCTGCATCTACGCCTGCGACCACTGCTTCGTCTTCGGCGGCCCCGAGACCGAGGGGACGATGACGCTGGCGCAGCTGCGCGACGCGATCGACCAGACGGCCGACGTCCCGGCGATCGACACGGTCTACTTCGAGGGCGGCGAGCCGACGCTGTACTGGCCGGTCGTGCTGGAGGCCGCGCGGTACGCGCGGGCGCGCGGCCTCGACGTCGGCATCGTGACCAACTGCCACTGGGCCGAGTCGGTCGACGACGCGAAGGTCTGGCTCGCGCCGCTCGCGGAGCTCGGCATCACCGACCTCTCGCTCTCTTCGTACGCCTACTTCGCCGAGCGGGAGAACCTCGAGGAGCGCCTGCTGCGCAATGCCGTCGTCGCCGCGGTCGAGCTCGGGCTCCCCATGGGACTGCTCGAGGTCGGCGCCGAGGCCGTCATCGACGTGCCCGGCGTCTGCACCGGCGACGTCGGCGAGATCATGTACAAGGGGCGGGCGGCCGTCGAGCTCGCCCCCGCCCGCGCCGAGGTCGACGGCCGCCCGCCGGAGACCTTCACCGAGTGCCCCCACGAGGACTTCGCCGACTCGGGACGCGTGCACCTCGGCGCCGACGGCGAGCTCCAGCTCTGCCAGGGGATCAGCGCCGGCAACATGTGGCACGACGGCCTCGCCGCCGTGGTCGAGCGCTACGACCCGCAGGAGCTCCCGGTCGTGCGCGAGCTGCTCCGCGGCGGCCCGATCGAGCTCGCCCGCGCCCACGGCGTCGGGCCGGCGCACGAGCGCTACGCCGACGCCTGTCACCTCTGCTTCGAGACGCGCCTCGCCCTGCGCGCTCGCTACCCCGACGTTTTGGCGCCGGCCGTCTGCTACGGCCCGGCCGGCGTCTGAGATCGTGCACGGACCGCGGACCGAGGCCTTCGCGAGACCGTGACTCGAGAGCCCGCCCCGCCGCCGACGAGAAGGAGATCGTGATGCCCTCCGAGTGCGAACGCTTCTGGGAGCGCGAGAGCTACGCCGTGGTCGGCCACGGCGCGAAGCGCGCCTTCCCGAAGATCACCTACAACGCGCTGAAGAAGCGCGGCAAGACCGTGTACGCCGTCGACCCGGGCGCCGAGACCGTCGAGGGCGACCAGGCCTGGGCGGACTTCGCCGCGCTCCCGGCGAAGGTCGACGCCGCCGTGCTCGAGCTGCCCAAGGAGGAGACCGCCGACTGGGTCGCCAAGGCCGCCGATGCCGGCATCACCGAGATCTGGCTCCACCAGATGACCGACACGCCCGAGGCTCTCGCCGCGGCCAAGGAGCGCGGCCTCAACGTCGTCACCGGCCACTGCGCGGTGATGTACAACGAGCCGGGGCTCAGCATGCACGCCCCGCACCGCTGGATCTGGAAGTTGCTCGGGAAGTACTGAGCTCGGATCCGCCGGCAGCCGGCCGGCCGCTCTTGCGCACGGCGCACGGCCGCATCGAGCGGCCGCCACGACGGTCCGCACGTCCTGGATGACACCCCGCGCCCGAGGAGAGGGCGCGTCGTCAGTCCTCCACGCCGTCGGCCGCCGGCACGTCGGGCGGGGCCGGCGGCGGCTCGTCCTCGGGCAGGCCGCGCACGTGCTCGAGGGCGCGCTCGGCGGCGGCGGAGCCCTCGCGCAGGCAGTCGCCGATGCCGATGCCGTGGTAGGCGCCGCCGGCGACCTCGACGCCGGGGACGGCGGCGACCCCGCTCTCGATGCGGTCGACGAGGGCCGCGTGGCCGACCCGGTACTGCGGCATGCCGCGCGGCCAGCGGAAGATCTCGACGAATTCGGGCTCCGCGGCGATGCCGAGCACGTCGCGCAGCTCGCGGCGCACGAGCGCGGTCGTCTCGTCGTCGTCGAGCTGCGCGGCCGCCTCGAGACCTGCGCGACCGAGGAAGCTCCGCAGCAGGACATGCCCCTCGGGCGCGCGCCCCGGGAACTTGCTCGAGCTCCAAGTCGTGGCCATCACGCCGCGGCCCTCGGCGCGCGGGACGACGTAGCCGAACCCGCGCAGCGGGTGGTCGATCTGCTCGCGGCGGAAGGCGAGAGAGACGGTCGCCGTCGTCACGTACTCGATCGACTCGAGGTCGGGGGCGGCGAGCGGCGCGACGTTGCGCAGCAGGGCGCCGCTCGCGAAGGCCGGCCCGGCCAGGACGACGGCGTCGGCGAGCTCGTGCGTGCCGTCCGCCAGCGCTAGAGCGTAGCGCCCGCTCCCCGCCCGCTGCTCGCGCCCGGCGCCGCTGCAGACCATCGTCTCGACGGCGACGCCGGCGCGCAGGCGCTCGGCCGGCAGCGAGGCAGCGATCGCGTCGCTGAGGTCACCGAGGCCGGTGGCGAGCGAGTAGAAGTAGCTGCGAGGCCGGCGGTCGGAGCCGGCCGGGGCGTTCGAGCCGGTACTCGAGGCAGGCACCGCCGCGGCAGAGCCGCCGCCGGCCGCCGCCGCGACAGAGCTTCCGCCAGCCGCGCCGGCCGCCCGTGCCCGCTCACGCGCCCGACGGCGGGCGAGCATCCCGAGGATCAGGCTACGGTGCTCGCGCTCCATCTGGCGGAACATGGGGAAGGTCGCGGCGACGCTCATCGTCTCGGGGTCGCCGGCGTGGATGCCGGCGACGATGGGCTCGGCGATGCGCGTCAGCGCCTCGTCGCCGAGCCGTCGCCGCACGAAGCGCGCGAGGCTCTCGTCCTCCGCCTCGCCTCCGCGAGGCAGCACGAGGTCGAGGCCCATCCGCAACTTGCCGGGCCAGCTGATGAGACCGCTGAGCGCGAACGGCACGATGCGCGTCGGCACCATGAGGATGATGCCCTCGGGCAGCTCGTGCAGTCGGCCGCGGGCGTAGACGAAGCTGCGCCGCACGTCCTCGTTGGAGTCGAGCAGACGGTCGCCGATACCGAGGCGGCGCGCCATCTGGATCGGCCACGGCTTCTCGATGATGGCGGAGTCGGGGCCGCCCTCGACGACGAAGCCGTCGCGGCGCACGGTGTGGACCTTGCCGCCGAGCCGCGGCTCGGCCTCGTACAGCACCCAGTCGATGGAGGGGTCGTCGGCGCGCGCGTCCTCGAGGGCGCGCGCCGCCCCGAGCCCCGTCATGCCGCCGCCGACGACGACGATGCGGGCGCGGCGGCCCTCGGTCATGGCTCAGCCACCGTGGGGGTGCGACCCGCCCGGGCCGTGGGCGTGCGGCCCGCCGGCGCCGCGCTCGACCGGCCGGTGGGCGAGGTGCTCGATGACGACGTCGCCGAGCGCCTCGATGAAGTAGGGCGAGTCGTTCGGCGCCTGCGAGCGCCGGTACTCCATCCCCAGGTCCTCGGCGAACCTGCGCAGCTCGATGTCGAGGTCGTAGCGCGTCTCGATGTTGTCGCTCACGAACCCCACCGGCACGACCAGCAGCTTCTGCCACCCGTCGGCGGCGAGCATCCTCACCGCGTCCTCGGCCTCGGGCTCGAGCCACTCGCCGCCACTGCGACCCTTGCTCTGGAAGGCGAAGCGCCAGTCGCCGGGCATCGTCAGGGCGACGAGCTGGGCGATGGTCTGCTGCAGCTGGTCGACGTACGGGTCGCCCTCGAGGACGTTCTCGACCGGTATGTTGTGCGCCGTGAAGAGGACGACCCACTCGTCGGCGTCGCAGCCGTCGAGGGCCTCGGCGATGCGCCTGTGGATGGCCTTGACGAAGCCGAGTCCGGCGAACCACCCCTGAAGGATGGGCACGTGCTCCGCACCGGCCGCGTCGAGCGCCGCACGGTACTTGTCGAAAGTGAGGCGCGAGCCGAAGGGCGAGAGCGGCAGGGCGACGACCTGGTGGCCGTCGAGCCCGGAGAGGCAGGCGGCCACGCTCGGCTCGGCGTAGAGGAAGCCGTGGCGCACGCGCAACGGGAAGGCGAGCTCCTGCACGAGTCGCGCCTGTAGGGCGCGCGCCTGGCGCGCGGTCATCTCGGGGAGCGGCGAGCCGCCGCCGATCGTCTCGTAGCGGCCGCGGACGAACTCGAGCGTCTCGGCCGTGGGCTCGCGCCCGGTCATGCGGCTCAGGAAGTCGGGGATGTGGTCGAGGTCGGACGGGCCGCCGAAGGCGAGCAGGGCGACGTCGACGAGGCTGTCGGTCATGCGTCCTCCTCCGCGGCCGCGGCCGCCGTCGGATGGTCGGCGTCGGCGGCCGACAGCCGGTGCACGGCGTCGACGAGGAAGCCGACGTGCTCGGGCGGCGTCTCCGGCAGCAGGCCGTGCCCGAGGTTGAAGATGTGGCCCGGCCTGCCGCCCGCCCGACGCAGCACGTCGGCGACACGCTCTTCGATCGCCCCGGTCGGCCCGAGCAGCGCCGCCGGATCGAGGTTGCCCTGCACGGCGGCATCGCCGAGCTGCGCCCGGGCGGCGTCGAGGCCGATCCGCCAGTCGACGCCGTAGACGTCGGCGCCCGCCTGCGCGACCAGCGGCAGCATGCCGGCGGCGCCGTTGGCGAAGTAGATGACCGGCGCGCCGTGACCGCGCACGTTGTCGACGACGTAGCGCACGTGCGGCAGCACGGCGCGCTCGTAGTCGAAGGGCGAGAGCCACCCGGCCCAGGAGTCGAAGAGCTGCACGGCCTGGGCGCCGGCCTCGATCTGCGCCAGCAGGTAGCCGGTGACGACCTCGGAGAGCAGGCCCATGAGGTGCCCGAAGGTCACCGGGTCCTCCAGCATCAGCTGCTTCACGCGCGCATAGTTCTTGGAGTGCCCGCCCTCGACGACGTAGCTCGCCAGGGTGAACGGCGCCCCGGCGAAGCCGATCAGCGCCGTCGTCGCGTCGAGCTCGCGGCGCACCCGCCGCAGGGTCTCCATCACGTAGTCGAGCTCACCCCGGGGGTCGATCGCCCGTATGCCCCTGACGTCGCGTCCGCTGCGGATGGGGTGGTCGATGACGGGGCCACCTTCGGCGCTGAACTCGAACCCGATCCCCATGGGCTCGAGCGGCAGGAGGATGTCGGCGAAGACGATGGCCGCGTCGAGATCGAAGCGCCGCAGGGGCTGCAGCGTCACCTCCGCCGCGATGTCCGGGCTCTTGCACATCTCGATGAAGGACGTGCGCTCGCGGATGGCCCGGTACTCGGGGAGGTAGCGGCCCGCCTGCCGCATGAGCCACACCGGGGTGGCGTCGACGGGACGGCAGGCGCAGGCATCGAGAAAGCGCATGGGCTCACCCACTGGTCGGGTGGCCCATTCTAGCAAAGGCATGCGCACGGGCGTCCGTGACGCCGCAAGTACATAGAACGCCGAGGCAGGGCGACGGTCGCGACGGGCGCCGGCCCCGCGGCGGTCGCCCTCACCCGGCAGGGCGGTAGCCCTCGGTGAGGGCGGCGTTGCGGCAGGTGTGACAGACGGTGAGCGTCCGCTCGGCGGACTGGGGCGAGACCACGACGTAGCGCCGCGCGCCCTCCTCGAGGCGCGCGCCGCAGAGGGCGCACCGCGCCGTGGCGATCCTCCGCACGGGAGCAGGCGCTCGCGCGACGTCGGGCGTCACATCGGCGGGCGTGCCCCTGGGGGCCGACGGCAGCGGCGAGACCTGGCCCATCGTGCCTCCTCGATGAACTGGCTCTCGCGAGGGCTGTTCCCTGGGCGGGAGCGGGGGCGAACCTGCTCGTTAGCTACCCCCGAGGCGTGCCGCAAAACCTCTGCCGAGGCGCCTTATCCTCGTCCGTTCGGCCATAAGTACTCGTGATTTGCAGGATTAGCTCTGATTATTCAGAATGGGTCGTCGGAACCGAACGAGGGAGCCAGATGAGCGCGCGCTTCACCAGGACACCGGACGTCGCCCGCACCGACGGCGGCGTGCTGATCTTCCGCAGCTGCCTGGTCTCCGCCGAGTACCCCGGCGTCGAGGCCTCGACGAAGTGGCTCTTCGAGCGCTTCGGCATCGAGTACACCGTCCACCCCGAGCAGACCTGCTGCACCGGGCTGGGCTACTACTCGGACCTCATCCCCATCGAGACGACCGTCGCCCTCGCGGCGCGCAACGCCTGTGTCGCCGTCGACGACGGTCACCCCGTCGTCAGCTACCTCTGCTCGACCTGCTACGCCGTCAACAAGAAGGCGCGCAACATCCTCGACGTGGACGAGTACCGGGCGCGGACCAACGCCGTGCTCGCCAAGGTCGGCCGCTGCTACGACGACCGCGTGGCCGGCACGGTGCAGCACCGCCACGCGCTCGACGTGCTCTGGGGGGCGCACGACAGCATCCCCGGGCTCGTGCAACGACGCCTCGACGGCATCAAGGTCGCGACCCACCCGGCCTGCCACTACTGCAAGGTCTTCCCCGACGAGACCATGGGCAGCAGCGAGAACTTCATGGTGCCCGAGGAGCTCCTGGTGCCGGCCGGCGCCGTGCCGACCGGCGCCTACAACGAGAAGACGACGCACTGCGGCGCCGGGTTCCGCCAGCGCTTCGTGAACCCGTCGATCTCGGTCGCCGTGACGCACCAGAAACTGCGCCGGCTCGCCGAGGAGCACGTCGACGTCTGCGTCCACATGTGCCCGAACTGCCACGTGCAGTTCGACCGCTACCACGACATCATCTCGGCGACGACGCACGAGGACTACCCCTTCGTACACCTCCACGTGCAGCAGCTCCTGGCGCTGGCGCTGGGCGCCGACCCCGTCACCGTGCTCGGCGTCGAGACGCACTCCCAGGACGTCGGGCCGCTGCTCGCGCGCGTCGAGGCCGCCACGCGAGCCTCGGCGGCGAGGACCGCGACGCAGGCTTCGGCCGCGGGGCGCGCGACGCGCACGACGCCGCCCTGCGCCGCCGCGGTCGGAGGTGCGCGATGAGGGCCGGGGTCTTCCTCTGCGAGTGCGGCGGCAACATCTCCGGCGTCGTCGAGATGGAGCCGCTGGCCGCCCACGCCCGCACCCTCGACGGCGTCGTCGAGGTGCAGATCAACCAGTTCATGTGCGGCACCGAGGGCCGCGCGATGATCGAGAAGGCGGTGGAGGAGCGCGGCCTCGACCACCTCGTCGTCGCCTCCTGCTCGCAGCGCTTCCAGGGGCCGACCTTCGACCGCATCGCACGCGAGCTCAAGCTCGGCGAGAACGCCGTCGCCTTCGCCAACATCCGCGAGGGCTGCTCGTTCGTGCACCGCGACGAGCCCGAGCGCGCCCAGGAGAAGGCGAAGAAGATCGTCGAGGGCGCCGTCGCCCGCGCCCGCCACCAGAGCGACCTGCCGCGGCGGCGCACCTTCCTCAGCCGCTCGGCGCTGGTCGTCGGCGGCGGCATCGCCGGCATGACCGCCGCCGAGGAGCTCGCGGCCGCCGGCATCGACGTCCATCTGGTCGAGCGCGAGCAGTCGCTCGGCGGCTACATGGCGAAGCTCGCCAAGACCTTCCCCACCGAGGACTGCGCGATGTGCTCGCTGGCGCCGCGTCTCACCTCGACGGCGCTCGACGGGCACATCCACATCCACACCCTGACCGACGTGGAGGAGATCTCGGGCCCTCCGGGCGAGTTCCGCGTCTCCCTGCGCCACCACCCGCGCTACGTGACCGAGGCCTGCGTCGGCTGCGGCGAGTGCGTGCCCGTCTGCCCGGTGCACTACCCCAGCTCGTACGAGGAGGGCATCGCCGAGCGCACGGCGATCTACCGCCCCTTCGCCAACGCCGTGCCGAGCATCTTCGCCGTCGAGAAGAAGGGCTGGAGTCCCTGCAAGAGCGCCTGCGCCGTGCACACCTCGGCGCAGGGCTACGTCGCGCTCGTGGCCGCGGGCCGCTTCGAGGACGCTTACCGCGTAGCCGCCGAGCCGAACCCGTTCCCGAGCGTCTGCGGCCGCGTCTGCACGGCGCTCTGCGAGACCGCCTGCGCGCGCGGCTCGGTCGACGAGCCGGTCGCCATCGCCGGCCTCAAGCGCTTCGTCGCCGACACCGTCGGGCCGACGCTGCCGGTGCAGCCGGCGCCTCTCCTCCACGAGGAGCCCGTGGCGATCGTCGGCGCCGGCCCCGCCGGCCTCACCTGCGCCCGCGACCTCGCGAACCTCGGCTACAAGGTCACCGTCTTCGAGGCGCAGCCGGTCGCCGGCGGCATGCTGCGCACCGGCATCCCCGACTACCGCCTGCCGCACGACGTGATCCAGCGCGAGGTCGAGCAGGTGCTGGCCCTCGGGCCGGAGCTCAGGCTCGGGCAGCGGGCCGGCGTCGACTTCACCGTCGACGGCCTCTTCGAGCAGGGCTACAAGGCCGTCTACCTCGCCACCGGCCTGCAGAAGAGCGCCGAGGTCGACCTCCCCGGCGGCGACCTCGCCGGCGTCACGCGCGCCGTCGAGCTGCTGCGCGAGCTCAACCTGGGCGGCACGCCCGCGATCGGCGACAAGGTGATCGTGATCGGGGGCGGCGACGTCGCCCTCGACGCCGCCCGCTCGGCGATCCGCCTGCAGGCCGCCGCCGGGCGCGAGCCCGACGTCACCCTCGTCTATCGCCGCACCGAGGTCGAGATGCCGGCCAACGCCAGCGAGCTCGAGGAGGCGCGCGACGAGGGCCTCGCGGTCGAGTTCCTCGTGCAGCCGCTCGCGATTCTCGAGACGGGCGCCGCGGCCGAAGCCGGCGCAGAGGCACCCGAGGCGGATGGGGATCACGCCCCGCGCGCCGACGATGACGCGACGCGGACCGGCGAGACGGCCGGCGGTGGCGAGGCGGTGCCCGGGGCCGGCGCCGCTGGGTCCGCCGCCGGCCGCGTCGCCGGCCTCCGCCTGCAGCGCTGCGAGCTCGGCGAGCCGGACGAGTCGGGCAGACGCCAGCCGGTCCCCGTCGCGGGCTCCGAGTTCGAGCTCGCCGCCGACACTGTGGTCTTCGCCGTCGGCCAAGCACTGGTCGACGACTTCGCGCAGGGCTGCGAGGGCCTCGAGCTGACCGACGGCCAGATCCACATCGACCGCGACACGATGATGACGACCCGCGAGGGCGTCTTCGCCGGCGGCGACGCCGCGGCCGTCGGCCTCTACACGGCCATCGAGGCGGTCGCCGCCGGCCGCCGCGGTGCCGCCGCGATCCACAACCACCTGCGCGGCGAGCGCCTGCTGCCGGTCTGGGGCGACGGCCGCGACGAGGCCCGTCCGTCCGACGACGAGCTCGCCGCCGTCGAGCCCGGCCAGCGCGTGCCGATGGCCATGGTCGACGGCCTCGTGCGCCGTACCGCCTGGGCCGAGGTGAGCCACGGCTACACGGCCGAGGAGGCCCTCGCCGAGGCGCAGCGCTGCCTGAACTGCGCCGTCTGCTCCGAGTGCGACTCCTGCGTGCGCGCCTGCCCCTCCGGGGCCATCGACTGGGACCAGACGGAGACCGTCGAGGAACTCTCCGTCGGCGCCGTCATCCTGGCGACAGGCCACACGCAGTTCGACGCCGCGCGCAAGGGCCCGCTGGGCTACGGCCGGCACGCGAACGTCATCACCCAGGGCCAGCTCTCGCGCCTCCTCTCAGCGGCCGGCCCGACCGAGGGCGAGTTGTACCGGCCGTCCGACGGCGTGGTCCCGAAGCGCATCTTCATGCTGCAGTGCGTGGGCTCTCGCGACGTGACCAGCACCGGCAACCAGCACTGCTCCGCCGTGTGCTGCCTCTTCGCCACCCTCAACGCCTCCCTGATCAAGCAGCACTACCCCGACGCCGAGGTCACCGTCGGCTATACCGACCTGCGCGCCCCGGGCAAAGCCCACGAGGAGTACTACCGCCTCGTGCAGGAGCGCGGCGTGCGCTACGTGCGCGGTCGCGTCGGCGAGATCCTCGAGGAGAAGGACGGCAGCCTGCGCGTCCGCCTCGAGGACACGATGACAGGGCGCAAGCAGGAGGACGTCTACGACCTCGTCGTGCTCTCCGCGGGGCTCGAGGCGAGCGAGGGCACGCGCGACATCGCCCGCGTGGCGGGCGTGCAGACCGGGGCCGCGGGCTTCATCCGCGAGTACCACCCCAAGCTCGCGCCCGTCGACACGCAGCGCGCCGGGATGTACGTCGCCGGCACGGCCCAGGGCCCGAAGAGCATCCCCGACTCGATCGCCCAGGCGAAGGCGGCGGCGGCGCGCGCCATCGCCATGCTCTCGAGCGGCTACACGATGACCGCCGCCCAGATCGCGGCCAGCGACGCCGAGACGTGCATCGCCTGTGGGGTCTGCGTCGACGCCTGCCCGCAGGTGGCGATCCACCTGACGACCGGGACGGACGCGCACTCGGTCGTCGACCCCAACATCTGCCGCGGCTGCGGGATCTGCGCGGCCGAGTGCCCGACGGGCGCCATGCAGCTCGGCCGCTACTCCGACGCCGAGGTCCTCGCGGAGGCGACGGTATGAGCGCGGCCGCACAGGTCCGGGCCGTCGCGCCGCAGGCACGCGAGGCCGCGGCTCCCGGCGCCGCTGCGGTCCCGGCCCCGGCCGGAGCGACGACCGCCGCTGCCGCCGCAGGCGGCGCGCGCTCGATCGTCGCCTTCTGCTGTCGCGAGTGCGCCTACGCGGCCGCCGACGCCAGCGCCAACGCGCGCACGCCGCTGCCGCCGACCGTGCGCCTCGTGCTGCTGCCGTGCACCGGCCGGGTCAGCCCGCTGCACCTCCTGAGCGCCCTCGCCGAGGGCGCCGACGGGGTCATGGTGGCGGGCTGCCTCGAGGGCCAGTGCCACTACCGGGAGGGCAACTTCAACGCCATCGACCGCGTGAAGTTCGTGCAGCGCCTGCTCGAGAGCGTCGGGGTCGAGCCCGAGCGCTGCCGCATGTTCACGATGAGCGCCGGCGAGCCGCCGAAGTTCGTCGCCGCCGTCAGGGAGATGGACCGCGTGGTCGGTGCCCTTCCGCCGCTCGCACGACGGGCGGCCGGCGAGGCCTTCGCGCCGCCGGCCGGCACGGGAGGTGGAGGCTGATGCCGCTCACCGACCGCGGCCGCGAGATCCTCAAGCGTCTGCCCGCGACACATCCCCGCTCGAGCGGCAGCATCGGGTGCGAGATCGTGCGGCACGACGACCTCTGCATCGGCTGCGGCACCTGCGCGTCGCACTGCCCGACGGGCGCCAGCCGGCGCGGCGAGACCTTCGACGTGCACCAGTTGCTCGACGCGCCGGAGGGGAGCCGCCGCGGCGAGCTCGGCGCCGCGCTGCGCCGCCTGATGCGCGCCGAGCCTGCGCGTCCCATCGAGGTGCCGCCGCGCGTGACGGTCTACCGCACGATCCTCTACGAGGACGAGCGCTGCATCGGCTGCGGCACCTGCGCCCGCAACTGCCCCGTAGAGGCGATCGAGGCGCGGCCGCCGGAGGCGACGGCCGCCGCAGCCGTCGGGCCGGGCGAGCGCGTGGAGGCGGCGTCGTGAGCGCCGGCGACCGCAGCGCGGCCGGCCGCGACTCCGGGCGCCGCGACGGCCGCGGCCGGGCCGGCGGCGGCCGCCGCGACCGCCCGGCGCCCCCGCCGCCCGTCGTGATCCTCTGCGAGTGCGCGGGCACGATGGAGAACATCGACTTCGACCGGCTCGAGGCCGCCACGCGCGAGCGCGCCGAGGTCCTGCGCGGCCGCCACTGGTGCAGCCGCGAGGGCCGGGCGCGCCTGCTCGAGCTGATGGAGGCCGGCGACGGGCGCCGCCTCGTCTTCGCCGGCTGCTCGGCCGACTTCGCGGCGCGCCGCTTCCAGAAGCTGCGCGCCCGCGGCCTGCACCTCGAGGTCGCCGACATCCGCGAGGGCTGCAGCTGGGTCCACGGCGCCGACGTCGCCGCCGTGACCGACAAGGCCGTCGCCCTCGTCGTGGCGGCCGTCACCTACCCGGCGGCTGTGGCCGACGAGCTCGCCCACACCCACCGCCGCAGCGAGGTGCTCGTCATCGGCGGCGGCGTGGCCGGCACGCAGGCCGCCGCCGAGATCGCCCAGATGGGGCACCGCGTCGAGCTCGTCGAGCGGCGGCCCTTCCTCGGCGGCCGCGCCGCTCGCATCGGCAGCGTCTTCCCGACCAACGACTGCGGGCAGTGTCTGCCGACCAGCGACCAGCAGGCCGGGGTACGCAAGTGCTTCCACCGCAACCAGGTCATCGACGACCCGAACCTGCGCATCTGGCGTCGCACGACCGTCGAGTCGGTCAAGGGCCGGCCGGGCGACTTCGAGGTCGCCCTGCGCCGGCTGCCGAACGTCGTCACCGACGCCTGCGTGAACTGCGGCACCTGCGAGACGGTCTGCCCGGTCGAGGCTTCCGAGCCGGGCAAGAAGGCGATCTTCACCGAGTACTACGACGGCCGCGTGGTGCGCACCGTCGATCTCGAGACCTGCACCTTCTGCGGCAGGTGCGTCGAGGAGTGCCCGGTCGACGCCATCGACTTCGGCCAGTCGCCGGCGCGCGAGACGGTGCGCGTCGGCGCCATCCTCACCGCCGTCGGGTGCGAGCCGGCGCCGTCGAGCCTGATCGAGTACCTCGGCTACGGGCACGACCACGTGATGACCCAGGTCGAGCTCGCCGAGCTCATGGACGAGTGGGAGGACCAGGCGGCCCTCGGGTTCATGCCGGCGCGGCACGTGGTCATGGTCCAGTGCGCCGGCTCCCGCGACCGCAAGCGCCTGCCGTACTGCTCGCGGCTCTGCTGCATGATCGCCCTGAAGCACGCGATGCGGCTCAAGCAGCTGTTCCCGCAGATGAAGGTGACGATCTGCTACCTGGAGATGCGCACCGCGGGCATCGGCTACGAGAACTGGTTCCTCGCCGCGCGGCGGGCCGGCGTCGAGTTCCTGCGCGGCACGCCGCCGGAGGTGCAGTTCGACGCCGGGGGCAGGCCGGTCATCGAGCTCGAGGACGTGACCGCGGCGCGCAAGATGGTGCTGCGCCCCGACGTCGTCGTGCTCTCCGCCGGCCTGGTCCCGGCGGCCGAGACCCGCGAGCTCGCCGAGACGCTCGACATCCGGCTCGACGAGGACGGCTTCGTCGAGATCCTCGACCGCAAGCACCGCGCGACCGAGACCACCGGCGAGGGCATCTTCGTCTGCGGGTCGGCCGCCGGGCCGAAGGCGCTCATCGAGGTGACCACCGAGGCCTCCGCCGTGGCCAGCGAGATCCACAACTTCCTGAGCTCGGCCGGGCGGCGGAAGTCGCCCGCCTCGACCGTCGACGCCGCGGCTTGCGTGGGCTGCGACACCTGCCTGACGGCCTGCCCGTTCGGCGCCATCGCGCTGGTCGACCGGCCGGAGGACGCTCCGCGGCCGGCCGAGGTCAAGGACGACGGCAAGCTCGCCGTCATCGACGACCAGGTCTGCCGCGCCTGCGGCATCTGCGCCGCCGTCTGCCCCGAGGTCGCCATCACCCACAACCTGGGCGACGACGCGCTCTTCGGCCGTCTCGCCGCCTTGACGAAGGGGGTCGATCGCCCCGTCGTCGGCTTCTACTGCAAGGAGTGCGCCGGTGCCGCGCTCACGCTGAGCGGGCAGCACCGCGACCGGTATCCCGAGAGCGTCAGGCTCGTCGAGCTCCCCTGCATCGGCCGCGTGAGCGCCCTCCACATCGTCGAGGCGGTGCGGCTCGGCGCCGCCGGGGTCTTCCTCGCCGGCTGCGCCGACGGCCGCTGCCACTACCGCAGCGGCGACGCCAGCGCGGCCGAGCAGCGCCGGCTCGCCGAAGAGCTGCTCGCCGAGGCCGGCCTCGACGTCCCCATCGAGCAGTGGCACCTCTGCGCCGTCGACCGCACGAGCGTGGCCCGCCGGCTGCGCCTCTTCCACGCGCGCGCGACCGGCGACACGGCCGAGCTCGCCGCCCTCGAGCGCGAGCTCGCCCTGCTCGGCGGACCCACGGCGCCCGTCTGCGCGGGAGGTGAAGGCTGTGCCCACGTCCACTGACGACCTCGTCGCCGAGTTCGAGGCGCTCGCCGAGGAGTGCCGCATGTGCTACCAGTGCGGCCAGTGTACGTCGAGCTGCCCGAACGGTCGCGACCTCTACCGCGGTCCGCGCCGGCTGGTCCGCCTCGTGCTCGCCGGCGAGATCGAGGCGGTCCTCGCCTCGGACGACCTCTGGCGCTGCACCGAGTGCGGGGCCTGCACCGACGCCTGCCGCATGGACATCGACGTCGCCGGCGTGCTCGCCCGCCTGCGCGCCCTCGAGCGCGAACGCGGCGCGCTGCGCTGCCCCGAGCGCTCGGCGGCCGAGGTCGCGGCGCGGCGGCTCACGCGGTTCCCGCGCATCGACAACCTCGCCTTCGGGGCGACCATGGCGAGCCGCGGCCACGTGCCGCGCGACCTCGTGGGCGCCGCGGAGGCGGGCCTCAAGGCGGCGGCGCAGGTGCTGCCCGGGCGGCGGGGTGCCGGGGCGGCGGCCGCCCGCCGGGCGGCCGAGACCGCCGGCCCCGACGCCCTGACACTGCCCTTCTACGCCGGCTGCTCCCTGCCCCAGGACGGCGCCCTCCACGCGCTCGTCCACGAGGTGGCGGCGGGGTTCGGCGTCCTCCTCGCCGAGGCCGACGGCGCCGGCTGCTGCGGCCACCCGAGCCGCGGCGCCGTGGCCAGCCACTTCACGCCCGACCGACTCGTCTACACCGCCTGCCCGGCCTGCGACGCGAGTCTCGAGGAGGCCGGCATCGAGACGACCCCGGTGTGGGACGCCCTGACGGAGCGGGCGCGGCGTCAGGGCTTCGCCCTGCGCGCCGCCGCGCCCGCCTTCGTCCCCTACGTCGGCTGCCTCGCCGACCGCGATGCCGCCCTCGCCTCGCTGACGGCGGCCGCCGATCTCGCCGGCGCCGCCGTGCGCCTCGACTTCCCGAGTCTGCACAGCGCCTGCTGCGGCGCCCTCGGCGGCATGTACCGTGGCGCGACCAAGGGCAGCGCGCGACTCCTGAGCTTCGCCGCCGGGCAGCGCGCGCCCGTCGTCACCCCCTGCGTGCTCTGCCGCGACAACCTGCGCTCCGCCGCGCGGCAGCTCAAGCTCGACGTCACCGTCCACTTCTGGCCCGAGTTCTTCCGGGCCGCCGCGACGACCCCGGAGGCCGCGACCGATGCCTGACGAGAAGAAGGCGACGCCGACGCCCGGCCACGAGAATCCCAAGCCCTACGCCGTCATCGCCGACAACAGCTTCACCTCGGCGCCGAAGCGGAACCCGGAACTGGTCGAGCGCATCCTCAACGACCCGCGCATGCACGACCACCGGGACGGCTTCCAGAGCTGCATCCAGTGCGGCATCTGCACGTCGGGCTGCCCCGCGGCGCGCTTCACCGAGTACTCCCCGCGCGAGACCGCGCGCCGCGCCCTCGAGGGCGACGAGAGCCTGCTGACCGACGACGCGATCTGGTACTGCTTCTACTGCTACACCTGCCAGAGCCGCTGCCCGCGCCACAACTCCGTCGCCGTCATCAACCAGGTGGTCCGTGGGCTGCAGGTCGAGATGGGCACCGGCCACCGGCACGTGGAGATGTTCGGCCAGTGGTGCGCCAACTTCTACGACAAGGGGATGGGCGGCAACCCCCACCTCATGTTCCCCGACGTCTCCGAGGCCTGGGGCGAGAAGTGGCTCGACTTCATGGACCACCTCCTCGAGATCCGTGAGCGGCTCGGGCTCGGCGACCTCTACCCGCCGGAGAACGTGGTCGCCGAGGTGCAGACGATCATGGAGGAGACCGGCTTCAAGACGCGGCTCGCGGCCGTGCGCGGCGAGGGCGGCGAGGAGCCCGCACCGGAGGCGTGAGGCCGAACGCGCGCGGCCCGGGAGCGGGGCCGACGCCAGACCCGGCGCCCGGGCGGCGCTGCGCGGAACGCCGTCGGACCGCGGCGGCGGATCGCCGGACGCGGTCGGGGGCGGGCTGCCGGGCGGGGCGGGCGGCGGGTCGTCGGACGGGGCGGGCGGGCTCGCGTCGCGAGCCCGCCCGCCCCGTCGTATACTCGTGCCCAGCACGTGAGCCCTCGACCGGCGGGTGGACCCATGGCCGACCACGACGACCTCACACGCGAGCTTCGCCGCCTCGCCGGCGAGCGCGACGCGGTGATCCTCGCCCACAACTACCAGCGCCCCGAGGTGCAGGACGCCGCCGACCACACCGGCGACTCGCTCGAGCTGGCGCGCACCGCGGCCGGCACGGACGCCCGCGTCATCCTCTTCTGCGGCGTCCACTTCATGGCCGAGACGGCGAAGATCCTCTCGCCCGAGAAGACGGTCCTCATGCCCGAGCCCCGAGCAGGCTGCCCCATGGCCGACATGGCGACGGCCGGCGCCCTCCGCGATCTCAAGGCGAAGCACCCGGGGGCCGTCGTCGTCTCCTACGTGAACACCTCGGCCGAGGTCAAGGCCGAGACCGACGTCTGCTGCACCAGCGCCAACGCGGTGCAGGTCGTCGAGCGCTTCCCCAAGGAGCAGGAGATCATCTTCGTGCCGGACCGCAACCTCGGCGACTACGTCAACCGCATGACGGGCCGGCGGATGATCCTCTGGCCGGGCTACTGCCACGTGCACGACAAGATCACGCCCGCCGAGGTCGAGGCGGCGAAGGCTGCCCATCCCGGGGCCGTCGTCCTCGCCCACCCCGAGTGCCGCCGCGAGGTCCTCGAGCTCGCCGACGTCGTGACCAGCACGTCGGGGATGCTGCGTGAGCCCGGGACCAACCCGGCGCCGGCGTTCGTGATCGCCACCGAGACGGGGCTGATCCACCGGCTCGAGCAGCTCTACCCCGACCGCCGCTTCGTCCCGGTGGGGCCGCACATCATCTGCCCGGACATGAAGCTCACCACGCTCGAGCGCTGCGTCGCGACCCTGGGCGACGAGTTCGACGAACGCACCCGGCACGAGGTGACCGTGCCCCCCGACATCCGCGAGAAGGCGCTGCGCGCCGTCGAGCGGATGATCGAGTAGGCGAGACCGGGGCATGCCGGACGTGCCGCACACGCCGGACCCGCCGGCCGGGCCGCGCCTGCACGTCGAGCTCCCCGCCGCCCTGACGGCGCCCGGGCCCCCGGACGACGTCGCCTGTGTGGCGGCGACCGTCCGCGAGCTCCTGTACGCGGTCGCCGCCGCGCGCCCGCACCTGCGCGACCGGCTGCTCTACGATGGCCGCCCGCTCGTCAGCGTGGTCCTCAACGGCTCGGTCCTCGCGCCGCAGACCGCCCTCGCCACGACGCTCGCCGACGGCGACCGGGTCGTGCTCATGCCGCCGGTCGCCGGCGGTTGAGCCCGCACCTCGGCCGGCCACCTCGTCGTCCGCACCGGGCGGGCCGGGCCGCGCCGGCGCGCTCTTTGCGGCCGTGGGACCGGTGATGTTCCGCCGCCCCGCTCGCCGGGGTATCTCCCCGCCAACCGACGAGGAGGCACTGGCGTGGACCCGTGGCGGACGCGCGGCGCGCGGACCCAGTTGATGATGGCCGGCCTGCGCGTGATGATGGGCGGCGTCTTCATCGCGGTCTGGGCCGACAACCTGAGGAAGGACCTCTACGCGCCCGAGCGCTGGGCCGACTTCGTGCAGGGGTACGCCGACACCACGAAGGTGGGGTTCTACGCCGACCTGCTCAACGACGTCGTCATCCCCAACGCAGCGGTGTTCTCGTACGGCCAGCTCGTCGTGGAGCTGGTGCTCATGGGGCTCTTCCTGGTGATCGGCCTCTTCACCCCCGTCGCCGCCATGGCGGGAGCCCTCTTCCAGCTAAACCTCCTGCTGGCGACCTCGGGGATCCCGACCGAATGGCCCGGCACCTACCTCATCATGGCTCTGGTGCTGCTCGCCGTGGCGATCTCGCAGTCGGGGCGCACGCTCGGCGTCGACGGAGCGCTGGCGGCCCGGGCGCCGAAGCCGAAGGTGCCGGTCTACTGACGCCGGCGCACCGGCCCGGCGGAGATGGCCGGTGCGTCGAGGGCGAAGCCCCGCGACCGCAACCGCACCAGGCACCAGGTGATGTCGCGGACCGCGCGCAGAGACCCTGCCCAGGTGCCGGCGATCTTGGAACGCCCGGCGCGTTGCCTGTACCTCGCCGCGCGCGTCATGATGCGGGCGCCGACGAGGTGCGCCTTGACCGCCATCTCGGTCGGGAAGGCGTACGCGCGCTCCTCGAGCCGCAGACGCTCGAGGAGGTCGGTGCGGATGGCGCGGAAGGGGCCGTCATCGCTCAGCCGCAGGCCGAAGAGGACCGCGAAGCAGATCGCCAGCCACCGGTTGCCCAGGCGCTGGTGGAGCGGCATGCGCCCGGTCGAGGAGCCGCACACGGCGTCGCGGCGCGAGCCGACGACGAGGTCGGCGGCGCCCTCGAGGACCGGCCGCGCGAGCAGCTCGGCCTGCGCCGGGTCGTCGGTGCCGTCCGCCTCCATGAAGACGACGACGCTCGCCCCGCGCGCCGCCGCGGCGCGCGCCCCGGTCAGGCACGGATAGCCGTAGCCGCGACGCGGCTCGCGCAGCACCTCGCCGCCGGCGGCGGCGATGAGCGCCGGGCTGCCGTCACGCGAGCCGTTGTCGACAAAGAGACTCAGATCGAGGAGGCCAAGCGCGGCGAGCTCGTCGAGAAGACCGGGCAGTGCCTCGGCCTCGTCGAGCACCGGCACCACGAGACGCACCGACGGATGCGGCCATGAGCCGTCCCGCGTGGTCTCCCTCGTTGCCGTCACGTCCTTCGTCCCGCGCCTGGATCGGTCTCGCGCTCCTGGCCGCCGGCCTGCTGGGGCCGGCCCTGGTCGGCGGCCTGCGAGCGCCCGCCTCGCGCTTCGTCCTAGTCTACGCCGTCGCCGTCATCGGCTTCCTGCTGCTCGTCTCGGCTCGCGATGCGCTGCCGCTGCGCGCGCTCCTCCTGGTCACGCTCGCCGCGAGGCTCGCCCTGCTGCCGCTCACGCCGGCGCTGTCGGACGACTACCACCGCTACCTCTGGGACGGGCGCGTCCAGCTCGCCGGCGTCAACCCGTATCGCTTCGCGCCCGCCGACCCGCGCCTCGACGCCGTGAGCTTCGCGGACCGTGGGCTGGTGAACCACCCCGACCTGCGCACCCCGTACCCGCCGCTCGCGCAGGCGCTCTTCTTCGGCCTCGCCGGCGCAGGCGGCGGGCTGACCGCCCTCAAGCTCGTGCTCGGGGTCGCCGACCTGCTGCTCGCCGCCGCGGTCTGGTGGCTGGCCGACGCACGACGGCGGCGCAGAGCGCTGCTGCTCTACCTCGCCTGTCCTTTCATCGTCGTCGAGACGTGGTGGTCGGCCCACCTCGACGTGGTCGCGGCGCTCCTCGTGGTGGTCGCCGCGGGGGCCCTCGCTCGCCGGCGCGACGCCTCGGCGGGCCTCGCGCTCGCCGCCGCCGCGCTCGTCAAGGTCACGCCGCTCGCCCTGGTCGTACCCGCGCTGGTGGGCCGCAGAGCCCGACCCGTCCCATTCCTGCTCGGGTTCCTGCCGGCGCTCGTCCTTCCGGCGCTCCCCTACGCGCTGACCGGCGGCTGGCTGGGCTCGCTGACGGAGGCCGGCGTGAGCTGGAAGGCGAGCTCGGCGGTCTTCGACGTCGTCGACGCGGCGGCGGGCCCCGCCGCGGCGAGGGCGACCTCGGTCGCCCTCGCCGCGGCGGGACTCCTCGGCCTCGCGCTCCTCCTGCGCGGACGACGGAAGACCGCCGCCGTCTTCACCTGGTCGTGGACGCTCGTCGTCGTGCTCCTTCCGGCGATCCACCCCTGGTACTGGATCGGCCCCGCGGCGCTCGCCCTGGCCGCCGGTATCTGGACGCCGGTGCTGCTCGGCTTGGCCGCCCCGCTCCGCTACGCGCGCTGGCCGCAGACCCTTCGCGCGGACCTCATCGTCACGGTGGCCACGTACCTGCCGGGCCTGGCGGCGATCCCCGAGCTGTCCGCCGCCCGACGGCGAGCCCGGCGCCCGGCGGTCAGCGAAGAGAACGGGTCCGGCTTGTCCGGCGACGAGGCCGCCTCGTTTAATGAGGACGAAGGCCGCCGAGGACCGCCGACACACGGGACGTGCGCGTGAGACCGTCACTCGAACGACCATGAGCGACCACCCCGCGAGACCGAGCCGTCGCGGGGAGGCCATGGACGACCTCACCGGGGCACCGGCCGGAGCGGGGCGACGGCCCGGGGTCGCCGGCCGCTCCGCGCTGGTCGTCATGGCCCGCAGCCTCGTGCCCGGGGCGGTCAAGACGAGGCTCGCCGCCGGCGTCGGCGCCGGGCGTGCCCTGGAGATCTACGCCGGCCTTCTGGCGTCCACGCTCGAGCAGGTCGCGTCCGTCGGCGGCTGCGCCCTGGTGATCGCGCTCGCCGACGGCAGCGACGCCGACGCCGCCCGAAGCCTGAGCGGGGCACGGCCGGGACCGCCCGCCGACGACCTCCTCGCCGCGCTGTTCGCCGACCTCGCCGCCCTGAGCGGCAGGGCCGCTCCGCCGACGCCCGCCGGCTGGTCGCTGCTGCGACAGAGCGGCGAGAGCCTGGGCGAGCGGCTGGCCGGCGTCTTCGGCGAGCTCTTCGCCCGGGGCGCGACCGGAGTGGTGGCCGTCGGCAGCGACAGCCCGCCGATCCCCGTGGGCTACCTGCGCGAGGCGATCGGTCTCGTGGCCGCGACGGTCCCGGCGGCGGCGAAGACGACCGCCGGACGGGCCGGGCGACTCCCCGGCGACGCGCGGGACGTGCACGACGAGGACCGCCCCGGTCGCCTCGTCGTCGGCCCCGCCGCCGACGGCGGGTACTACCTCATCGGTACGGACGCCGCGACCTGGTCCGCCCACGAGGCCGGGGCGCGCGCGCTGCTCGCCACGCCGGCGATGGGCACGGCGGACCTGCTGGCGACGACGCTGCGCGGCGCGGACGAATGCGGCCTGGACGTCCTCCAGCTGCCGCTCTGGATCGACGTCGACGACGCCCGCGACCTGCCCGTCCTCGAACGGCTGACCGGGGACGCGCCGCTGCGCGGCGAGCCGCTGGAGCGCCTGCGCGAGGTCTACCTCCACGTCACGCACCGCTGCGGCCACGCCTGCCGGCACTGCTACAACCGCGACCGCTCCGCCGAGCCGGGCGAGCTGTCGTCCGCGCAGTGGATGGACGTGATCGACCAGTGCGCGGCGCTGGGGGCGAGCGGCTTCGTCTTCCTCGGCGGCGATCCGCTGCTGCGACCCGACCTGCCAGAGCTCATCGCCCACGTCACCGGCGTGCACGGCGCCGGGGCGCGCTTCTTCTTCAACAGCAACGTCGACCGGGAGTCCGCGGAGGAGCTGGCGGCGGCAGGAAACGGCCGGCTGCGGCCGCTGGTCAGCATCGACGGTCCGCGCGACGTGAACGATGACCTGCGCGGTCAGGGCAACCACGCCGAGGTGTTCGCCTCGATCGCCAACCTTCAGGCCGCGGGGCTCGACCCGGTCGCCAACACGGTCCTCGTCGAGCCGGTGCTCGCCGGCCTGCCGCAGCTCGCGCGCGAGCTGCGGCAGGCCGGCGTCGGCCGGCTCCACCTGATCTTCCCTCATCAGCACGGCGGTCTGCCCGCGAGCGGCGACGGCGTCGGCGGCTCACTCGTACCCGGTGGAGGCGCCCTGCTCATCGCCATCGAGGCCCTCCTCGAGGTCGCCGACGAGATCGGCCTCGTGGTCGACAACCTGCCGTCCTGGAGACGGCGGGTCGGGGCGCGCAACGACTTCTGCGCCTCCGGCTGCCGCGATCTCGCCGTCGACCCCTACGGTCGTGTCTACGCTTGTGCCATCACCGTTGGTGACTCCGCCTTCGTCGCCGGCGATCACGCCCGGGAGCCGCTCGAGCGGATCTGGCGCGCGTCGCCCTCGTTTCGGCTGCTGCGCGCGGCCGCGGCCCGCGACCGGGCGGAGTGCGCCGCCTGCCCGGTCGTCGACGCCTGTGGCGGAGAGTGCTGGGTGCAGGCGCACTACGCGGCGCGCGCCGCCGGCCGGCCGGCCGGCTACCGGGCGACGTTCCCCTACTGCGACGTCGTGCGGCCGATGCTGCAGCGCGTGGGCGCGGGGGGGCCGGCAGAGAGGTCGCCGGCCGCGGACCCTGCGACCGCGCTCGCCGCCCCCGACTGCGGCGCCGCCGGCGCCTGCGGCGGCCAGGCGGCGGCCGGCGCGGCCGCCTACGGTCTCTTCGACTGCATCTGAGGCTACTGACGGCGCGGGCGTGCCCCGCGCGACGGTGCGGACGGCCGGCGGCGCATCTGCGCCGCCGGCCGTCCGCACCCCGCGTCGAGCCTCAGAGGACCTGGCGGCTGTCCGTCGCCACGCTTGCCGACTCCTGCCGCTACGAGACCCGCAGCACCGCCGACCCGCGGACCCGGTCTTCCTTCAGGTCGATCAGCGCCTCGTTGGCCTGCTCGAGGTCGTACTCCTGGACGCGGCTGCGGACCGGCACCAGCGCGGCGTCGCGGAGCAGCTCGCGCGCGTCCTGCCGCGTCGAGTTGGCGATGCTGCGCAGCACGCGCTCGCCGTAGATCCACGGGTACTCGATGGGCGGGATCGGCGACGAGTAGATCCCGCCCAGGGCGACGATGCCGCCCTTGTCGGTGCGGCGCAGCGCGTCGATCGCGAGCTCCCCGGCGGGAGCGAAGATGATGGCCGCGTCGAGCAGGACGCCCGGGTCCTCGGAGGTCCCGCCGGCCCAGGCTGCGCCGAGCTCGAGTGCGAGGCTGCGGTGCTCGGCGCCGCGCGTGAAGGCGTAGACCTCCCAGCCGCGCCAGCGCGCGACCTGGGTGCACAGGTGTGCCGCGGAGCCGAAGCCGTAGAGGCCCAGGCGCGGCGCGGCGGCGGCGGGCGCGGCGGCGGCGGGCGCGGCGGCGGCGGCGGCGCGTGTACCGGCCGCGTCGAGCGCCTCGGCCTCGGCGCCGATCTCTGCGGGCGCCTCATAGGCCCAGCCCGCCTCGGCCCGTGCGGCGCCGGCCGCTCCGGGGAGCCCGGCGTCGTCGCCGACGACGCCGACGAGCCGCAGGCAGCGATAGCCGATGATCCCCGCGCAGAGCAGCGGTGCGACGGCGAGGTCGTCCATGCCCTCCGGCAGGCGGTAGACGAAGTCCGCCGGCGCGACCGTGTACTCGGCGAAGCCGCCGTCGACGTCCCAGCCGGTGAACTCGGCGTTCTCGCAGAGGTTCTCGCGGCCGCTCAGGCAGAAGCGGCAGCGGCCGCAGGTGCGGTACAGCCAGGGCACGCCGACGCGCTCGCCGAGGTCGAGCGGCCGCGCCCCGGGCTCGCCACCCGGGGCCACCCGTTCTGCGCCGTCGCCGAGCAGGGCGACCTCGCCGACGATCTGGTGCCCGGGCACCACGGGCGCGCGGTGCGGCGGCAGCTCGCCCTCCACGATGTGCAAGTCGGTGCGGCAGACGCCGCAGGCGCGCACGCGCAGCAGGACCTCGCCCGGACCCGGGCGGGGCACGGGCAGCTCCACGAGCGCCAGGGGACGCTCGCCGACGGGTCTCGGGGCGGCGAGCTGCTGGGCGCGCATGCTGTCGGGCAGCGCCGCCTCACGGAGGTCGCTCATCGTCCTCACCTCATCTCTGGGACCACGGACTCGGCCTACGACACGATGTCCTTGCGGCGGAAGAGGAGCCAGGCGACGATCGTGAGCCCGGCACTCCACAGGCCGAAGACGAGGAGCGCCTCGCCGATCGGCCGCCAGGCGATCGGGTCGCGGAAGAAGTTGATGTAGTCGCCGAAGTAGCTCGAGAAGACGTAGGGCTCCAGCCAGTCGAAGAAGCTGAAGGAGACGAGCACCTGGACGACGATGTAGACGACGAAGGTGGCGATCAGCGCCGTGAGGCTCGAGTTCGTCATCGTCGAGAAGAGGAGCGCGAGCGAGATCATGCACGCCATCGCGGCAAGGGCGAAGAGCGCCGTCAGCACGATGAGCCCGATGCCCTCGGCGACGCTGACGGTCGTGCCGGAGAGCGTGACCAGCGGCTCGAGACCGAAGAACAGGGCGCCGAAGGCGATGCCCGCGGCGACGACCAGCGCGAGACCCACGAACAGCGTCAGCACGGCGACGATCCACTTGCTGACGATCAGCGAGCCGCGCGACTGCGGGCGCAGAAGGATCGCCCGCAGCGTGCCGATCTCGGCCTCGCCGGCGATCATGTAGCTGCCCAGCACGGCCGCGACCAGGGGCAGCAGGACGAGCAACAGCGACGCGAGCGCCGAGACGGGCACGTAGAGGCCGTTGTCGAGCACCCGGCTCAGGAAGGGCGGGCCCTCGCCGGGCCCGGGGCCGCGGTCGGAGATGTAGAGCGCCAAGGCGATCAGGAAGGGGATGGCCGCCAGGCCGCCCCAGATCACGTACGTGCGCCAGGCGAAGAGCAGCTTGACCCACTCGCGGCGCAGCGGACCCCAGTGCGCGCCGCCCATGGCGGGGCGCGTACTGCCGTGACAGGCGTCGCCCGCGTCGCGCGCGGGCGGCGGCGTGGGGGGGCAGGCGCACACGCCGGCGGGGCTCACCGCCGCCTCCCGCCCGCGCCGCCGTGCGCCTCCGGTGCGGACGACGCCCGGGACTCGTCACGGGCCGGCGCGGCGGCGGCCGGAGTGCGCCACTCCGGGGCCGGCGTGTAGCGCGACCGCGAGCGGGCCGCCGGCCCATCCTCGGCCGCCGGCCCGTCCTCGGCCGCCGCCTCCGCAGGAGCCCCGCCGGACTCGCCCTCTTCGCCGGCCGCCCCGCGCCCCGTCAGCTCGAGGAAGTACTCCTCGAGGCCCTGCTCCGTCGCCGGGACCACCGAGCGCACGTCGAGGTCGTCGGCCACGAGGCGGCGGACCAGCTCGGGGACGTCGTCGCCGGCCTGCACCACGAGGGCGCCATCGTCCTCGGCGACGGCGCGGGGCCCGTAGAGGGACCGCGCCGTCTCGGCCGCCCGGGTCTGGTCGTCGGTGACCACCCTGACGGTGAGCCCCTGCGGACGCAGCTCGGCCACGGGCCCCTGCACGATCACGCGGCCGCGGTCGATGATCGCCGCCCGCGTGCAGACCTGCTGCACCTCGTGCAGCAGGTGCGAGCTGAGGAAGACGGTCACGCCGCTGCGCCCGAGCTCGCGGACGAGCTCGCGCACGTCCTTCATGCCGCGCGGGTCGAGCCCGCTGGTCGGCTCGTCGAGCACGACGAGCTGGGGGGCGTGCAGGAGCGCCTGGGCGATCCCGAGGCGCTGCTTCATGCCGTGCGAGAAGCCGCCGACCCGCGAGTCGGCGCGGTCGCTCAGCCCGGCGATCTCGAGGACCTCGGCGATGCGCTCCTCGCTCACCGGGCCGGTCATGCTGCCCAGGAGACGCAGGTTGCGGCGCGCCGACATGAGCGGGTAGAAGGTCGGGTCGTCGACGAAGCCGCCGACGTGCCGCAGCGCCGCGCGGAGCTCGCCGGGCACGCGGTGACCCGCCACCTCGGCGTAACCGCTCGTCGGGTGGATGAGCCCGAGCACGAGACGGATGACGGTGGTCTTGCCGGCGCCGTTGGGCCCGAGGAACCCGAAGACGTCGCCGGCGCAGACCTCCATGTCGAGGCCGTCGACGGCGCGCAGCCTGCCGAAGTCCTTGGTCAGGCCGCGGGTCGACAGGATCGCGGCGCGGCCGTCGCGCTCCGCGCCTTCGGGCCGCGCCGCCGGCTCCTCTGTCCGCGCCTCCGTGGCCTCGGGCCTCACGCCGCCGTCCACCTAGCGCACCGACCCGATGAACTCGAGCAGGTCCTGCCCGGGCACGAGGCCGAAGGCGACGAACGTCACCCCGCCGTCCTCCCAGACCGCGGCGCCGCCGAGGGGGGTCAGCAACGCGCGCGTCGGCACGCCGGCGGCGGACCCCGGCGCGAAGAGCGCGGGGAGCTCGCCGAGGCGCTCGCGCACCTCGGGCGTCGTGCGCGTCTGCGCGAGGGCGATGGCGCCGAAGCCCTCGCCGTAGAGGAGGACGGCGGCCGGGCCGCCTTCGGCGGCGGCGTCGGCCTCCGGCGGAGGACCGTCCCCGTCGTCGCCGGTCGCGGTCGGGTCACCCATCGCGCCCAGCAGGTCGCCGAAGACGGGTGCGCCGGCCGCGTCGAGCGGCAGGCCCCCGTCGATGACGTACGCCCAGCGGAAGTCGCGCGCCGTGTACCCCTCGGCGGCGCGCAACTCGAAGTCGACGAGCGCGCCCGCCTGGTCGAGGTCGAGCAGGGCGCGCCGGGCCGCGTCACCGAGCTCCTCGCGGGACGGCCGGTCGGCACTGTCTTCCCCTTCGGGGTCGTCGCCGTGGTCCGCGCCGTCCAGCGCGATCGTCTCCCGCGCGACCTCGGCTCCGGCGGGCGGCGAGAAGGCGAACACGTCGTCGTCGACGCTCGCGTACGAGATGCGCTCGAACCCGAAGGAGAGCGCCGGCTCGTCGGCCCCGCGGGCAGTCACGTCGACCCTGAGCGGCACGAAGGTGCCCCCGTCGATCGCCGCCTGGACCGACCCGAGCGCCGTGTCGGCGGCCGCCGGCGTCATCGTCAGCAGATAGACGTCGCGCCCGGCGACGACGCTCTCGCCGGTCACCTCCACGGCCATGAAGCGCGCGGCGCCGGCCAGCATGCCGGCGATGCGTTCGGGTGTCGGGGCCTCGAGCGGCGCTCCGGTGGCCGGCGACCCCAGAGCCGGCTCCTGTGCGCCGTCCGCGGACCCGCGGTCCACCTCGTACAGCGTCGCCGTGTCCCGGACCCCGTCGTAGACCCACGCCGTACCGGCGGCGCCGTCGACGACGGCGACCTGGTCGCCGGACCTGGTGTAGGCGTCGAAGCGCACGCGCCTGTCCTGGGCCCACAGCCTGCCCGACCCGTCACTGAGGAGCGGCGACTGCAGCACGTCGGCGAACGCCTCGTCGCCGAAGGCCGGGACGTCGCCGAAGAGGCGGTTCTTCCATACGAGCTCGCCGCTGACGGAGGCGGGGCCTTCGTCCTGCGACGTCATGCGCGCCAGCAGCTCGGGGGCCGTCAGCGGCGGCAGTTCGGTGTCGTCGTCGGCTCCGGCGACCGCCACCAGCCCGACCGTGAGGGCCGCGGCGGCGAGCGCGGCGATGATGAGGGGGAGTCTCAGCCGCATCACGTGCTCCTTCCGGGTGCTCTCTCCGCCCCGGTTCTTCCGCGCAGACCGCGGTTCCGAACATCCGTGCGGCAGGCGCCGCGGCCCTCCGGCCCTGGGGTCAGGGCAGAGTCCAGACGTAGCTCGTCCAGCCGGCGACGAACCGGTCCCAGCCGACGCCGAGCGCCGCGCGCACCGCGGCGTCCAGGCCGCCGGGGGTCAGGTCGGAGTCGGCGACGGCACGCACGAAGTCGCGCAGCGTCGCGAGACCCCACTCGTCGAGGACGTAGAGGACGAGGCTGCCGCCCATCAGGTACCCGAGGCGGACCCGCTCGATCCCGCTGCCCATCCACAGACTGCCGGTCGCCAGGGCCGTGGTCAGGGGAAGCGTCTCGTTCCCCCCGGCGAGCTCCTCGCGCAGCGGACCGTACGCGCGCCCGCCCTCCACCGCCACGGCGAGACCTTCGAGCAGCAGCGGCGGGCTGTGCTCGGCGTCGGCGAACCAGCGCATCGTGTAGGCGTGGGTGAGCTCGTGGGCGAGCATCGGCGTCGCCCAGTCGCCGACGTCGGCGAGGGCCGGCGCGAGGACGCCGACGTCGCGCGGCCACCACTCGGTGTCGGCGAGGCGCGGCGCCGCCGCGGAGAAGAAGCGGATGCGCTCGTCGGGAAACGGCGCGCCGCGGTAGCGGCCGAGCTGGCCGCGCGAGCCGAACACGAGGATCAGCGTCGTGCGCCCGGGGTCGAGACGGAGCAGGTCGAGCCTGGAGTGGGCGGGGCCGGAGAGCTCGGCCATGAGCCTGGCCCGCGAGCGCCAGGACCGGTCGGCGACGACCAGGCAGCCGTCGCCCTCGACTACCACCGGCCGGTTGAACGCCATGAAGTACTGGCGCTCGGCCGCCTCCGGCGTGGCGTCGTCCACGACGACGGTGCGGCCATCGGCGCGGCGCAGGTCGAGCACGCGATCGGCCATCACGCGGTCGGGCGGCCCGGCATCGCCGAGCGCGCCGGTGAACCGCACGTCGAAGCGGCCGGGCCGCCCCTGGATCGGCACCACGTCGGCGGCCACGCCGGACCACGGGAGAGCGCCGAGACGGCGGAAGAGCTCGCGTGTCGCCTCTCGCGCCCGGGCGCCGTCGGCCGGCAGGGCGGCGCGCCAGGCCTGCCGATCCTGACGCTCGAGGGCGGCGGCGGCACGGGCGAGGGCCTCTTCGGCCTCGGCCGCGGTCGCCGGCCGGTCGGCCGGCGCCCTCGCCGCGGGCCCCGTGCCCTCGCCGGCGTGGTCGACGGCGGCCGGCAGCAGGCCGAGGGCCACGGCGCCGAGCGCGAACGCCGCGAGCGCCAGGAGCAGGGTGCGCCAGACCGCGCGCCCGCTCACGCGACGACCGCCTCGCCGAGGCCGGCCGCTCGCGCCGCTCTCGTGCGACCGCCGCCCCGGCCGAGCCGCCCGGCGGCCTGTCTCCCGTTCGCGCCGCTCACGCCCTTGGCGCTCCTCTCCTCACGTCGCCGTCCCGATGCGCGACGCCTCCGACCATTGTAGCCGCGGAGCCGGCCGCAGACCGGCGGACCGGTTCCCCTGTCCGCCGCGGCCGACTACTATCACGGCATGAGAGATCCCGGACCGCACGCGGCCGCCGGACCGCCGGCGCTGATCGTCTGCCCCAACCTCTCCATCGACCGCGTGCTGCTCGCCTCGAGACTCGAGCCGAGCAACCTGCACCGGATGCGCTGCCTGCAGCACCAGGCGGGCGGCAAGGGAGCGAACGTCGCGAGAGCCCTGAAGGCTTTCGGCGGCCGCGGCACGCTCGTCGGCCTGGCGGCCGGCTCGACCGGCCGCCTCATCGGCGAGCTCGCGGCCGCCGAGGGCCTCGACGTGCTGCTCGTGGCCGCCGACGGCGAGGCGCGCATCTCCAACGTCGTCCTCGAAGGCGACGGCCGCGTCACCGAGATCTACGAGCACGGTCCCAGCGTCGACGGCGCGTCGGTCACGGCGCTGGTCGAGACCGTCCGCGACGAGGCCGGCGCCCGCGACGGATGGGCGATCGTCGACGGTCATGCCCCCCCGGGCGCCGGCCCCGACCTCCACGCCCGGCTGGTCCGCGCCCTGCGCGACGGCGGCCGTCGCGTCGTCGTCGACGCCGCCGGCCCGCAGCTCGCCCACGCGCTCGAGGCGGGTCCCGACCTCGTCAAGGTCAACGCGCTCGAGGCCTGCAGCGCCGTGGGCGATCCAGCGGCTCCGGCGCACGTCCCGGCCGGGGTCGGCGCCGCCGCGCTCGCCGCCGACGAGTCCGGAGGGCCCGACGCCCCGCCGGCGTTCCTCCCGGCCCGGCACGGCGACTGCGACGCCGTCTCGGCGGCGCTCGACGACGAGGGCCGCGTCGCCCGCGGCCGCGAGCTCTGCCGGCGGCTCGTCGCGGCGGGCGCCGGCGGCGCGATCGTGACCATCGGCGCCGCCGGCGCCGTGGCCCTCGCCGGCGGCCTCGTCTACCACGCCCGCGCCGAGGCGGTCGCCGTCGTCAGCACGGTCGGGTCCGGCGACTGCTTCGCGGCACGGCTGCTCCTCGGCCTCGAGCGGGGCGAAGCGATGGACACGGCGTTGGCGGCCGCGGCCGCGGCCGCGGCCGCCAACGCCGTGTCGCCGCTGACCGCCCACCTCGATCCGCACGAGGTCGATCGTCTCGCAGCCGGGGCGGTCGTGCGTGTCGAGCCCCTCTGAGGGCGGCCGCCGGGCACTTCCGGCGGGGCCTTTGGGGCGGGCGGCACGCCTGGCCGGCGGGGGCCGCCGGGCGCGGCGCCCGCGGGCCGCCGCGTTTACGGCCCCGCGTCGCCCCGCTACACTTGGACCGTCCCCGTTCCGGAGCGTCCCGCCATGTACCCCGAGCTCTTCCGCATCGACGGCCTGACCTTCCACAGCTTCGGCCTCATGGCCGCGCTCGCCCTCATCGTGCCCGGCCTGTTCGTCGTCTGGCCGCTCCTGCGCCGCCGCGGTGTCTCGCCGGACTTCGCCATCGAGGTGATCGTCGCCGCCGGCCTGGGCGGCTTCGTCGGCGCCCGCGTCTACTACATCGCCGAGCACTGGAGCACGGCGCGGCAGGACCTCGTCGGCAGCCTCGTGAGCGGCATCGGCTTCACGTGGTACGGCGGCCTCATCGGCGGGTTCATCGCCGTGGTCGCCTGGTGCCTGGTCAGGCGTGTCCCCGTCGGCGTGGTCGCCAACGCCACGGCGCCGGCCGTGGCGCTGGGCTACGCGATCGGGCGCGTGGGCTGCCAGCTCGCCGGGGACGGGGACTACGGGCGTCCCAGTGACCTCCCCTGGGCGATGGGCTACCCGGAGGGGACCGTCCCCACCCCGCCCGGCGTCACGGTGCACCCGACGCCGGTCTACGAGATCCTCATGATGGCGCCGATCATCTATGTCCTCTGGCGCCTCGCCAAGGGGCGACGCTCGGGGTGGTGGACGTTCGGCTGGTTCCTCGTGCTGTCCGGCGTCGAGCGTTTCGTCGTCGAGTTCTGGCGGCGGAACCCGGAGTGGTTCGCCGGGCTCACCCAGCCGCAGTGGGTGGCGCTCGCCGGCGCCGCCGTCGGCGTCGTCCTCATCCTGGTGTTCCGGAGCCGCCCGGCGGAGACGGCGCCGGAACGGCGCGTCACACGGGCCGAGGCACGCCGGGCGAGGCGGGCGGACGCGGGCTGAGGCGCCGCCGTCAGCCGATGGGCCACTCGGGGCGCGCCGCGGGCACCAGCAGGAGCGGGCACGGGGACTCCTCGAACATCGCCCGTATGACCGGGGCGCGGTCCCCGGCGAGCGTCCCCCACCACGAGAGCACGATCAGGTCGGCCTCGAGGTCGCGGGCCTCCTTGACGATGATCTCGACCGGGTCACCCACGCGCACGACCACCCGGTGACGCCCACCCCTCGGGCACTGCGAGAAGCGCATCGCGAACTCCTCGTGCCAGGACGACCACTCGTGCTGCTCCTGGTCGACCATGCGCGGCGCGGGCAGGCTGCCCGGCTCCGACGGGCACTCCCTGGTCACGGCGTGCACCATGACGATCTCGCGGCCGCGGGCACAGAACGCCTCGTCGGCGTACCGCATCGCCTCCGACGCCGACGGGCTCCCCTCGAGAGGGACGAGCAGGCGGCGGAGACGCCCGATCCGGCGCATCCCCGGCCGCACCAGGAGGAGCGGATCGTCCAGATCGCGCAGCAGGCACTGCGCGACGCTCCCGACGCCGGGCTCCGGCACGGTCCGCAGCCCCATGGCGACGAGCTCGACGTCCTCCGCGGAGGCGCGACGGACGACCTCGCTCGCGGCGTCGCCTTCTTCGATCACCTCGACCTCGACGTCCTCGAGGTCCGCCACCGACCCCCGCTCGCCGACGTGCAGTCCGACCACCTCCCAGCCCCCCGCCTGCGCGAGATCGTGCGCGTCGCCGACGAGCCGCGTGTCCGACCCCTGCTCTCCAGAGAGTGCGACGAGGAGGCTCACGTCTCTTCCTCCCATGCGGTCCCGTCCCGCATCCATCCGTGGACGCCCGGCTGGAGCCGCCGCTCGACACCGTCGAGGAGGACGTCGAGCGGCGCGTGCTCCACGGCTATACCTACCCGGACGCGGCCGCCGCCAGCCTGCCGCAGATCGAACCGGGCGCGCGAGCCGCGGAAGCGGAGCGGCACGGTGACGCGCTCCCAGGACGGGGGGAGCGCGGGGTCGACGACGAGCGCCTCGTCGCGGCGGCGGATGCCGGCGAACCCCATCACCGCCGCCTGCCAGATGCTCCCCATCGTGGCCATGTGCAGACCGCGCGCGGCGTTGCCCATGGTGTCGCCCAGGTCGATGTTGCAGGCCATCCTGAAGGCCGACTCGGCCGCCGTCAGGTCCCCGAACTCGGCCGCCACCGCCGCGTGCATGCCGGGCGAGAGCGAGCTGCCGTGGGTCGTCAGGGGCTCGTAGTACTCGTAGTTGGCGCGGGCGACCTCGTCCGGGATGTCGTCGCTGAGGAGCCAGCAGAGCATCACCACGTCGGCCTGCTTGATGACCTTGGAGTGCAGCGTGACCTCGCGCCCGAGCATCAGGTCGGCGGCCAGCGGGCGAGGGCGCAGCCGCTCGAGCGGCAGGTCGTCGAGCTCGTAGAAGCCCCGGAACTGCTCGTAGAGGCGCGTCCGCCGATCGAAGCCGTCGACGAGGCCGTCGGCCACGCGCCGCCACTCCTCCAGCTCCCGCGGGGCGAGCCGCAGGCGAGCGCGGAGGTCGGTCGCCCTCGTGAGCGAGCGACGCTCGAGCCAGCGCAACGCCTCCATCGCCGTACGGATGTTCCAGCGCGCGAGCACGTTGGTGTACGCGTTGTCGTCGACGTCCTCGTGGTACTCGTCCGGCCCGACGACCTCGTTGATGTGATGGCGGCCGTCGTCGCCGCGGGAGGCGCGCGAGGCCCAGAAGCGCGCCGTCTCCAGCAGCAGCTCCGCCCCCATCCCGTCCATGAACTCGTCGTCGCCCGTGGCCTTCCAGTACTCCCACGCAGCCCAGGCCACGTCGGCGGAGATGTGGTGCTCCATGAGCCCCGAGAGGATCGGCATGCGCTCGCCGCCGGGACCGATCCCCCACGGGGGTGTCGTCTCGTCGCCGCGATCCGCCGACTCCCAGGGGAACAGCGCGCCGCGGTGACCCCACTCGCGCGCCTTCTCGCGCGCCCCGTCCAGCAGCCGGTAGCGATAGGTCAGGAGCGTGCGCGCGGTCTGCGGATGCGTGTAGATGAAGAAGGGGAGGACGAAGACCTCGGTGTCCCAGAAGACGTGCATGTGGTACGACAGCCCGCTGAGACCCCGGGCGCCGACCGACACGGTGTCCTTCACCGGGTGAGCCGTGCTGATCAGGTGGTGGATCGCGAAGCGCAGCGCCTCCTGTGCCCGCTCGTCACCGTCGATCACGAGGTCGCTGTCGCCCCACCGCGCCGCCCAGGCCTCCTCGTGCCGGGCGAGCAGCTCGTCGAACCCGAGGGTCTCGGCGCGCGCGAGCGCCTCGACCGCCCTGTCGCGCGACGGCACGCGGGTGCGCGCCGACACGATGGCCGCGAGACGGTCGACGGTGGCGGGCTCGCCGGCCTCCAGACGACCGCCGATGACGTCGCGCGCCTGGTCGACGGTGCGCTCAACCGGCGACCCGTGCGCCGGCGCCGTGCTCACCGCGAGGACGTGCCCGCCGCCGTTGCGGCCCCTCGTGCTGACGACGAAGCCGGGGCGGTGGCGCGGCTCGAAGGTCGTCTCGCGGACCGGTCCGCCGGCGTGCGTGACGCCGACCGCTCCCTCCCAGACGAGGCGCCCCGAGAAATCCTCCGGCGTCGCCTCCGCACGCAGCGCCATGATCGCGCGGTCGTCGAGCGAGGCGAAGCGCGCCGTGCGCACGCTCACCGTGCGGCCTCCGGCCTCGCGCTGCCGCCAGTAGCGGTAGACGACGCCGGTCCGCAGATCGAGCACCCGGCGGTGGTCGAGGATCTCCCCGTTGGCCAGCGTCAGCGGTGTCCCCCCGAGCTTGAGGCGCAGCCCCAGCCAGTCGGGAGCCGGGACCGGCATGCGGATGTACGGCTCGGCCGTGTCGTCGCCGAAGATCCCCGCGACCAGCGTCGCCGGGGTCGACGCGGCCGAGCCTTCTTCCAGCGAGCCGCGCGTGCCGGTCTCGCCGTTCGCCACCGTGAAGAGCGTCTCGACCTCGCGTTCGCGGAACGGGTCGAAGCCGGGCGCCTCGTAGCGCCACGCCGGGTCGCCGGTCGGCTCGGGGAAGCGCGCCCGGGCCACCTGCCCGCGACGCGCGATCTGACGCTCCAGGACCCCGACCAGCGTGGTCCAGCCGCCGCCCAGGCGCAGCACCCGGGACGGCGCGCCCCTCCGCTCCTCCCCGACCGACGCGAACGTGGCCCCGTCGAGCTCGGCGACGAGCAGCTTGCGATCCGGGCCTTCGACGCCGTCGACCGGACCGAAGGCGCGACCGAGGACGAGCACGTCATCGGCCTCACGCCCGCGCTCGGCGACCAGCATCCGGGCCACGGCCCGCAGGCTGTCCGCCCGGTCGGTCGCACCGAGCTGGAGTGCCCTCCCCTCCGCATAGACGCGGATCGCGTCGGCTCCCGCCCGGGTCAGTTCACGGCGCACCGTCTGGAGGGCGCGCGGCACGCTTGAGAGGCCGGCGGCGGCCAACAGTCCCCGGAGGTCGTGCGCAGCGTCCTCCGCGGCGCTCCCCGCGCCGGCGCCACGAGCGGGGCCGACCTCGACGCTCACGCGTGTCTCAGGGCCTTCCGTGACCGCCGCCGTGAGGCCTCGAGCACGCAGCGAGGCGGCCACACGCTGCGCCGCCGCCACGAGGTCTTCGCGCTCGGCCTCCGACAGCCGACGGCGCTCGAGGAGCCGCGGGCCCTTGGGGCCCACGACGTAGAGCTCGGCGCCCCTCGTGAGCGCGAGGAAGAGGCGGCCCTCGGCGCCCGGGCGGGCGCCGAGGGCCGCGTCCACCTCGCGCACGCCGACGCGCCCCAGGACGACGACGTCGACTCCCAGCGCCGTCAGTCGCTCGACCGCGCTGCGCAGGCCGCCGGGCACGGTCTCGCCGGCGGCCGCGTCCGGCCACGTGAAGCAGACCACGTCGAAGTCGCGGTCGAGGTCGTCGGGCAGGCTCCTCTGCGTGGACGACGTCACCCGGCAATCCTGCCCGAAAGAGGCCTCTCCTGCACGTCGCCTCCCGTCGGCCTCGAGGCCGGAGCCGGGGGCCGACCGGGCGCCTGAGGCGCCCGGTCCCGCGCGGCCCCGGCTCCGCACGTCGGCGGCGCGCGCCGCTGTAGACTAGCGGCGCCGTCGTTCGCCGAGGAGGGACCATGCCCCAGATCGACACCGAGTTCGTGCGCCGTCAGTTCCCGGCCCTCACCCGCACCGTCGACGGCCACCCGGCCGCCTACCTCGACGGCCCCGGCGGCACCCAGGTGCCGCAGCGGGTGCTCGACGCGATGCGCGACTACCTCGTCACCAGCAACAGCAACATCCACGGCTTCTTCGCCACCACCGTCGAGACCGACGCGATGATCGCCGGCGCGCGCGAGGCGCTCGGCGACTTCTTCGGCTGCGGGCCCGAAGAGGTGGCCTTCGGGGCCAACATGACGACGCTCAACTTCCTCCTCGCCCAGGCGATCGGTCGCGAGCTGCAGCCCGGCGACGAGATCCTCATCACCGAGATCGACCACGAGGCCAACCGGGGTCCGTGGCTGCACCTCGCCGAACGCGGCGTGCTCGTGCGCGAGGTGCCCGTCCACACCTCGACCTGCACTCTCGACTGGGACGCCTTCGAGACCATGGTGAAGCCGGGGCGCACCAAGGTCGTCGCGCTGAACTACGCGTCGAACGCGGTGGGGACCATCAGCGACGTCGCGCGCGCCGCGGCGCGCGCCCGCGAGATCGGCGCCCTCTCGGTCGTCGACGCTGTGCACTACGCCCTGCACGGGCCCATCGACGTGAAGGCGATCGGCTGCGACTTCCTGCTCTGCTCCGCCTACAAGTTCTTCGGACCGCACATCGGCGTCGCCTACGCCCGTTACCCCGTGCTCGACGCGCTGCGCACGCTGGCGCTCAGCACGCAGGAGCCCGAGCCGCCGTTCAAGCTCGAGACCGGGACCCTGAACCACGAGGGCATCGCCGGCGCGGCGGCCGCGGTCGAGTTCATCGCCGAGTTCGGCCGCCGTCACGAGGCCCTGGTCGCCGACGAGCTGCCCCACGGGCTCGAGGGCCGACGGAGGGCGATCGTCGCCGGCATGCTGGCCGGCGAGTCGCACGAACGGCCGATCGCGCGCTACCTGCTCGAGGAGCTGCCGTCCGTCGAGGGGGTCACCGTGTACGGGCCGCCGTCCGGGTACCCGCGCACCTCCACCGTCTCGTTCACGGTGGACGGCGTGAGCGCGCCCGACGTCTGCCGGCGGCTCGGCGAGCAGGGCCTCTTCCTCTGGGACGGGCACTTCTACGCCTTCAAGCTGGTGGAGAGGCTCGGCCTGCTCGACCGCGGCGGCCTGGTACGCGCCGGCCTCGCCCCCTACAACACGATGGAGGAGGCCGAGCGCCTCGTGGGCGCGGTGGCCGAGCTGGCGGCGTCCGCCGCGGGAGACCGGGCGTGACCGCCGGTGACCCTTCGGTGAGCGGCGAGGCCCCCGGGCGACGGCCCGGCGACGCGACCTCCGGGCTCGGCAGGCCCACCGGTCACGCCCCGTTCGGGGCGGAGCCGCGGCGCGTGCGTCTCTGCCTGCTCGGCTTCGGCAACGTCGCGCGCCGTCTCTGCGAGGTGCTGGCCGCGCGCGGTGACGACCTGCGCACGCGCTTCGGCCTCGAGGTCGTCGTGACCGCCGCCGGCACGCGCGGGCACGGCAGCATCGTGACGCCCGGCGGCCTCAGCCCGGCCGACACGCTGCGCGCCGCCGGGCTCGAGCCCGGTGACCTCCAGGCGGCGCCGGCGACGCCGGCCGGCTGGGGCTTCGCCGAGCCGGCCCGCCCCGGCGCCGAGTTGATCGCCGCCTCCGGCGCCGACGTCCTCGTCGAGTCCACGGTGCAGGAGGAGGGCGGCGCCGCGACGGCCGTCGCCCACGTCGAGGCGGCGCTCGCGTGCGGTATGCACGTCCTCAGCGTCAACAAGGGCCCGATCGCATGGGACTACCGCCGCCTCGCCGACCTCGCCGCCGGCGGCGACCGCCGACTGCTCTTCGAGGGCGTCACCATGGACGGCTGCCCGGTCTACAACCTCGCCGCGCGCTGTCTGCCGGGCACGCGCGTCCTGGGCATCAGGGGCGTGCTCAACTCCACGACCAACTACCTCCTCGACGCGATGGCCGACGGCAGGGCGTTCGACGAGGCGCTCGCCTGGGTGCAGGCAGAGGGCTTCGCCGAGGCCGACCCGTCGCACGACATCGACGGCGTCGACGCGGCGAGCAAGATCGCGGCGTTGGCCAACGTGCTCATGGACGCGCGCATCACGCCGGCCGACGTGCCGCGGGAGAGCATCCGCGGCGTCACGGCGGAGCGCGCCGTCGCGGTGCGCACGGCAGGCCGGCGGCTCCGCGTCGTCTGCGAGGCCGAGGTCGTCGGGGGCGCCGAGCGTCTGCCGGTGCTCGGCGCCCCGGTCGTGACGGCCCGCGGTGACCCGACCGCCACCTCGGCGTCCGGCGGCGCGCCGCCGAGGGCCACCGCCCCCCCGCCGGCGGCATCGGCCGCGGTCCGCCTCGAGGAGGTCGGGGCCGACCACCCCTTCTACGCGGTGGGGGGCTCGATGTCGACGGTCGTCCTGCGCACCGACCTCATGGGCGAGGTGCAGGTCGTCGAGCGCGACGCCCTGCTCACGCAGACGGCCTACGCGCTCTACAGCGACCTCCTGACGCTCCACGCGTGCCTCTGACCCACGGCGCCGGCGGCGGGCCACCGCCGCGGCGCGGAACGGTCAGGTGGCGGCGGCGGGCGACCGCGGCCGGCGCGGAACGGTCAGGCGCCGCCGCCGGGCCGCCGGGGGCGAGGCCCCGTGCGCGCCACCGGATCGTCCCCGTCGCGAGCGCCGGCCGCCGGGCCGGCCCCGTGCGCGCCGGCCGCGTCCGCGCGCGGAGCCTGCTCGCCCGCCGGGTCGTCGCCGTCCTCGTCCGGGCACGCCCACGGAGGGTCGCCCCCGACGAGCCACTTCTCGAGGTAGCCGAGCATGAGGATCGAGATGGTGACCGGACCCGCGACCAGCAACGCCAGGAGGAGGTAGCCGTAGCCGGCGGTGATCCCGACCGCGGCCGTGACCCAGATCGTCGCCGCCGTCGTGAGACCCTTGACGCGACCCCGCGTCATGATGATCGTGCCGGCGCCGATGAAGCCGACCCCGGTCGCGATGCCCGCCGCGATGCGGATCGCGTCGGTCTGCGAGTCACCGCCGACGTCCTGGATCACGAGGAGGGCTGTCCCGGTGAGCAGACAGGCGCCGACCGCCACCAGCATGTGCGTGCGGATGCCGGCGGCCACGGTGTGCCGTTCGCGCTCGAGCCCGGCCAGAGCCCCCAGCCCGGCGGCGACGAGGACGCGCACGAGCACGTCCATCTCGGAGATATCGGCCACGTCGCGCTCCACCCGGTCGGCCCGTCGGCGCGACGGTGCGCCGCGGGCTCTCCATCGAGGCATACCCGGCCGGGCGGGGGCTGCGGCGTTGCGCGACCTTCCGCTCTTGCCACTAACCATCCGGTCAGTTAACATCCTGCCCTGTCACGTCGTGCCCGCCGGGGCGCGGAAAGGGGGAGTATGGAGCACCGCATCCCGACCCGCATGGGCGACGGCACCCTCGCCCACCTGACGAAGAGCGAGATCCGCGCCGACGTCGAGGACGGCGTCGCCCAGGCCGTCAGGCGCGCCAAGGTGGCCCCGCTCGCGG
>Ga0209164_1000910_pt1 | contig 47907 bp, 35 predicted proteins | sample MTBNYHSulfiMetaG_FD_187458 | JGI IMG/M metagenome (GOLD analysis project Ga0209164, IMG submission 187458) | Enrichment culture microbial communities from rom New York Harbor, USA that are MTBE-degrading - MTBE-NYH (New York Harbor Sulfidogenic)... | ecosystem: Environmental > Aquatic > Marine >... | reverse complement strand
CACCGCCGTCAGCGTGGCCTGGAAGAGCCGGTTGGCCGAGAAGACCACCAGCGCACCGAGGTACGAGAGAGCCGCCGCGGCTGTGCCGGGGATGACGAGGAGCGCCGCCGCCGCGCGCAACGGGGGGATGGCGACGAGCAGCCGTCGCCGGCTCCAGCGATCGACGAAGACGCCCGTGAGCGGCCCCATGACCGAGAAGGGGACGAGGAGCAGGGCCGTCGCCAGGGCGAACCCCCGCAGCGTGTCCTGCCGTTCGGGCATGAAGACGACGGTGAGCAGGACGGCGTCGATGAAGATCCCGTCGGCGAACTGGCTCGACATACGCGCGGCGAGGAGACGCCGGAAGTCGCGGCCGCCGAGCACGCTCCCGGCCGCGACCGTGTCCTCCAGCCTCGACCTCGTCGTGCGCGCCATCTGGCGGCTCCCGGGCTTCGCCGGCGTCCGGGTCCCGCGTCCGCCGGTCGCCGTCACCCCTCCTCGGTGTACCCGTTCTGCGCGGGGTGGTCGGCGAGGGGGCGTCTCGAGGTATCCTGCACGCATGCCGACGTTCGACTTCGTCTGCCTCGACTGCGGCGAGGCCTTCACACTCGAGCTCGAGGACCCACCCGGGCCCGGCCGCACGCGATGCTCGCGCTGCGGCGCGAGCCATGTGCGGCAGACGTTCGAGAGCTACCTGCGCAACGCGCTCGCCTCGCCGCATACGGTCGATCTCGAAGAGCTCCGCAGCTGCCACTTCGGCTGAGGCTGAGCTTGGGCGGCGCGGTCGCGCCGCGGGCCGGACTCTCCAGTGCGGTGCGGTCGGTGTCGAGCGCCTGTCGACGTTCGACCCGGTGTCGTCCCGCCGCCGGTCGACGCTCCTCGGGTGCGGATTGCCGGATCTCCGCGCGCGCCCATCGGGACGCTTCGGGTCAGTCTGCGTGCGCCGCCGAGGGAGCGTCGAGCAGAGTCGGCAGGACGCGCGCGAACGCATCGACGACGCGCGGGTCGAACTGCCGGCCGGCCTGCGCGCGCAGCTCCTCCAGCGCCTGGGCCGCGCTCATGGCCCGGCGGTAGGGCCGGTCCGAGGTCATGGCGTGGAAGGCGTCGCAGACGAAGACGATGCGCGACGCCAGAGGGATGTTCTCGCCGGCGAGACCGTCCGGGTAGCCGTGCCCGTCCCAGCGCTCGTGCGCGGCGCGGACGAGCGGGGCTACGGGGCGCAGGTACTCGGCCTGGGCGACGATGCGCTCGCCGATCACGGTGTGCTTCGCCATCGTCGCCGCCTCTCCGGGTTCGAGGGCGCCGTCCTTGTGCAGCACGGGGTCGGGCACCCCTATCTTGCCGATGTCGTGCAGCAGCCCGGCGTAGTGCAGCTGGCGCAGCGTGGGCTCGTCGAGGTCGAGGCGCTCACCCACCTCGACCGCCATGCGCGCGATCGTCTCGGCGTGGTCGGCGGTGTACTCGTCGTTCGCCTCCATGGCGGAGGCCAGGGCGGCGACCGTCGCCAGGTAGCTGTCCTCGAGCTTGCGGTAGGTCGCGGCGTTCTCCGCGGCGACAGCGATCTGGGCGGCGATCGTCGAGAGCACGCTGGTGTCGAGCTGGGAGAACTCGCGCCGTGCGCGGACGCCGACGACGAGCGCGCCGGTGACCTTGCCGGCGGTGACCAGCGGCACGGCCACCAGGCTGCCCCGCGCGCCGCGGGCGGCGAGCTCGCCGTCGAGGGGGCTCGCCTGCCCCTGCGGGTGAGGCACGCAGACCGGCTGCGCGGTCGTCAGCACGTGGCGCACGGCGACCTCGGCCATCTCGGGCACGCCGTCGTGCGCGCCGACGACCCTGGCGCTCCCGTCCTCGTCGAGCAGGTGGAGCAGGCCCCAGTCGGCGTCGAAGGTGCGCTCCACCATGGGCACCATCCGCGCCAGCAGGGTCGCGACGTCGGGCGTGTCGGCGAGCGTCTCCCCGAAGACGTTCAGGTGCACGAGGCACTGGGACAAGCTGTCGACGCGGGTGCTGAGCTCCTCGAGTGCGGGGTCGGGCGCCACACGCCGGGCGTGCCGGACGGTCGCCGCCGAGACGCCGTACGCCGAGACGACGGCCAGGCCGACGGAGGCGAAGGCCACGGTCGCGGAGGACGGCGCCAGCACGGCGCTGGCGAGGAAGTAGGTGACGACGCCCGCGGCGATCGCGCCCGCGAACGCCGCCACATACGGTGCACGTGGGGGATGTGCGGCTGTGTGTCGCGCGATGTCCGTGCTCGCTCCTCTCGCGGGACCACGGCGCCGGGGCGTGCCCGACCGCCGCCCGCACTCCCGGTATCGGCACCGACGACGCCGTCCTGAACCCGGGCGGCGCGGCGGGCGGCGGTCGCAGCGCACGAGGGCGGCCGTCGCGGCGCGGGGCGGCCGCAGGACCTGTCTGGGCGCGGGGCGGTCCGGGTGGACCGCTGCCGCGCCCAGACAGGCGCGCGCTTCATGCGTCGGGGCCCTTGGGCGGGCCGATCAGGGGACCGGCTTCTCGAAGTAGAGGACGCGCCGGCGGAGACTCATGCCCGCGCGGCGGTACAGGTGCGCGGCGCCGGTGGGGTTGGTCGCATCGACGCCGAGCGTCATGGAGTCGTGACCGAGCTCGCGCAAGCGGACGAGCGTCGCCACGAGCAGGGCGAGCCCGATGTGCCGGCCGCGCCACGGGCGGCGCACCGCGAGGAGGTCCACGTAGCCGACGCGCTCCATGGAGAGGCCGAGGGCGACGCCGACGATCTCCTCGCTGTCGCAGGCGACGAGCCACACCTGGTCCTCGTCGGGCGTCTCCTCGAACGGTGCCCAGAACTCGTCGAAGGGCACGGGCGCGTAGCGGAAGTGGTCGACGAACGCCTCCTCGACACAGGCGTGGACGGCGCACTCGTCGTCGGGGCGTCGCACGGAACGCAGCTCGATCCCCTCGGGCGGTGCTTCGAGCTCACGGACGTTCGACGCCGCGATGCCGAGGCGCTCGTAGACGCGGGCGGGGACGTACCCCGCACGCGCGTAGAGCTCGCGCTTCAGTCGGTCCGCCTCGTAGAACCACGCCCCGATAGCGCGCTCGCCCCACGTCGTCGACTCCAGCTGCTCGACGGCCCGGCGCTCGATCAGCTCGAGGAGGTGCCGGAAGACCGCCGGGTCGCGGCGTTCGGGCCGCAGGGCGATGAACGTGTTGGGCTGGCCCTCGGGCTCGTCGTTGAAGGACCAGCCGTAGGCCACGATGCCGTGGCCCGTGTGCTCCACGACCCACGCGTCGCGCTCGAGTGAGAACCGCGGCAGGCGCCAGTAGTAGCCGAGCTCCAAGGGCGTCCAGTCGGTCTCGCCGACGAGGGCCAGGTCGTCGGCGGCGAGGACCGCGAGCACGGCGTCGAAGTCCTCGCGCGTCGGGCGCCGCGTCGTGCACCCGGCCGGCAGCGCGAACGCCGGGCTCTCGTGTCGTGTGTCGTCACTCACGGCGCCCGAGTCTAGCACCCGGGTGCGCCGAGCGCGGTCCCCGTGCGCGGAGCGTTGAACGGTCAGTCAGCGAATGCTACAGTGGGCCGGTCGGCGAAGGCCGGCAGCCCGGTCGAAGGCCGCGTGAGAGCCCGGTCCCCAGGGGGACGGCGGGCGCCGAAGGGGCAAGACGCGCGAGGCGTCGAATCTCTCAGGCAAGCGGAGCGCGGTCGGACGGGCCCCTGGAGCGTCGCCTCCGCGAGAGGGCCGACAGGGAGCGAGCGTGACCTGTCGGCGACGAGAGCGGAGGAGGCAGCCCGTGCCCCACACCGGCGTTTTCCCCGCGTCCTCTGCGGGCACTTCCGACAGGACCCGCCCACACCCCACCCAGGAGGAGCGATGGCCGACGAGAGCTACCCCCAGGACCTGAAGTACTACAAGGAGCACGACTGGGTCCGCCTCGAGGGTGACGAGGCCGTGTTCGGCATCACGTGGTTCGCGCAGGACGCGCTCGGCGAGATCGTCTACGCCGACCTGCCCGAGGTCGGCGCCACCGTGACCGCGGGCACGCCGTACGGCGAGCTCGAGTCGGTGAAGGCCGTGAGCGACGTGTTCGCGCCGCTGTCGGGCGAGATCACCGACGTGAACGCCGTGCTCGAGGACGAGCCCCAGCTGGTCAACGAGGACTGCTACGGCGAGGGCTGGATCCTCCGCGTGCGCCTGAGCGACACCGGTGAGCTGGACGAGCTCATGGACGCCGATGCCTACCGGAAGTTCCTCGCCGAGGCCTGACGGGAGGGTCGCGCTGGACTACACGCCGCACAGCGAGGCCGACGTCCGGGAGCTCCTCGACGCCGTCGGCGTCGGCGGGCTCGAGGAGCTCTTCGCCGAGATCCCCCCGGAGGTCCGCTACCAGGGCGAGCTCGCGCTGCCCGCGGGGCTCTCCGAGAGCGAGCTCGCGGCCGAGCTCGAGCGGCTCGCCGGCGCGGACTGCCCCGCCTCCGGCCTCGTCTCCTTCCTCGGGGCCGGGGTCTACGACCACTACGTCCCGGCGATCGTCGAGGCGATCGTCTCGCGCGGGGAGTTCCTCACCGCCTACACGCCGTACCAGCCCGAGCGCAGCCAGGGCGTGCTCCAGAGCATCTTCGAGTACCAGACGGCGATCTGCGAGCTCACCGGCATGGAGGTGTCGAACGCCTCGATGTACGACGCGGGGACGGCGCTGGCCGAGGCCTCGTTCATCGCCGGTGGCCAGACCCGGCGCGGGCGCGTCGTGCTCTCCGAGGGCGTGCACCCCGAGTACCGTCAGGTGCTGGCGACCGAGTCGGCCGGCTTCGGGCCGCGACCCGAAGCCGTGCCCCTCGCCGCCGGCGCGGCGACCGACATGGGGAGGCTGCGGGACGCCCTCGGCGACGACGTCGCCGCCGTCGTCCTGCAGCAGCCCAACGTCTTCGGCGCCCTCGAGGACATGGCCGCCGCCGCGCGTCTCGCCCACGACGCCGGAGCGCTCTTCGTGGCCGTCGTCGATCCCCTCTCGCTCGGTCTCCTGGTCCCGCCCGGGGAGTACGGCGCCGACATCGTCGTCGGCGAGGGGCAGGCCCTCGGCAACCCGATGAACTTCGGCGGGCCGGGCCTGGGCTTCATGGCCGTCACGTCGAAGCTCATGCGCCGCCTGCCCGGGCGTCTCGTCGGCGAGACGCTCGACATCGAGGGCCGGCGCGGCTTCGTGCTCACGCTGCAGACCCGCGAGCAGCACATCCGCCGCGAGAAGGCGACCTCGAACATCTGCTCCAACCACGCCCTCAACGCGCTGGCCGCGGTCGTCTACCTGAGCTGGCTCGGCAAGGAGGGTCTCCCGGCGCTGGCCGAGCTCTGCGCCCGCCGCGCGGCGTACCTGCGCGAGCGGCTCCTCGAGCTGCCCGGCGTCGAGTCGTACACGGCCGGGCCCGTCTTCAGGGAGTTCGCCGTCAGCCTGCCGGTGCCGGCCGCGCGGCTGGCCGAGGCCCTCGTGCCGCGCGGCTTCCTCGCCGGCGTGCCGATGAGCCGCTTCGCCGGCGCCTTCGCCGGTCGCGGGCCCGCATCGGGCGAGCCGGCCGTCGCCTCTACCGGCCGATCGCCGCGCGGCGAGACGCCGGGCGCCGCAGGGCTCGACGACGTCCTCCTCCTGGCCGTCACCGAGCGCCGCACGCGCGCCGAGATCGACGCCTTCGTCGAGGCGGTGGCCGACGTGCTCTCCTCAGGGGAGGCGCGCGATGCCTGACGGCGACGCGACCACCGCCTGCCGCGACGAGCTCCTCGGGCGCGAGCCGCGGCCGACCATCTTCGAACGCTCGCGGCCGGGGCGCCGCGCGGCCTCCGTCCCCGCGCTCGACGTGCCCGACCGGCCCCTCGACGACCTCGTGCCGGCGGCCCTGCGCCGCTCGCGCCCGGCGCGGCTGCCCGAGGTCGCCGAGGTCGACATCGTGCGCCACTTCACCGAGCTCTCGGCGCTCAATTACGGGGTCGACAGCGGCGCCTACCCGCTCGGCTCCTGCACGATGAAGTACAACCCGCGGGTCGACGAGCAGGCCGCGGCGCTCGAAGGCTTCCGCGGCCTGCATCCCTACCAGCCGGAGTCGCTCGCGCAGGGCGCCCTCGAGCTGCTGCACACGTTCGAGGGCTGGCTGTGCGAGATCGCCGGTCTCGCCCGCGCCACGCTGCAGCCCGCGGCCGGCGCGCACGGCGAGCTCACCGGGCTGCTGCTCATGCGCGCCGCGCACGAGGCCCGTGGACGGTCGCCGCGGCGGGTGATCATCCCGGACACCGCGCACGGCACGAACCCGGCCTCGGTCGTCATGGGCGGGTACGAGCCGGTGCCGGTGGCGAGCGACGCCGGCGGCGGCGTCGACATCGAGCAGCTGCGGTCGATCGTCGCCGAGGGCGACGTCGCCGGCCTCATGCTGACCAACCCGAGCACGCTCGGGCTGTTCGAGGAGCACATCCTCGAGATCGCCGAGCTGGTGCACGACGCCGGCGGCCTCCTCTACTACGACGGCGCCAACTCGAACGCCGTGCTCGGCATCTCGCGTCCTGGCGACATGGGCTTCGACATCGTCCACTTCAACACCCACAAGACCTTCTCGACGCCGCACGGCGGCGGCGGGCCGGGCGCCGGCCCGATCGTCGTCGGGGAGGAGCTCGTGCCGTTCCTGCCGGTGCCCATCGTCGAGCGCCGCGACGACGGCACGTACTTCCTCGACCACGACCGACCCCGGTCCATCGGCAAGGTGCGCACGTTCTACGGCAACGTCGGTGTGCTGGTCCGCGCCTACGCCTACATCCGGGCGCTCGGGCCCGACGGCCTGCGCGGGGTCAGCGAGCGCGCGGTGCTCAACGCGAACTACGTCCTCGCCGGGCTGCGCGACCTCTTCGAGCTGCCCTTCGACCGTCGCTGCATGCACGAGTTCGTCGTCTCGGCGACGCCGCTGCGCGAGCACGGGGTGCGCGCGATGGACGTCGCCAAGCGTCTTCTCGACCACGGCGTGCACCCGCCGACCACGTACTTCCCGCTGATCGTCGACGAGGCGCTCATGGTCGAGCCGACCGAGACCGAGTCGCGCGAGTCGCTCGACCGCATCGTCGCGGCGTTCCGCGCCGTGGCGCGCGAGGCCGCGGAGGACCCCGAGCTGGTCCGCGCGGCGCCGCACACGCTGCCGGTGCGCCGTCTCGACGAGGCTTCGGCGGCGCGCCGGCCGGTCGTGCGCCAGCGCTTCCCCGAGGACGGGGAGGTCGCGGCCCCGTGAGGGCCGCGAACGGCAGGACCGGCGCTTCTCGCGCGGCACCTCCGTGCCCGGGGGCGACGTCCCCGTGAGCGCCGTCAAGGTACTGCCCGACATGAGCGCCTCGGGAGGCGCCCAGATGGCGCTCGACGACGGGCTGCTCGCGACCGCCGAGCAGGTCGTGGCCCGGCGCTACGCCTGGTCGCCCCCGGCGCTGTCGCTCGGCAAGTTCCAGAAGGTGGAGCTGAGGCCGGGCCTGCCGTTCGACGTGGTGCGGCGGCCGTCGGGCGGCAGGGCCGTGCTGCACGGTGAAGGGTTCGAGTGGTCGTTCGCCGTCGTCTTCCCGGCCGTGGCGCTGGGGGCGGGACGGCGTGCCGGCGCCGAGGTCGCCCTGCCCTACGAGCTCGTGTCGGGCGCCTTCGGCGGCGCACTGCGCGACCTCGGCGTGACGCTCGACGGCGGACGCTCGGCGCCGTACCAGCGCTCGGCGCTCTGCTTCACGACCGCCCTGCGCCACGACCTTCTGGCGCGGGGCGAGAAGCTGGTCGCCATGGCCCAGGCGCGGCGCGCGGGCCGTGTCCTCGTGCACGGCTCGGTGCTCGAGCGGCGGCCCCCGGACGCGCTCGTGGCGGCGGTCGAGGAGCTGCTCGGTGAGCGCTGGGAGGGCGAGGGCCTCGAGGGGACCGGCGCCGTCGTCGACGCGGACCGTCTGTGGCGCGGCGTACTGCTGCGCATCGAGGCGGGTCTCAGGATGCTGAAGGAGGCGAGCTGATGGCGAAGATCCTTGTGCTCGGCGGCGGGCCCGCCGGCTACGTCGCGGCGCTGCGCGCCGCCCAGCTCGGCGCGGAGGTGGTCGTCGTCGAGGCGCGCGAGATCGGCGGGACCTGTCTCAACCGCGGCTGTATCCCCACCAAGGCGATGGTCGCCGGGGCCGAGCGCCTGGAGCAGGCGCGCGAGGGCGACGCCTTCGGCGTGCACGCCGAAGGCGTCGCCCTCGACTTCGCCGCCTTCATGGCGCGCAAGGACGCGGCCGCCCGCCAGCTGCGCGAGGGCGTCGAGCACATGCTGGCGGCGCGCAAGATCGAGGTCGTCACCGCCCGCGGCCGCCTCGCCGGGGCCGGGCGTCTCGCCCTCGACGACGGCCGCACCGTGGAGGGCGACGCCGTCATCCTCGCCACGGGATCGGACTCCGTGCGGCTGCGCCTCTTCGACTTCTCCGACCCGCGCGTGATGACGAGCGACGAGCTGCTGCGCATCGAGCGTGTCCCGGAGAGTCTCGTGATCGTCGGCGGCGGCGTCATCGGCTGCGAGTTCGCCTCGGTCTTCACGCGTCTCGGCACGACCGTCACCGTGGTCGAGATGCTCGACCAGCTGCTCCCCGGCGAGGACAAGCGCGTCGGCAGGACCCTCCAGCAGGCGTTCAAGAAGGCGGGCATCGAGGTCGTGCTGAAGGCGGGGGTCGAGAGCTCGGAGTCGCGCGACGACGGCGTGCATCTCGCGCTCGCGGGCGGTCGCGAGACCGTCGCGGCGGCCGTGCTCGTCGCCGTCGGCCGCCGCCCCGTGAGCGGCGACATGGGCTTCTCCGAGGCGGGCGTCGAGATCGACGAGCGCGGGTTCGTGGTCACCGACGAGACCCAGCGTACGAGCCTCGAGAGCGTGTTCGCCGCCGGCGACGTCGCCGGGCCGCCGCTCCTCGCCCACTGGGCGTACCACCAGGGGCAGGCGGCGGCCGAGAACGCCGTCACCGGCGGCCGGCTCACCGTCGACCGCCGCATCGTCCCCAACTGCGTCTTCAGCAGCCCTGAGGTCGCCAGCGTCGGTCTCACCGAGGACCGCGCGAAGCAGGAGGGCAGGGAGGTCGAGATCGCCCACCTGCGCTTCAACGCGGTCTCCAAGGCCGTAGTCGAAGGCGAGCCCGACGGGTTCGTGCGCATCGTCTGCGAGCCGGGCGGCGGCGCCGTGCTCGGAGCCTCACTCGTGGGGCCGCACGTGACGGAGCTCGTGCACGAGCTCGCCCTCGCGGCCCGCGCCGGGCTCGCCCTGCGCGACGTGGCCGCGACGATCCACGCGCATCCGACGCTGGCGGAGGGCATCGGTGAGGCCGCGCTCGCCGGCCTCGGGCGGGGCATGCACAGCCTGTGAGCGGCGCGCACCGACAGACGGGGCCCGAGGGAGCGCCAGGCGCCGGCGGGGCCGGCGGCGGCGGGGCCCGGCCGCGGGCCGAGGGCGGCGCCCGCAAGCCCTCGTGGCTCAAGGTGCGCGCGCCCGCGCCGGGCGCGTACCGCGCGACCGGAGCCCTGCTCGACGGCCTCGGGCTGCACACGGTCTGCGAGGAGGCGCGCTGCCCGAACAAGAGCGAGTGCTTCTCGCACGGCACGGCCACGTTCCTGATCCTCGGCGACCGCTGCACCCGCGACTGTCGCTTCTGCAGCGTCGAGCACGCGGCGGAGGGGAGCCTCGCGGAGGCTTTCCCCGGCGTCGACGCCGACGAGCCGCGCCGCGTGGCGGAGGCGGCGACGCGCCTCGGTCTGCGTCACGCGGTCGTCACGTCGGTCACGCGCGACGACCTCGAGGACGGCGGCGCCGCGCACTTCGCCGCCACCGTCCGCGCGCTGCGCGCGGCGCTGCCGACAGTCACGGTCGAGGTCCTCGTCCCCGACTTCCTCGGCGACGACGGCGCCCTCGGTCGCGTGCTGGCGTCGCGGCCCGACGTGCTCGGCCACAACCTGGAGACCGTCGCCCGTCTCTACCCGCTCGTGCGGCCGCAGGCCGACTACGGCCGCTCGCTCCGCCTTCTCGAGCGCGCCGCGGATCGGGCGCGCGGGCGCCGCGGGCACCTCGTGCTGGCGGGCGGGGACGAGCCGCCGGCGCGAAGCGCGCCGGCGGCGCCGCCCGCCGGCGGCCGCGTACGCCCGCTCGTCAAGACCGGTCTCATGCTGGGTCTCGGCGAGACGCTCGCCGAGGTCGAGAAGGTCCTCGGCGACTGCGTGGCCACCGGGGTGGACGTGGTCACCGTCGGGCAGTACCTGCGTCCGGCGCCGGACCGGCTGCCCGTGGCGCGCTACGTCGACCCGTCCGAGTTCGACGCCCTTGCGCAGCGGGGACGCGGGCTCGGTCTGGAGGTGGTGGCCGCCCCGTTCGTGCGCTCGTCGTACCGGGCGGGCGAGCTCTTCGCCTCCTCGTGCGCGTCGATCGCGCCGCACGGCGCCGCGGCCGGGGCGTGGACCAGGCGCTCGTGACGCAGCTCAGACTCGACGTCCCGCCCGAGCTCGTCGTCTTCGACGTCGACTACACGCTGCTGCTGCCCGGCGAGCGGTTCGAGGCGGAGGGCTACCGGGCGCTCGGCCGCGAGTTCGGGCTCGACCTCGACCCGGGGCGCTGGGAGGCGGCCGAGCGCGCCGTGTACGCGGCCATGATCGAGCGCCGCGAGCGCCTCGGCACGCGGCACGACGAGGAGGTCTACGAGGTCGTGGCCCGGACGATCATCGAGGAGCTCGGCGGCGGTGACCCCGAGGCGGTGGCGGCCGCGGCGCGGGCCCAGCTGACCGCGTGGTGGGAGGTCGAGCACTTCAGCCTCTACGACGACGTCCTCCCCTGTCTGGGGCGGCTCCACGCCGCCGGGCTGAAGATCGCGCTGCTCTCGAACACGAGCCGCGACCTCGATGCCCTCAGCCGGCACTTCGGCCTCAGCGCCTTCGTCGATCTCGCGCTCGCGAGCAGCGTCGTCGGCCACTGCAAGCCCGCGCCCGAGATCTTCGCCGCCTTGCTCGCCGCGGCGCGCACCGTCGCCGGCGCGGCGGTCATGGTCGGCGATAATCTGGAGGACGACGTGCGCGGCGCGCTCGCGGCGGGCTGTCACGGCGTGCTGCTGGACCGCCGCGGCCGCTGGGACGTGCCGCTGCCCGCGATCCGCAGCCTCGAGGAGCTGCCCGCGCTCCTCGGGCTCTCCGGCTGACCGGGTCCACGAGGCTGCCCGAGAGGCCCGTCCGGCCGGGACCCGAGGGGCGTGGGGTCAGGGCACGCCTGGCGTCACCGTGAGCACCGTGCCGGGGTCTCCGGTGATCACGGCGCCGTCGACGCCGTCGAGGACGGCGCCGCGCAGGGTGTTGTCGGTGCCGGCGTCGCGCGGGAGCCAGGTGGCCCCGCCGTCGCGGGTCTGCAGCACCGAGCCCATGGAGCCCAGCGCCCAGCCGAAGCCGGCGGGGTCCATCGTGATGCCGAGGAGCACGCCGGGGGCCGTCGCCTGGAGCTCCCAGGTGGCGCCGCCGTCGCGGGTGCCGAGCACCGCGCCCTGCGCGTAGTCACCGTCGACTCCCCAGTCCTCGGTGACGGCCCACCCGGTGACGGCGTCGACGAAGTCGATGTCGCGAACGCGCCCCCAGCTGGGCAGCGAGACGCTCTCCCACGACGCGCCGCCATCGGTCGTGTACCAGACGACGGCCTCGCCCTCGCCGTACGGACCGCCGCCGCCGACCCAGCCGCGCTCGGTGTCGAGGAACTCGACGCAGTACAGGTCGTCGGGCGGCGCGAGGGGACGCCGCCAGCTCGCGCCGCCGTCGTCGGTCGTCAGGAGCGTCGAGTCGGCACCCGCGACCCAGGCGACACCCGCCGCCGGCGCGGCGACCGCGCGCAGCTGCCGGTCGGTCGGCGGCGACAGCTGCGCCCACGTCGCGCCGCCGTCGGCGCTGCGCAGCACGAGACCGCCGTCGCCGACCGCCCACGCGTCGCCTTCGGCGAACGCGAGGTCGTTGAAGGAGGCGCCGTCGACGATCGCCGCCGCGCGCCACGAGGCGCCGCCGTCGGCGCTGCGCAGCAGGCGGTCGACGGCCGTCGTCCACAGCTCCGCGCCGCCGCGCACCACCCCGCCGAGTGCCCGCCACTGACCGCCGGTGAGGCGCTTCCAGCTGCGTCCGCCGTCGACGGTGCGACAGACGGCGCCGGCGGCGCCTCCGATCCAGACCTTGCTCGCGCCGTAGGCGTCGAGGGCGCCGCAGGTGACTCGCGTCGGCAGGCTCTTGCGCGTCCAGGTGCGGCCGCCGTCGACCGTCCGCAGGACGACGCCGCCGTCCCCGCTCGCGAAGCCGACGCCGGTGGGCCGGAGCTCGACGGCACTCAGCCTGGTCGCCACGGGGCTCGTCACCCGCCGCCAGCTCGCCCCGCCGTCGACCGTCCTCACGATGATGCCGTCGGCGCCGACGGCCACGCCGCGCAGGCGGTCGCGGAACGACACGCCGTAGAGGGCGTGGCCGGAGGGCGCCGACTGTCCCTTCCAGGTTCGGCCGCCGTCGACGGTGCGCATGACCTTGCCGTTGTCGCCCACGACCCAGCCGCGCGTGGCGTCGACGAAGTCGACGGCGAAGAAGTGCTGTGCCGACTTCGAGTACCCGGTGCGCCAGGTGCGTCCGCCGTCGGTGGTGAGGCGCACGACACCACGCTCGCCGACGGCCCAGCCGGTCGACCCGGAGACCGAGTCGGCGGCGAAGAAGGTCTTGGTCGTGCGCGCGTCCTGCGCGCGCCACGTGTGCCCGGCGTCGGTGGTCCGCAGGATCAGGCCGTCCTCGCCGACCGCCCACGCGGTGCGCGTGGTCGGCGCGGTCAGGCCGTAGAGCGGCCGCGTCGTACCCGAGCTCTGCGGGCGCCACGTGCGGCCCCCGTCGCCGGTGCGCCGGATTGTCCCGTAGGCGCCGACGGCCCAGCCGTGCAGTCCGTCCGGCAGCGCGAGCCCGGTGAGCTGGTTCCCCTGCGGCCGCGGGCTCGTCCACGACCAGCGCGGCGGCACGTCGTCCGCCGGCGGCACGTCGGCGAGGCGGTCCGCCTCGGGCTCGGTGCGCAGCAGCTGCCCGGGCGCCGCGAGGTCCGCGCTCTCGGCCAGCCGCCAGGTGACGCCGCTGTCGTCGGAGACGAGCAGCAGCCGGCGGCGGTACTTGCCCAGCAGGAGCTCGCTGCGCCCGAGGACGCGCAGCCCGGCGGCGCGCGACTTCGCGCGGTAGTACTCCTGGCCGCCCGCGTAGCTGAGCGAGAGGAAGAGCCGGTCGCGGTGGTCGAGGGCGAGCTTGTGGTAGTAGATGCTGTAGCCGGTGTCGGCGCCGATGAGGATGAGGTGCGGGTAGCTCCACACACCGCCTCTGGGCAGGCTGTGATGGACGAGGCCGCCGTAGGTGCGCTCGACGCCGTCCTCCCCGACCCACTCGCGGAACTGCCGGGTGACGAGGTGCAGCGTGTCGGAAGAGTCGCAGACGAAGGCGTTGTAGGTCTGGCGCGGCTCGTCGGCCGGCGCGTAGGGCGCGAGGTGCGGGTCGGCCGGCAGCCGCTGCGGCGCGCTCCAGCCGGTGTAGATGCTGAGCGGTGCGAGCGAGCGCGTGTACAGGACGGGGCCGCCGTGGGTGCCGGCGGCGACGTGCAGGTAGCCTTCGCTGTCGCTGCAGATGCCGGGCTTGTTGTGGAGGTCGTTCGCGGGCGGCGTCACGGCGAGCAGCTGCTTCTCGCCGACGGACCCCGTCGCGTGGTCGTAGGCGGCGACGTAGGTCGGCACGCCGGGAGAGTCGGCGGGCGACGCCTCTGACCAGACGAAGAACGTGGTGTCGCCCTGGGTCACGGCGAACGAAGCGCCGCCCGAGTCTCTGTTGAGGCCGAGGCACTCGTCGGTGACGTGGGTCGGCTCGGGCACGACGAGCTCCTCCCCCTCGAGCCGCGGCTGCGTGACCCAGAGCGAGTTGCGCTGGCCGCCCTTGACGGGCGGCAGGCCGGAGGCCTCCCAGAACGCGAGGAAGGGCGGCCCGTCGAGCTCGTTGTGGCCCACCCAGAGTTCGGTCGCGAACCAGCCGCCGGGCAGCTCGAAGACCTTCCACGTGCGGCAGAGGTCCCACGACACCATGAGGACGTTGCGCGTGGTGCCGTCGGCGAGCTCGATGCGCAGCGGGTTGTAGGCCCGGTCGCCGGTGTCGAAGACGATGCGGTCGTTGCGGATGCTGCCGGCGCCGATGGTGCGCACGTAGTCAGGGTAGGCGGCGCGGAGCGCGGCCGAGTAGTCCAGACGCGTCCAGTCACCCTCCTCGAGCACGTGCACGTAGGAGGAGTGGTTGGTGTTGGAGGTGCGGCTGCGGACGTAGGCGCGGTCCTCGGAGTCGAAGGCGGGGACGTTGCGCACGTAGTCGGGCGCGTACCCGTACTGCTCCCACGGACCGATGAGCGGGGCGAGGACGAAGGGCGAGACCGGCGCGTCGGCGGCGGGGACCGCGCCGCCGCCGACGGCGACGACGAGGACCGCCGCGAGCAGCGCGGCGAGGGCGGTCGCGGTGAGGCGGGCGCGCGGCTGACGCCGCGGACCCGGGCGATTCGCGTGCCGAGCGGTCATCTCTCCCCCAGGCAGTAGAAGTAGCCGTCGCGGGCCCCGATGTAGACCCGCCCGTCCCATAGTATCGGCGTCGACTCGAGCGAGGCGCCGATCGTCTGACGGGCCGTCTCCCGGATGCGCACCGTCCACCACCCGCCGCTGCGGCTGGGCAGGGCTCCCTCGTCGCCGGCGCGGGCCTCGCGGTAGGTGATGTGGTAGAGGTGCACGGTCTGGTCGTAGCCGGCCGCCACGATGGCGTCGCCGACGACGATCGGCGTGGAGATGCTGCCGCCGATGTCGGCGCTGAAGACGAGCCGCGGCGTCGCGAGCCCCGGCTCGCCGTTCGGGCCCTCGACGGCCTCGTCGGCGAGGACGTCCTGGGCGACGACGTACAGGTTCCCGTCGATGGCCGAGAAGGCGGCGAGGGCCGGGTGGCGGCCGTCGGCGTTGGCGGCGTCGTTGACCGACGCCGAGCCGATCACGCCGCCGCGCCAGTCGCCGAGCTCGCGATCGCCGGTCGGGAAGTACCACTCGGGGTCGGCGTCGGCGGGCTTCGCGGGGTCGATCAGCAGCATCCCGCCGCGCCCGTCGATGTACTGCCTCTCGACCGGGACGAGGAGCTTGCCGCTCGCCGTGGGCACCGTGGTGCCGTTCATGTCGCTGCCGATACGGCGGTCGTAGACGACCTCGAGGGTGTCGAGGGTGAGGCCGTACACGTGCCCGGCGCCCGAGGCGATGTAGAGGCGGTCGCCGAGCAGGGCCGGCGACGCCTCCAGGGCGAGGTCGTCGGCGTGGCGGTCGTCGCGCAGGTCGCCGAGGAGGAGCCGTTCGGCGAGCACCGCCGGCCGGCGGTGCTCGCCGAACGGCTCCGTCGCCAGAGGGTCGAGGGCGTACATCCACCCGCTCTCGACGCCGATGTAGAGGCGCCCGTCGAGGTAGAGGCCGCTGCCGTCGCAGTCGCGGCTGTACGCCTCGGTCCGGGGTACGGGCAGCCGCCAGAGCTCCTCCCCCTTGCCGAGGGTGAAGGCCCGATAGGGCGCGAGGTCGGGGTCGTCGAGCGCTGCCGGGTAGCCGCGGCGGGAGCCGGCGCAGACGATGTAGCGGTCCTGTGCGCCGGCGGCGGCCGGGTTCTCGAAGACGCTCGGCGAGCTCTTGAGGATGTCGTCGTACTCGCGCTCCCAGAGCTGGCGGCCGTCGCGTGCGTCGAGCTTGTGGAGGGCGTGGTCGTAGCCGGGCACCAGCAGTACGAGGCGGTCTCCCTGGCGGACGAGGGCGGGCTGACCGGTCCAGCCGGTGCCCGCCCAGACCCGGGGCGGCTCGTCCTCGCGCCTGCCCGACGTCCAGCCGCTGCCGATCTCGGTCCGCCAGATCACGTCGAGGGCCTCCGGCGCGGGCCCGCGCCCGTAGAAGCGCCTGGTCTCGTCGCCGAGGAAGGTGGCGATCTTGACGCCCTCGCCGTCGCGCGGCGGGTAGCTCACGGGCGCGTACGGCACGATGCCGTGGGCGTCGGCCGCCGCCGCCTCGCCGGCGCTCGCTCCCGAGTTGCCGCCGTCCCCGCCGCCGCAGCCCCGCAGCGCGACGACGGCGGCCACGACGACGGCGGCGAGGAGGAGCAGGGCGGCACCCCGCCGGCGGGCGAGCCGGCGCCGGCTCGCCGCTGAGCGTGCTCGTCTCTTGCGGTCCGCGGGGCTCACGCCGCCCTACACTACCATCCGCCGGTCTCGTGAGACGGCGGCCGCCGGGTGTCCGGCCTCCGGCCGCCGGCGGGCTGCGGTAAGCTTCGTGCATGACCGAGAAGATCCGCCTGACACAGTACGCGGCCAAGAGCGGCTGAGCGGCCAAGCTGGGTCCGTGCGACCTGCAGGCCGTGCTCGACCGGCTGCCGCGCTCGTCCGAGACGTTCGCGCGGCTGCTCGAGACCAGGGACGACGCCGCCGTGACGCCGCTCGGCGACGACCTCTGCCTCGTGCAGACGGTCGACTTCTTCACGCCCATCGTCGACGACGCGTACTGGTTCGGGCAGATCGCCGCCGCCAACGCGCTCTCCGACATCTACGCCATGGGCGCCCGGCCGCTGACCGCGATGAACCTGGTGGCGTGGCCGGTCACGCTCGGCATGGAGCTGCTGGCCGAGGTGCTGCGCGGCGGAGCCGAGAAGGTCCTCGAGGCGGGCGCCGAGCTCGCCGGCGGCCACACGATCGACGACAAGGAGCCGAAGTACGGCCTCGCCGTCTCCGGCCTGGCGAAGCCCGGCGAGATCGTCTACAACGCCGGCGCCCTGCCCGGCGACCGCCTGGTGCTCACCAAGCGCCTCGGCATCGGCGTGCTGGCGAGCGCGCTCAAGAACGGCGTCGTCGGCGAGGACGAGATGGAGCCCGCGGCGCGCGAGGCGGCGGCGCTCAACGCCGCCGCCTCGCGCGCCATGCTCCGCGTCGGCGTCCACGCCGCGACCGACGTGACCGGCTTCGGCCTCCTCGGCCATCTCGCCGAGATGCTCGACGCCTCCGGGTCGGCGGCGACCGTCTGGCTCGAGGCGGCGCCGCTGCACGACGGCGTCCTCGATCTCGTCGCCCGGGGCGTCTACGCCGGCGGGCTGCGCAACAACCGCGACTTCCTCCTCGAGCGCCTCGGCGACGTGGACCGCGACGACCCTCGCCTGCTCGCGCTCTTCGACCCGCAGACCTCGGGCGGCCTCCTGATGGCCGTCGCCGAGGACCGCCACGCGGCGCTCGTCGCGGAGCTCGGGAGAGAGGGCTGTCCCGCGTGGACCGTGGGCGAGGTCACCGGCGCCGCCCCGGGCACCGTCGCCGTGCGCGACGCGCCGGCGTGAACGGCGCGGCTGGGGGCCGAGCGCCCCGTCTGCGCGAGGCGACGCATGCCTGACGCCGGGCGCCCCGGGGGCGCGGGGCCGCGTCCGTCGGGCGACGCGGCCCGGGACGACGGGCCGCGGCGCGAGGAGTCGGTGGGCTCGCTGCTCCTGAGGGGCGCGTCGGTCGTTCCCTACATCATGCTCGGCGTGATGGCCGTCATCGCCGTGCTCACCTGGGTGCTGGTGTTCGTGTTCGGCGTGGGCCCCGGCGCCGAGCCGATCTGGGAGTGGCTCGCCGGGCGCTCACCTGGGGAGGCGCTCACGCAGATCGGCCTCGCCCTCCTCGGCCTGCTGGCCGCCGTCGGCGTGCTCGTGCTCTCGATCCTGGCGACGTCGTACGGGGCGCGCGAGCGCCAGGAGGCCTGGTTCTGGCCGCTGACGCAGTTCGTCTTCACCGGCGTCGCCGTCGGCCTCGCGGCCGCCGATCGTCTGTGGCCCGGCGCGCTCGCCGACCTCGGTCTCAGCGGCCGCGACTGGTGGCTCGTCTTCGGCTGGGCCGCGTATGCTGTGCTCATGGCGGGGCTGCGCATGCGGCTGGCGGGCAAGGGCGGGCGCCGCGGCGCCGCCTGAGGTCCGCGTTCCGGAGGAGACGGGGATGAAGGACGACGGCAAGCGGCGGGGGGCGGACGGCGAGGCCGGGGCCAGCCTGCGCGGGCTCGCGGCGGTCGACGAGGTCCTGCGCGAGCCCGGCGTGGCGATGCTCCTCGACTCCTATCCGCGCGAGCTCGTCGTCGACGCCGTGCGCGCCGTCCTCGACCGGCTGCGCCGCGAGATCCTCGAGCAAGGGCGCCGCCCCGACGCCGACGAGCTCAGCGCCGCGCGTCTGGCCCCGTGGGTCGAGGCGCTCGTGCGGCGCGCGACGACGCCCTCCCTGCGCCGCGTCCTCAACGCCACCGGCGTCGTCGTGCACACCAACCTCGGCCGCGCGGTGCTGCCCGGCGAGGCGGTCGCGGCCGTCGTCGCCGCCGCGTCCGGCTGCACCGACCTCGAGTACAGCCTCGCGCGCGGCGACCGCGCCTCGCGCCAGGACCACGTCCACGACGTGCTCTGCACGCTCACCGGGGCCGAGGACGCGCTGGTCGTGAACAACAATGCGGCCGCCGTGCTGCTCGCCCTGGCTGCGACGAGCAGGGGCGGCGAGGTGCTCGTCGCCCGCGGCCAGCTGGTCGAGATCGGCGACAGCTTCCGCATCCCCGACATCCTGCGCGAGAGCGGCGCCGACCTGGTCGAGGTCGGCACCACGAACCGCACCTACCTGCGCGACTTCGAGAAGGCCTGGACGGAGCGCTCGCGCGCCGTGCTGCGCGTGCACACCAGCAACTACCGCATCGTCGGCTTCACCAGCGAGCCGCCGCTCGCCGAGCTGGCCGAGCTCGCCCACGGTCGCGGCGCCGTGCTGATCGACGATCTCGGCAGCGGTGCCCTCGCCGACCTCGAGCTCTTCGCCGACGAGCCCTCGGTGCGCGAGAGCCTCGCCGCCGGCGCCGACGTGGTCACCTTCAGTGGCGACAAGATGCTCGGCGGCCCGCAGGCCGGCATCGCCGTCGGGCGGGCCGCCACCATCGCGTCCCTCCGCCGTCATCCCCTCGCCCGGGCGCTGCGGATCGACAAGCTCGACGTGGCGGCGCTCGACGTCGTGCTGCGGCTCTACCTCGACCCGCGGGCGGCGCTCGAGCGCATCCCGACGCTCGCCGCGCTGGCGGCGCCGCTCGACGAGGTCCGCCTGCGCGCCGCCGCGCTCGCCGAGCTGCTCACGGCGCTCGGCGGAACGATCGGCGCCGAGGTCGTGCCGTCCGTGGCCCGGGCGGGCGCGGGCGCGCTGCCCGTCGCCGAGCTGCCCAGCGCCGCGGTGGCCGTGACCGTGGCCGGCCTCGGCGCCGACGAGCTCGCCGCCCGCCTGCGCCGCGGCGAGCCCGCCGTCGTCGGGCGGGTGCAGGACGAGCGGCTGCGTCTCGACGCGCGCACGCTGGGGGACGACGACCTCGGCGAGGTGGCCGCCGCCCTGCGGCGCGCCGTCGAGGGCTGACCGGGTACGCGGTGGCGTCCGGCGACGCTCCACGCTCTTCCCCCGGGGCCGCCACGGGCGTCCACCTCACGCTGGGCACCGCGGGCCACATCGACCACGGCAAGACGGCGCTCGTCACCCGCCTCACCGGAGTCAACACGGACCGGCTCGCCGAGGAGCGCGAACGCGGCATCTCCATCGAGCTCGGCTACGCCGAGCTCCCGCTGCCCAGCGGACGCCGGCTGAGCGTCGTCGACGTCCCCGGGCACGAGCGCTTCGTGCGGACCATGGTCGCCGGGGCGACCGGCGTCGACCTCGTCCTCCTCGTGGTGGCCGCCGACGACGGGGTCATGCCGCAGACCGTGGAGCATCTGCGGATCGTCGAGCTGCTCGGCGTGGACCGGGGCGTCGTCGCCGTGACAAAGGCCGACCTGGTCGACGACGAGCTTCTCGAGGCGGCCGTCGACGAGGTGCACGACTTCCTCGCCACGACGGCGTTGGCGGGAGCGCCCGTCGTGGCGGTCAGCGCCCGCGACGGGCGCGGCCTCGACGCGCTCGCCGCCGCTCTCGACGACGCGGCCGCCGCGGTTGAGGCGCGCCGCGCCGCGGGCCCGGCGCGCCTGCCCGTCGACCGCGTCTTCGCCTTGCCCGGCGCCGGGACCATCGTCACCGGGACGCTGTGGCGTGGCCGGCTGGCCGCCGGCGACCGCGTCGCGGTCGAGCCCGGCGGGGCGCGTGCCGTGGTCCGCAGCGTCGAGGTGCACGACCGCGAGGCACTCGTCGCCGAAGCCGGGAGCCGCGTCGGGGTGAGCCTGCGTGGCGTGGGACGCGGCGACGTCGCTCGAGGAGCGTGGCTGGTGGCGCCCGAGGCGGCCGGCCGGGCCACGCGCGTCTTCGCCGCCTGGCTGCGGCTTCTCCCCGGCGTGCGCCCGCTGCGCGCCGGCGACGAGCTCCGCCTCCACCACGGCACGGCGCAGTACGTCGCCCGCGTGACGCCGGTCGCCACGCGCGAGCTCGCTGCCGGGGGAGAGGGCGGCGCGGTCCTGCGGCTCGACGGCGCCGCGGCCGTCGAGCCGCAGGACCGTTTCATCCTGCGCTCGCTCTCGCCGGTGACGACGGTCGGCGGCGGCGTCGTGCTCGTCCCGGGGCACCAGCGCTGGCGCGAGCGTGCCGCTCAGGCCGGCTTTCTCGACGCGTTGCGGCGCGGAGACGTCGCTGCTGCGGCGCTCCTCCTCGCTGCCGAGAAGGGCACGAGCGGCCTCGCGGCCGGCGATCTCACGGCGGTGGGCGTCGCCGAGCGTGAGGCTCGCGCGGCGTTGGCTTCGCTGGTGCGCGACGGCGAGCTCACGGCACTCACCGCCGCGCCGCCGCCCGGCGCCGCCGTATCGGCGCCCGCCGCCGCCGCCGCGCCGCCGCCCGGCGCCGCCGCCGTATCGGCGCCGCCGGGCACCGCCACCCGCCTGTTCCTGCCCTCGGTGGTGCAGCGTGTGCGCGGCGACCTCGAGAAGGCCGCCGCCGCGCGGGCGAGGGAGCGGCCGGAGCGTCCCTTCAGCGCGCCGGCCGAGCTCGCCGCCGCCGTGCCGGGGGCGCCGCCCGACGTGGTCGCGGAGGCGCTCGACGCCCTCGTGGCGGAGCGACGCCTCATCGCCGCCGACGGTGGCTACGGGCCCGCCGGCGCCACGGGCGTGCTCGACGCGGCGCAGGAGCGGCTCGCCGCGCGGCTGGCCGACGCGGTCGGCGCGGAGCCCTTCGCCCCGCCGACGCTCGCGCTGCTCGCCGAACGGGAGGCGCTGCCCGAGCGCGACGTGCGCCGCGTGCTCGACGTGCTGGCGCGACGCGGGGCGCTGGTGCGCGTCGACAAGGACCTCTGGTTCGCGGCCGGCCCGGTGGACGAGGCGCGCGCCCTCCTCAGCGGCCGGCTCGAGAGTGCGGGGCGGGTGACGCTGGCGGAGTTCCGCGACCTTCTGGGCTGCGGTCGCCGGAACGCCCAGGCGCTGCTCGAGCACTTCGATCGCGAGGGCCTGACGCGGCGCGTCGGCGACGCGCGCGTCGCGCGACGTCGCGGCGGTCAGTGACGGCGCGGCCGCGGCGTCGCGCCGCCGTCCGCGACCGGGCCGCTCGCCTTCCGTCGGCGTCCCTTGCCCGTCTTCGGGCCGCCTGCGGTCGTCGTCCTGCTCCCGGGCGCCGCCGGATCCTTCCGTACCCCGCCGTGGCGGGCGGCGCGAGCCGCGGTGCCCGGTGCCCGCTCGACCTCCGCCGGCCCGTTCGCGGCCGCGCTCGCCGCGACGACCCGGTTGCGTCCTTCTCGCTTGGCCTCGTACATGGCCCGGTCGGCCGTCTCGAGGAGCGCCTCGTGGCAGTCGGCGTCGTCGGGGAAGGTGGCGACGCCGATGCTCAGCGTGAGACGGTCGCCGTTCGCACGGACGTCGGCCCGCTCCAGGCGCTCGCGGATGCGTTCGCCGACCGCGAGCGCCTGCTCCTTCGCGGTGCCGACCAGCAGGACGCAGAACTCCTCGCCGCCGTACCGCGCCGCGACGTCGATCGTGCGCACCGACTGTTCGATGAGATGGGCGACCTCGCGCAGCGCGGCGTCCCCGGCGCTGTGGCCGAGGAGGTCGTTGTACGCTTTGAAGCGGTCGAGGTCACAGAAGAGCAGCGACAGCGGTCGGGCGCTTTCGCTCGCCTGGTCGAGCTCCTCGTCGAGGCGCTCGTGCAGGTGGCGGTGGTTGTAGAGCCCGGTGAGGGCGTCCGTGATCGCGTCGGTCTCGGCCCGGTTCAGCCGCTCGGCGGTGTCCTGGAGGATCGCGGCGAACGTCTGGCGGGTCGCGCTGCTCAGGCTGTCCCCCTCCGGTCCGCCGAGCGCCGGCAGGTCGGCCCCGACGGCCGCGATCACGCTGCCGTCGGCGGCGCGGATCGGCGCGAGGCTGGTGACCCACACGCCGAAGCCGTCGGCGAAGACGGTGTTGGTCTTCAGTTCCTTGCCCTGCAGCACCATGGGCAGCTCGGTGTCGGGGAAGATCTCGGCGCCGAAGTGCGAGAAGACCTTCGGGTCCTCCTCGGGGTCGACGCCGATCGCGTAGCGCCCGTCCAGGGCGAGCTGCGTGGTCAGGAAGCGGGTCGGCGGGTGCGCGTCGCGCACCCGCCGCAGCACGTCGGCCACGGCCGCGTACCCGGGTGAGCTCTCGTCCTCGGGCGACTTCAGCGGGAGGTGCCATGCCGGGTCGATGAGGGCGGCCGCCTCGCGGGCGATGCGCTCGCCCTCGGCGTGGCGGCGGTCGAGCCGCTCCAGGACGCGCAGGAACGCGTCGGTCATCTGCGGGTCGAACTGGGTGCCGCGGCAGCGCCGGAGCTCGGCGAGGCACTCGTCGTAGGTGAGCGCCGCCTTGTACGGCCGGCGGCACGACATGGCGTCGTAGGCGTCGGCGACGGCCATGAGTCGGGCGAGCACCGGGATGTCCTCGCCCGTGAGGCCGTCGGGGTAGCCGCGGCCGTCGTAGCGCTCGTGGTGGTGGCGCACGCCCAGGGCGAGGTCGTCCGAGACGAGCGGGCCGATGATGTCGGCGCTGACGACGGGGTGCTGTCGCATCTGCCGCCACTCCTCGTCGTTGAGACGGCCGGCCTTGAGCAGCACCCGGTCCGAGATGCTGATCTTGCCGATGTCGTGCAGGTAGGCGGCCTCTTCGATCTTGGGCAGGCTCTCCTGAGGCCAGCCCATCTCCTCCGCGAGCATCACGCTGTAGGCCGCGACCCGGGCGGCGTGGCCGAACGTGTAGTAGTCCTTGGCGTTCAGGGCGGAGCTCAGCGCCCTCAGATTGCCGAGGTGCATGCGCTTGACGTCGTTGTAGAGACGCGCGTTCTTGAGCGCGAGGGACAGCTGGGTCCCGACGCGCTCGAGCAGCCCCATGTCGGCCGTGGCCAACGCCCCCGAGCGGCGACCGACGAGGTGCAGCGTGCCGAGGACCTCTCCGCCCGCGACCAGCGGCAGGACGACGATCTCGCAGCCATCGCCCGGCGTGGGGTGCTCCGCCTCGCGCGGGTCGTGGTGCGCCGAGGACACGAGGGACGGGCGGCCGCCGCGCAGCCGCTCGAGCGTGTCGTCGTCGAAGGCGGGGAAGTCGCCGGGGTCCAGCGGGCAGTCGTCCAAGGAGCTCATCACACGGGTCACGCGGCCGTCCTCGAGCAGCGTCAGCGTGTAGCCGTCGTAGGGCACGACACTGGCCAGGGCGTCGGTCGTGCCGGCGACGATCTCCTCGACGTCGAGCGACGACGTCGTGCGCCGCGCGATCTCGTTCAGCAGCCCCGTCTCCCAGCTCGCGGCGCGCTCGCTCGCATAGAGCTGGGCGTTGCGGATCGCCACCGCGGCGACGTGGCAGATCGCGCCGGCGGCGTCGAGCTCCTCCGCGGTGAAGGCGCGGTCGCGGCGCGTCTCGGCGAGCTCGACGGTGCCGACCGCCTGGTCGCCGGCGACCAGCGGCAGGGTCGCCCAGCTGCGGTAGCCGTGTGACTCGACCCAGCGTCTGCCCTCGGGCGTGAGCCGGCGGTCGTCGCGGGACGCGACGACCGCCGGCTCACGCCGCTCGAGCACCTCGCGGCAGACGGACATCCGCGCGAGGGGGAGCGCGCCGCCGATCCACTCGTCCACGCGCGCGCCGTCGCTGAGGCTCATGACGCAGCGCAGGTCGTCGCCCTCGACGACGTCGATCTCGCAGCCGGGCACGTCGACCGTCTCGCAGAGCCGGCGCGCCGTGGCCTCGAGGATCCGCTCGAGGTCGAGCGACGAGGCCAGCTCGAGGGCCGACTCGGCCATGAGGGTCGTGCGGCGCGCGTTCGTGTCGAGACGGCGGTACAGCTGGGCGTTGGCGAGTGCCTGCCCGGCGAGCTGGGCCAGGCCCATCACGAGGTCCTTCTCGGGGAACTCGTGCGGCTCGCGGCTGTCGAGCTCGATGAAGCCGACGGTCTCGCCGTGGGCGAGGAGGGGCACGTCGAGCGTGCCGCGGTAGCCCCAGCGCAGGGCCTCGGCGATCTCCTCCTCGGTGGCCTCGGGCTCGTCGAGGATGTCCGCCGTGATCACGGGTCTTCCCTCGGCCAGGGCCTTGACGAAGGTCCGGTAGTCGGCGAGCTTCCAGCGCTGGCCCACGGGCTCCTCGTCCCACTGCCCGCCGATCGAGACGAGGATCTCGATCTCGTCGCCGTCGATGCGGTAGACGTCGCAGAGATCGGCCGACGTCACCTCGATGAGGCGCTCGGCGACCGCCCTGATCACGGCGTCGTGATCGAGGCTGGCGCTGAAGTCGAGCGAGGAGTTGACGAGCAGGCGCAGCTCCCGGTTGCTCTCCTCCAGCCGCTCGAGCAGCGCCGCCTCCTCGAACGCCGACGACAGCAGGCGGCCGACGTTGCGGATGAAGTCGAGGAGGTCGGTGAAATCGCGCACGCGCGTGTCGAACACGTCGATCAGGCCGATGGCCCGGCCCTCGACCACCAGCGGCATCGACACCAGGCTGCGGTAGCCCCACTTGCCGTAGGCGTCGGTCTCGACCTCGGGGAGGTCCACCTCGGCGAGGTCACCGATCACGATCGGCTCGTTCGCCGCCAGGGCGGCTACGGTCATGGGGTAGTCGGCGAGTGGCAGAGTGCGGCCGATCTCACGCCCGTCCCACCCCTGGCTGTCGATGCTGGCGAGGCAGGTCATGTGCTCGCCGTCGACGCGGTAGATGTCGCAGTCCTCCGCGCCCAGGGCCTCGCGGAGCCGGGCGGCGACGGTCCGCGCAAGGCTCGGCAGTTCGTCCGCGGCGCCGAGCAGGTCGCCGAGCTCGACGAGCTCGCGGAGCGCCGCGTTGCGCGTGCGCAGCTCCTCGAGCAGCCCGGCGCTGGTGAGGGCCGAGGCGATGGTGCGCGCCGCGCTCACGAGGTAGTCCCGAAGGACCTCGAAGTCGCGCTCGGTGGTGTCGAAGAGCTCGATCAGACCGATGGTCTCGGTGACCCCGACCAGCGGCAGCGTGACGAGGCTGCGGTAGTCGTACTCGGCGAGGTCGGCGCGGTCCTCGTCGCCGACGCGGGGGTCGTCGAGGCTCCCCGCGATGAGCGGCTCCCGGGTCGCCGCGACGGCGGCCGTGCTCGGGAAGGAATCGAGATCGAGACGCTTGCCCTCCACGGCCGTGTCGCGGCCGTGCGAGTCGAGGCTGACCACGCAGCGCAGCACGCCCTCTTCGAGCAACCAGACGTCGCAGTCCTCCACGCCGGTCACGCGGCGCAGGCGCTCCGCCGCCGCGACGGCGATGGCCTGGGTGCCGTCCCCCGCCGCCAGCGCGCCGGCGAGCTCGATGAGCTCGTGCTGCAGGGCCTCCCGCTGCCGCACCTCGTGCACCAGCAGGGCGTTGTCGAAGAGCCCGGCGACGAGCTGCGCCACGCCGGTCAGGAACTCGAGCTCCCTGTGCCAGTCGCGCTCCGCGTCGTCGTACAGCTCGATGAGGCCGACCACGGCGCCGCCGGCGACCATCGGCACGGAGACCGAGCTCGAATACCCCCAGCTCCCGTAGAGCTGACGCTCCTCGTCGGTCAGCCGACGGTCGGCGAGGTCGCAGAACACGAGCGGCTCCTGTGCCGCCAGCGCCGCGCGCAGCGACGGGTACGGGTCCAGCTCCAGTACCTTGCCCGTCTGCTCCTGCTCGAGGCCGTCACGCGTCATGGTGATGATCGAACGCACGACCCCGTCGCTCACGCGCCAGATGTCGACGCAGTCGGCGTTCACGGCGTGCATCAGGCGCTCGCCCAGGGTCTGGGCGAACGCCTCGGCGTCGTGGGTCATCGCCGCCTGCTGCGAGAGCGCCACGAGCTCGGCGAGCGCCTTCTCGTGGCGCTCGAGGCTGCGGCGCATGCCCCCGGCGGCGCAGGCCTGCGCCGCCAGTCTGGCGAACGCCCCGGCGAGCTCGGCGTGGGGAGCGAGGTCGCGCGGCTGGGCACAGGTGAGCTCGAGGACGCCGACCAGCGTGCCGTCCGTCAGGACCGGCACCCAGAGGAGCGACTGGCAGCCTCTCCGGGTCAGTGACGCCTGCAGCCTCCGGTCGCCGTCGGCGGTCGCCCGGTCGACGGCGAGCGGGGTGGCCGGGCTCGCGGCGTGCAGCGGCAGCAGCTCGTCGAGCGACACGCGCATGCCCTCGCGCCCGTCGGCTCCGCCGGCGTCGTGGCTGGCCACGACGAGCCCGTCGCCGCCGCGGACGTCGACGTACTCGCACCGGTCGGCGCCCGTGAGCGCCACGAGGGTCGTGGCGGCGGCCGCCGGGAGCTCGCCCGGCTCGCGGGTCAGGAGGTCGACGAGATCGAGCGTCGCGCCCAGCGGGTCGCGGCCGCCGTCGTCCGGCGCCTGCCGGGTCGTGTCGTCGTCCCTTCCGTCGCAGCCGCCGCGCGCGGCGCAGCCGGTCGGGGCCCCGCGGGCGTCGACTGCCGGCAGCAGGGGGCGCAGGTCCTCGGGCCGGTAGCGGCGGTGACCCCCCGGGCTGCGGTGCGTCGGGATGCGCCCGGCGTCGGTCCACCGACGGACCGTGTTCGCGCTCACGCCGAGCAGGGCCGCCGCGTCCCCGACGCGGAGCCAGCCGCCGTGTCGCCTCTCGACGTCTGTCACCGGAGTGCCCACGTGGCGTCACTATCGGGATTCGGGAGCCTGAACTTGACAGAAAGCTCCCATGCCATGCCGGCTGCGGGCGGCAGGCGACGGGGACACGGCCGGCGGCCACGCCGGCTGTGCCGTCGGCGACCCCTTCGGCCGCCCCGCCGTCGGCTCCGTCGCGAGGCGCCGCCGGCCGTCCGTCGGCTCCGTCGCGAGGCGCCGCCGGCCGTCCGGCAGGCGCACGTGCCGGCGGCGACGACATGGCGTAGGATGCGGGCGACGTAGAACGGACGTTCAAGGAGGAGGGCGCCGTGGAACGCAAGGGTCGTGTCGAGGGCAAGGTGGCCCTGGTCACCGGGGTGGCGAAGACCGACAGCATCGGCTACGCCACGGCGCGCGTCCTCGCCGGCGAGGGTGCGATGCTCGCCCTCGTCGACATCTCGGAGAAGGTCCACGACTGCGCCGAGGTGCTGCGCGCCGAGGGCGCGACGGTCTCGTCGCACACCGCGGACCTCGTGCAGATGCCGCAGGTCGAGGCGGCGGTCGCCGAGATCGTCACCTGCTACGGGCGCATCGACGTGCTCGTGAACAACGCCGGCATGGTCATCTACGGCCAGGAGGAGGACTTCACCGCCTTCCAGGAGCTCTCCGAGGCGTCGTGGGACTTCGGCATCGCGATCAACCTGAAGACGCAGTTCAACGTCACGCGCTGCGTCGTCCCCGGCATGATCGAGCGCGGCTACGGGCGCATCGTCAACGTCTCCTCGGTCACGGGGCCGGTCGTGGCCAACCCCGAGGAGGCCGCGTACTGCGCCGCCAAGGCCGGCGTGCTGGGCATGACGCGCGGCCTGGCGCTCGACGTGGCCAAGCACGGGGTCACGGTCAACGCCGTCGGGCCGGGGTGGATCGCCACGGGCTCGCAGGCCGAGGGCGAGGACGTCGGCGGGCTGAACACGCCGCTCGGCCGCTCCGCCCGCCCCGAGGAGGTCGCGAACGTGATCTGCTTCCTCGGCTCGGACGACGCGAGCTACGTCACCGGCCAGCTCGTCGTGGTCGACGGCGGCAACACGATCCAGGAGTACAAGGGCCCGAGCGACCTCTACTACTGAGAGACCGGGAGAGACGGCGTTCTCGAGGAGGAGCCATGGCGCGCATCGATTACCTCTTCATGTTCCGCTCCGAGGGCTGTGAGGCCGACGTGCACCGGCGCGAGATGGACACGCCCGAGGGTCTCGTGACCGTGGTCGGCGTGCCGACGCTCGACGAGGCCTGCCGGGTCGCCGCGAAGGCGCGCGCGGAGGGGGCGGCCGACTTCATCGAGCTGTGCGGCGACTTCGGGGAGGACGGCTGCCGCCGGGTCATCGCCGCCGTGGGAGGCGAGCTCCCGGTGGGTTACGTGACGTACTTCCCCGAGGAGGGCGAGAAGGTCGACCGCCTGTTCGCCGAGGGGTGAGACCGGCGCCGGCGGCGCACTCAGCCGCCGGCGGCGAGCCAGTCGCGCAGGCTCTGCTCGACGGCGTCGCGCCCGGCGCCGACCCGCCCGCGGAAGCGCACCGGCCGCCTGCGCACCGCCTCCATCTGCGGCGGCAGCGCCTCGCCGGGCGCCAGGTCGAGCACGCGCTCGAGGAGGGTGAAGGCGTCGTCCTCTGCGTCGAGCGGTCCCCCGGGAGCCACGCCGGTGAGGCCGCGCACGACGTCGGCGGCGAACTTGCTCCAGTGCGCGGTGCTGACGACGAGCACCGGGCCCGCGCCGCCCTGCCGCGCGGCCGTCTCCCAGGCGACCGCGGTGTGGGGGTCGAGCAGGTAGCCGTGCGCCCTGTGGACGGCGCCGATCGTGCGCAGGCACGTCGCGTCGTCGACCCAGTCGCCGGTGAGCAGGGTCTGGAGGCGGCTGCGGGTCGCCCCGTCGACGGCGAAGCGGCGGCGCTCGCGCAGGTCGGCCATCCAGCCCTCGACCAGGCCCGGGTCGCCGGCGAGGTCGTAGAGCAGACGCTCGAGGTTGGAGGAGACGAGGATGTCCATCGACGGTGACGGCGTCTTGACGAGGGGACGGTCGGAGATGTCGTACACGCCGCTGGCGATGAAGTCGGCGAGCACCGCGTTGGTGTTGCTCGCGCAGAGCAGGCGGCCGACCGGCACGCCCATGCGCCCGGCGTAGTAGGCGGCGAGGATGTTGCCGAAATTGCCCGTCGGCACGCAGACGTCGAGCGGGTCGCCGGCGGTCAGCGCGCCGCGGGCGACGAGGTCGGCGTAAGCGCTGACGTAGTAGACGATCTGCGGCAGCAGCCGGCCCCAGTTGATGGAGTTGGCGGAGGACAGGGCGAGGCCGAAGCGCTCGCCGAGCTCGGCGGCGAAGGCCGCGTCGTCGAAGACCGCCTTCACCGCCGACTGGCAGGCGTCGAAGTCGCCGTCGAGGGCGAGGACGGTGAGGTTGCCACCGGGCTGCGTCGTCATCTGGCGCTGCTGGAGGGCCGACACGCCGGCGTCGGGGTAGTACACGGCGATGCGGGTGTGGCCGCGGTCGGCGAAGCCGTCGAGCGCGGCCACACCCGTGTCGCCCGAGGTCGCGACGAGGATGAGGTAGTCGAGCGCCGTGCGGCCGTCGGCGTGCGCCTGGTCGAGCGCCTGCGAGAAGAACAGCGGCATGCACTGCAGCGCCATGTCCTTGAAGGCCAGCGTCGGCCCGTGCCAGAGCTCGAGGACGAAGCGCCCGGGGGCGACCTCGCGCACCGGCGCGACCGCGGGGTCGTCGAAGCCGGCTCCGTAGGCAGCGGCCGCGATCTCGGCGACGCGGGCGGCGTCGACGTCGAGGCCGAAGGCCTCGAAGACCGCCGCCGCCCGCTCCCGGTAGGGCAGGCCGGCGAGGGCCACGATGCGCTCGAGGCGGAGCGCGGGGAGGCGCTCGGGCACGAAGAGCCCGCCGCCCGGGGCGATGCCCTCGAGCAGCACGTCGGTGAAGGCACGCGGTCGCGTGCAGCGTCCCCGGGTGTCGCGGTAGGCGGTCACGTCCCAGGGATTCTACCGTGCCGCCGCCGCCGCCGGCGGCACCCGTCGCCAGCGGCTGTCGCGCGTTCCCGGCGCCCCGCTCGTCCGGTATCCTCGACGCGATTCCCTCGCCGCGGGCGAGGGTGTAAGCTCGCCGAACATTGAAGGACCGTTCAGGGTTCGCGCCGGCGCCGCGCGAGGGGCCGCGACCAGGGGGAGCACATGACGCACGACATGACCGGCAAGACCGTCGTCATCACCGGGGCCTGCGGCGGCGTCGGCGGCGCGACGGCGCGTCGTTTCGCGGCCGCCGGCGCCACGCTCGTGCTCGGCGACCTCGACGGCGTGCGTCTGGAGGAGCTCGCCGGCGAGCTCGCGGCCCTCACCACCGTCCACGCGGTGGTGTGCGACGTGAGCTCGGTCGCCGACGTCGAGAACCTGATGAGTGAGGCGGCCGAGGAGGGCGGGGGCATCGACGTCCTCGTCAACACGGCCGGCCTCTGGGTCGAGGGCCCGAGCGACACCATGACCGAGGCCGACTGGGACCGCGTCGTCGACGTCAATCTCAAGGGGACGTTCTTCTGCTGCAGCCGCGCCCTCCCCGAGCTCAAGAAGACGCAGGGCTGCATCGTCAACCTGAGCTCGGACTGCGGGCTCGTGGGCACGCCGGAGACGGCGATCTACACGGCGTCCAAGGGCGGCGTCAGCCTGCTCACCAAGGCCCTCGCCCTCGAGGCCGCCGGCGACCTCGTGCGCGTCAACGCCGTCTGCCCCGCCGACATCATGACGCCGATGCTGCAGTACCAGGCGGACACGTACGGCGGCGGCGACCCGCAGGCCTACTTCGACCGCCTCCTGACGAGCTACCCGCAGGGCGCGAAGGCGCGCTTCATCACCCCGGAGGAGGTCGCGGAGCTCATCTTCTACCTCGCCTCCGACGCGGCCGCGCCGATCACCGGCGCCAACATCTCGATCGACTTCGGCACCGCGGCCGGCTACGGCTACGACTGATGACGAGCGGCGCCGCGCGAAGCTCTGACGTGCGCGCGCCGGCGCGACGCGCGCACGCGGACCTCCCCGTCCTCCTCCGTGCACCGACACGACACCCCGGGAGACACGCCGACCACGAAAGGAGAGGCTGACCCCTGATGGCAGACATGCCCTTCATCCACCCGTACATCCCCAACGCGGTGCCGGCCACCAAGGAGGCCATGCTCCGCGAGCTGGGGCTGAGCAGCGTCGAGGAGATCTACGCCGAGATCCCCGAGCGCCTGCGCTTCAAGGGGCGCCTCGACGTCCCCGAGCCGATCCTCGCCGAGCGCGACCTGCGCAGGCACGTGATGGGGCTGCTCGACAAGAACCGGTCGGCCGTCGACTTCCTCAACTTCTGCGGCGCCGGCTGCTGGCAGCACCACGTGCCCTCCGTCGTCGACGAGGTCATCAACCGGGCCGAGTTCGTGAGCGCCTACTGCGGCGGCGACTACTCGGACCTCGGCAAGTACCTCAGCCGCTTCGAGTTCAACAGCATGCTCGCCGAGCTGCTCGACTTCGACGCCGTCGCCAACCCGATCTACGACTGGGGCGACGTCGCCGGGCGCTCGTTCCGCATGGCCCGGCGCATCACCGGCCGCGACACCGTCCTCGTGCCGTCGCACATCAGCCCGATGCGGCTGATGGAGATCCGCACGCTGTGCCAGCCCGAGTCGATGCCGACGAGCACCAAGGTCCGCTTCTACGAGTGGGATCGCGAGACCGGCATGGTCGACGTCGACGACCTGCGCGCCAAGGTGAACGAGAGCCACGCCGCCGTCTACTGGGAGAGCCCCGGCTACCTCGGCACCATCGAGGCGAACGGCGCCGAGATCGTCAAGATCGCCCACGAGCACGGCGCCCTCGCCATCGCCGGCGTCGACCCCATCACGCTCGGCGTGCTCACGCCGCCCGGCGCCCTCGGCGCCGACGTCGCCTGCGGCGACATCCAGGCCCTCGGCATGCACATGCACGCCGGCGCCGGGTGCTCGGGCTTCATCGCCTTCCGCGACGACGAGCCCGTCTTCGCCCAAGAGTGCCCGCTCGAGCTCTACACGGTCATGGAGACCAGGACCCCCGGCCAGTACGCCGTCGGCGAGGCCATCGCCGAGCGCACCTCGTACGGTTCGCGCGACCAGGGCGTCGACTGGGTCGGGACCGCCTCCGGTCTGTGGACCGTCGCCGCCGCGGTCTACATGGCGGTCATGGGCCCGCAGGGCTTCAAGGAGCTCGGCGAGACCTGCATCGCGCGCTCGCACTACGCGGCCAAGCGGCTCGGCGAACTGCCCGGCGTCGAGGTCAAGCTCTCGCCACACTTCTTCAAGGAGTTCGTCGTCGGCTTCGACGGCACCGGCAAGAGCGTCGCCGACGTCAACGCGGGGCTTCTCGCGCACGAGATCTTCGGCGGCAAGGACCTCTCGGCCGACTTCCCCGAGCTGGGCCAGAGCGCCCTCTTCTGCGTGACCGAGTACCACGACCAGGCCGACATCGAGAAGTTGGTCTCGGCCGTCGAGGAGGTGACGGCATGAGCGAGACGCCTCAGGAGAAGGTCGCCCGCCTCGCCCGCCTGCGCCGCGACGGCGGCGTGCTGCGGGACTACCGCTCGCCGCGCTACGACGAGCCCTTCATCATGGAGCAGGGCACGCCCGGCGAGCGCGGCGTGCTCGTGCCGCTCGCCGAAGACGACGTGAAGAAGGCCGTCGGGGAGGCCGCGGACTACATCCCCGAGGGGATGAGCCGCGCGGCCGCCCCCGTCCTCCCCGAGATGTCGCAGCACCAGGTGCTGCGTCACTACCTGCGCTACTCGCAGATGACGCTCGGCATGGACCTCGGCAGCGACATCAGCGAGGGCACCTGCACGATGAAGTACAGCCCCAAGCTGCACGAGGAGCTGGTGCGCTACCACCGCGCCGCCGACCTGCACCCGTGGCAGGACGAGGACACGCTGCAGGGCCTGCTCGAGATCGTCTACGAGACCGGGCAGTACCTGAAGGCGATCTCCGGCATGGACGACTTCACGCTGCAGCCGGGCGGCGGGTCCCACGCCGTGTTCACCAACGCCTGCGTGATGCGCCGCTACTTCGAGGCCCGCGGCGAGCTCGACCAGCGCAACGAGATGATCACGACGATCTTCTCGCACCCCTGCGACGCGGCGACGCCCAAGGTGGCAGGGTTCAAGGTCATCACCGTGATGCCCGACGAGAACGGCTACCCCGACCTCGAGGCCTTCAAGGCGGCGGTCAGCGAGCGCACCGTCGGCTGCATGATCACGAACCCCGAGGACACCGGCATCTACAACCCGCAGATCGACAAGTACGTCGAGGTGCTGCACGAGGCCGGCGCCCTCGCGTTCACCGACCAGGCCAACGCCAACGGCATCCTCGGCATCGCCCGGGCGCGCGACGCCGGGTTCGACGCCTGCCACTTCAACCTCCACAAGACCTTCTCCAGCCCCCACGGCTGCGAGGGACCGGCGAGCGGCGCCTACATGGTGAGCGATAAGCTGGCGCCGTACCTGCCGGTGCCGGTCGTCACCAAGGTGGACGAGAAGTACCACCTCGACTACGACCGGCCGGAGAGCATCGGCCGCGTGCGCGGCTTCCTCGGCAACTGGCTCTGCGTGATCCGCGCCTACGCGTGGATCCGCAACATGGGCCCCGACGGCCTGCGCGAGGTCGCCGAGGTCAGCGTCATCAACAACAACTACCTCGACAACCTGCTCCTCGCGGTCAAGGGCGTCTCCCGGCCGTACGCCGAGGGCCACCGCCGGCTCGACCAGGTGCGCTACAGCCTCGAGGAGCTCAAGGAGGACACGGGCTTCGGCACCGAGGCCGTGCGCGACCGCATGGTCGACTTCGGCATCCAGAGCTACTGGATGAGCCACCACCCGTGGGTGGTGCCCGAGCCGTTCACGCCCGAGCCCTGCGAGACCTACGACAAGAACGACCTCGACGAGTGGGCCGCGACCATCAAGAAGGTGAGCGACGAGGCCTACGACGAGCCCGACGTGGTCCGCGAGGCGCCGCACTCTCAGCCCATCGACCAGATGCGGCGCACGGAGGCGATGGAGGATCCGAAGCAGTGGGCCTTCACGTGGCGCGCCTACAAGAAGCGGAAGCTCGGTCCGCAGGGTCCGGCTTGAGCCGTCGCACGACACGGGGCGGGGCGGCGCCGCAGCAGCGGCGCCGCCCCGCGCCCGCCCGCTCGGGCTTCTGGCGCTGGCTGGACTACGTCTCGATATGGTTCGGCGTCGTCGTGCTCGCGCTCTCTTTCGCCGTCCTCGCCTTCCCCACGGCGTACGCGGCGCGCCGGGTGCTCTCGGGTGGGGGCACGGACGCCGGGGAGTTGCTGCAGCTGCTCAACTTCGTCGCCGCCGAGGTCGTGATCGTGCTCATGTGCGTCCTCGCCGCGTACGCGGCCGCGCCGCAGCACGTGCGGCTCGCGCCGCGCACCGTGCGGCTGCTCGGCACGCTCTCGTTCGGCGGCATGTTCTTCCTCATCCTGCTCGTGCTCCAGAGTCAGCTCTACGCGGCGGTGCCGGTGCTCGTGTACTTCCTGAGCATCCGGCGCCGGCTGGCCGACGAGCTGCCGGTCTTCGCCGGCGGCAGGGTCCAGCCCGAGCGCAAGGCGCGGTCGCGCGAGGACGTCGTCCGCCGCCCGCCGCGCAGCTGGGACCAGAAGGGCGGGGCGGGGGCGAAGGCCCGCGGCAAGAGCGCGAAGCGCTCCGGCACGGCGTCGCGGTCCGCCGGCGCCACGTCGAAGGGCTCGGGCGCCACGTCGAAGGGCTCGGGCGCCACGTCGAAGGGCGCCGGCACGAGCTCGAAAACGGGCGGCTCCGGCGGCCGGAGCGGCAAGAAGGGCCGCCGCGCGGGCGGGAGCGGCGGCCGCAAGAAGGGCCGCTGAGCGCCGTGGCGAGCCGGGTCGACGAGGCCGCCGGGGGGCGTCTCCTGCGCACCGCAGGGGTCGGGGTCGTCACGTTGACGGCCGTGTACCTGGGCGTGCAGACGCTCTCGGTGCTGGGTCAGGACCAGACGGGATCGCTGCTGCGGCGCTACGCGATCGCCGCGTCGTTCCTGCTGGCCGCGGTCGCCACGGGGGCGATGGCGGTCGATCTCGGCGACCGCTGGCTGCGTGGCGGCCGCATGACGCCGTTCTCGCAGAAGATGACACGGTCCCTCGTGTTCGTCAGCCTGCTCGTCGCGCTGCTGCTGTCGGTGGCCTACCGCGGCCCGTCCTTCTTCCTCGTGCTGATGCCCGCGCTCCTCATCTACCTCGTCGGCACGTGGCAGCGGCCCGGGGAGCGCACCGCTCCCCGTCGCCGGCCGGCGGGCGCGAGCACGGGCAAGGGCCGCCAGCGGCGCGGAGGCCGCAAGCGCCGGTGAAGCGGCTCGGGGTGATCGTGAATCCCGTGGCCGGGGTCGGCGGCCGCGTGGGCCTCAAGGGCTCCGACGGCGCCGACATCGTGCATCGGGCGCTCGAGCTGGGCGCCGTGCGCGACGCGCCGCGCCGCGCACGGCTGGCGCTCGAGCGCCTCGTCCGCCTGAAGGACGAGATCGAGATCCTCGCGGCGCCGGGCGAGATGGGCGAGGACGAGGCGCGGGCGGCCGGCTTCGCGCCGACGGTCCTCGGCTCGCTCGCCGGCCGTCCGACCTACGCCGTCGCCGAGCGCGAGCGCCTCGGCGCCGCCGACGACGGCCTCGGCGCGGCCGGCGAGTTCACCATGACGACGGCGGCCGACAGCGAACAGGCGGCGCGCGACATGGCCGCCGCCGGCGCCGACCTGATCCTCTTCGCCGGCGGCGACGGCACCGCGCGCACGGTCTGCACGGCGGTCGGCACCGCGGTGCCGGTCATCGGCGTGCCGGCCGGTGTGAAGATCCACTCGGCGGTCTACGCGACGACCCCGGCCGCCGCCGGCGACGTCGCCGCCCTGTACCTCCACGACCAGCCCGCCGCCGTGCAGCTGCGTGAGGCCGAGGTGATGGACATCGACGAAGCGGCCTTCCGCGAGGACCGCGTGTCGGCGCGGCTCTACGGCTTCATGACGGTGCCGGTGGCCCGCGGCCTGACCCAGAGCGCCAAGGCCGGCGGGGTGGCCGGCGAGGAGCGCGCCCTCAACGACGTCGCCGCCGAGGTGATCGCCGGCATGGAGCCCGGCTGCCTGTACATCGTGGGGCCGGGCACCACGACCCGCACCGTCATGCAGCGTCTCGGCCTGCCCAAGACCTTGCTCGGGGTCGACGCCGTGGCGGACGGCGCCCTCGTGACCGCCGACGCCACCGAGGGGGAGCTCCTGCGGGCGCTGGACCGCTTCGAGCGCGCCCGCATCGTGGTCACCGTGATCGGCGGTCAGGGGCACGTCTTCGGGCGCGGCAACCAGCAGATCAGCCCCGCCGTCATCAGGCGCGTCGGGCGCGCCGGTGTCGTCGTCGTGGCCACGCAGACCAAGCTGCTCTCGCTCGAGGGCCGCCCGCTGCTCGTCGACACCGGCGACGCCGAGCTCGACGCCGAGCTGGCCGGCTACATCAGGGTCGTCACCGGGCTGCACGACTCGATGATCTACAAGATCGGCGGCTGAGCCGGGCTCTCGGGTCTCCGGGCGTCAGGGTAGCGGGCGCGCCCCGGCCCGCGGCCCGCGCCCGTCTCAGCCCGGCGGGTACGCCGCGGCGAGGAACGCCTCGAAGCGCGCCAGCACGTCGGGCAGGTTCTCGCGCCCGTAGCCGATCCGCACGTGGTGGTCGCCGAAGCCGAAGAGCGTGGCCGGTGCGAGCATGATCCCGGCCTCCTCCACGGTCCGCCGGGCGAGCGCCTCGGCGGCGACCGCCTCGTCGGCGAGACGCGGCAGGCACACCGTGCCCGCGCGCGGGCGCGCCCACGAGAAGAGGTCGGCGCGGCGCGCGAAGAATCCGTCCAGCGCGGCGAGGTTCCGCTCGATGCGCTCCAGGTGGCGGGCGACGAGCTCCGCCCCGTTGCGCAGGCCGACGAGGGCCAGCACCTCACTGGGCGCCGAGCTGCAGATGGTCGTGTAGTCCTTCAGCGCGGCGAGGCGGGCGAGGGCCTCCTCGTCGCGCACGGCGAGCCATCCGATCCGTGTGCCGGCCATGCCGTAGACCTTGGACATGCCGGAGAGCGAGACCGCGCCCTCGATCGCGTCCGCGGCCGCGGTCAGCCGGCAGGCCGGGTCGAGCTCGAGGCCGCGGTACATCTCGTCGCAGAAGAGACGCGCGCCGTGCGCGGCCACGAGGTCGACGATCGCTCGCCAGTCGTGCGGCGACGGCAGCGCGCCGGTCGGGTTGTGCGGCACGTTGACGACGACGAGCCGCGTCTCCGGCCGCAGGCTCGCCTCGAGGTCGGCGGGGCGCAGGCGCCACGCCTCGTCCTCGCGCGGCGTCCAGCGCGTGACCGCACAGCCGATGGTCTCGGGCAGCTGGTGCAGCGACTGGTAGGCGGGGAAGGTGCAGACGACGTGGTCCCCGGGGGAGAGGAGGGCGTTGGCGGCGAGGAAGATGAGCTCCTCGGGGGCACCGGTGAGCACGTCGCCGGGCGTCACGGTCTCGTAGTCGCGGGCGATCTCGGCGCGCAGCTGCGGCAGGCCGAGGGGCTCGGTGTAGCCCAAGGTCAGATCCCGCCACAGGGCGCGGCACTCGTCGTCGGCCATCGCCAGGACCTCGGCCATCGGCAGCCCGTCGCAGTCCGAGCTGGACAGCAGGTACGGCGCCGAGAACTCGTAGCGCGCGAAGTAGCGTTCGAGGGCGAAGGGTTCGGGTCGCACTGCGGGTCACCTCCTGGAGCCGGTCCGGGCGCGGTCATTGTAGCGGACGGGGTCGGTCGCTTCCGTGACCCGGGTCTCTCTCCGGGGCGTCCATCGCGACGGCGGGAGGGGATCAGGTAAACCTCACGCAATGACAAGTTCGCGGTGGAAGTCACGTGCAGAGGTTATACAATGCCTCTCAGCTCGCCGCCGGAGGGGACCCCGGAGCCACTGCACCAGCGGTCTCGCGGGGCCGGCGCGGCGTCACGACGGTCACGTCATCCGAGAGGAGTGGGTCTGCCATGAAAGTCCTGGTCGTTGGAGTCGGTGGGGTCGGCGAGTCGATCGCCGCGATCGCGAAGCGTCGCGACACCACGGGCTGGCTCGAGAAGATGGTGCTCGCCGACTACGACCGCGGGCGCGCCGAGCGCTGCGCGGCCAGGCAGAGCGACGCGCGCTTCGTCGCCGAGCAGGTCGACGCCGGCGACGCGGACGCGGTCGCGGCGCTCGCCGAGAAGCACGGCGTCGACATCATCTGCAACCTCTGCGCGCCCAACTTCAACCCGCCGCTGCTGCAGGCCGCGCTGAAGGCGAAGACGCACTACCTCGACACGGCGATGACGCTCTCCGAGCCGCACCCGACCGACCCGATGCACAAGTGCGGCGTCAAGCTGGGTGACGGCGAGTACGCCCTCGACCCCGACTTCAAGGCCATCGGCAAGCACGCCCTGGCGGGGTTCGGGGTCGAGCCCGGCATGGCCGACTACTTAGCCCGCTACGCCGCCGACCACTACTTCGACGAGGTCGACGAGATCGGCATCCGCGACGGCTCCAACCTCGAGATCCCGGGCGCCACGGGCATCAGCTTCGGCTTCTCGATCTGGACCACGATCGAGGAGTGCAACAACCCGGCGATCGTCTTCGAGAACGGCGAGGTGCACACGATCGAGCCGTTCGCCGAGCTGGAGAAGTTCTGGCTCCCCGAGGGCATCGGCGAGGTCGAGGTCGGCCACGTCGAGCACGAGGAGGTCATCCAGATCGCCCACAACGCCGACCGCCTCAAGGGCGTGAAGAAGGCGACCTTCAAGTACGCCCTCGGCGACGAGTTCATGCAGGCGATGGAGATCTTCCGCTCGGTCAACATCGACAAGAAGGACAAGATCAAGGTCGGCGACTGCATGGTCGCGCCGCGCGACGTGGTCGCCGCCGCGGCGCCCGACCCGAACGAGATCGGCAAGAAGTACGTCGGTCAGACCGCCGCCGGCACCTGGGTCAGGGGCAAGAAGGACGGCCTCGTGCGCGAGGTCTACCTGTACCAGGTCGCCGACAACAAGGAGTGCGTCGAGAAGTACGGCACCCAGGTCGTCGTCGCCCAGACCGCCTTCACGCCGGTCATCACGCTCGAGCTGCTCGCCACGGGCAAGCTCGGCAGCCACCCGGGCGACCCCGAGGCCGGGGTCAACAACCCGGAGGCCTTCTGCGCCGACGACTACGTCGCCCTCATGGCGGAGTACGAGTTCCCCGGCGGCATGCTCGAGATGGAGTCCGAGTACAAGCTCGCGAAGGACCGCGACGCGCTGGTCGCGCCGGCGCGCGGGACCGCCTGAGGCGCGTCTCCGCGCGCTCGCCGGCGCCGCGTGTCGAGCGGACGCGGCGCCGCAGCTCCGGGGCCGTGGCCGGCCGCCGCCGAGGGCGGCGGCCGGCCACATCGCGTCGCGGCGCGTGCCGGGCGCCGGGGCGGGCGCGATATCATAAAGTGAGCGCGAACGCCCGCGAGCGCCCGAAGGCTCGCAGGGAGCGGCTCGAGGGGGGCCCCGAAGGTGAGCACGACACCCGAGCACGGCCGGCAGGAGAGCGGAGCGACTCTGCGTGAGCGGCATCCGGTGGCGGTCGCGCTCCTGCTCGCCGTCGCCGTCGCCGGGGTCGTCGCGGTCGCGGTCCTCACGCTCGCCGGCGGCCGCCGCGAAGGGGCCACGCCGGCCGACGCCCTCGCGGCGGCGATCGCGGGCGACCCGGCCCAGGCGTCCGGGGCGTCCCCGGCCCCGAGCCGCATCGTCTGGCCGGAGGAGCTCGTCTGTCCGTCCGAGCGCTCGTTCAAGGCCGACCAGATCGAGCAGCTCGGGTACGCTCCCGAGGTCGTCTTCTTCGGCGGTTCCCGCAGCTCGCGCTTCGAGCCCTCGTACCTGCGGCAGCTCACCGGCCTCTGGGGTCTCAACCTGGCGATGACCAACAGCCGGCCCGAGGACGCGTGGGTCTTCGCGCACTTCCTCCACGAGCGCGCCCCCGCCGCGCCCTTGCGCTGGATCTGGGGCGTCCAGCCCTCGACGCTCGTCGGCCGCGATCTCGAGGCCGGGCTGGTCCAGGACCCGCGGCTGAACCGCTACCTGCCCGCCGACCTGCTGCGCGTGCAGGGGTCGTTGCTGCCGCAGACGCCGGACGCGGTCCCGGAGAGGGGCGCGTACGAGCTGCGCGCCTACTCGTACGACGGGGTCATCCTCCGGAACACCTACGATCGGCTGGAGGCCCGCGGGCGCACGCTGGCCGAGTCGCTCGAGAAGTACGTCGACGTCGCCGTGGAGAAGCAGCAGGAGTACGCCGGCGACGGCGGAGGGAGGGTCACCCGCACGCGCCGGTACTTCGAAGCGACGCTCGCGTACCTCAACGATATCGGCGTGCGACCGGTCCTCGTCGGCATGCCGGTCCATCCGCAGGTGATCGCGGCGCTCCGGCTCGGAGGCTGGCAGCAGCGGCACGACCGGTTCGTCGCCTACCTCGCCGCGCTGCGTGACCAGTACGAGTTCGACTTCGTCGACCTCACGGACATCGCGAGCTTCGGCGGCGACCCGGAGGACTTCTACGACGGGGTCCACATCAAGACTGCCAACTCGCGCCGGATCATCGACTTGCTGGTGCGCACGTTCCCGGAGACGTTCGTCGAGTAGTCGCAGCGCGTCCGCCGGCGGCACGGGGAGTCGACGTGCGGTCCTGCGGGCAGCCGGCGTCGTCCGCGGAGGCCCCGCCCGACACCGGGTCCCGGCGGGTCAGTAGACCTCGACGCGGTCCTTGCCGGCGCGCTTCGCCGCGTAGAGCGCGGCGTCGGCGCGGGCGACGAGCCCGTCGAGGTCCCGTGCCCCGTCCGGCCACGAGGCGGCGCCGACGCTCACCGTGACGCGCACCGCGGTGCCGTCGGGGCCGACCGGGAAGGGGTGGGCGCCGATGCGGCGGCGCAGCCGCTCCGCGAGCGCCGCCGCGCCCGTCTCCGGCTCGCTCCCGCGTGCCTCGCCGGGCGCGCGCACGGCGGCGATGCCGGGGAGGATGACGCAGAACTCCTCCCCGCCGTAGCGCGCCGCGAGGTCGCCCCCCTTGCGCAGCTCGTCCCGCAGGAGCCGGCCGATGGTGCGCAGCACCTCGTCGCCGGCCGGATGCCCGTGGGTGTCGTTGAGGTGCTTGAAGTCGTCGATGTCCAGCATCAGGAGCGTCAGCGGCTGCCGCCCGCGGCGCGCCCGCTCCAGCTCCTCGGCGAGGCGGTCGTAGAAGTGCCGGTGGTTCGCGAGGCCGGTCAGCCCGTCCTTCGTCGCCTGGTCCTCGATCTGGGCGTAGAGACGGGCGTTGTTGAGCGCGATGGCGGCGTGCTCGCCCAGGGCGAGGGCGAAGGCGCGCTCGTCCTCGGCGAAGTCGTGCAGGCGGCGGCGCGCCGCCAGCCGCATGGCCCCGAGCGTCTCGTCGCCGAGGCGGAACGGCACCCACATCACGGTCTGCTCGCCCGCGGCGTCCATCCGTGCCGCCGTGCGCGGGTCGAGCTTCGTGTCGTCGCGGGAGCGCACGACGAGCTCGCCGCGGCGCAACGTCTCGGTCACGCCGGCGTCGGCCGTCGCGACCCCGCTGACGGGGCCGCTCGTCGGCACGCCGCCGCCCGCGCCGCCGCCGCCTCTCTCGCGTGACCGGTCTTCGCCGGCGCGGGCGCGGGGCACGAGCTCGCCGCGGCCGTCGGTCTCGTACACGAGGGCGTCGTCGACGAGCAGGGCCTCCGTGGCGAGGCGGGCCACGTCGCACAGCAGCTCCACGCGGTCGAGGCGCGAGGAGATGACGCGGGTCGCCGCGGCCAGCGCCGCGAGCCAGCGGTGCTGGTCCTCCTCGCGGCGGTGCAGGCGCGCGTTGTGCAGCGCCGCCGCCGCCTGCTCGCCGATGAGGGCGGCCATGCGCACCTCCTCGTCGGTGAAGCGGCGCTCGTCCACGCTCTCGATGAGCACCATCATGCCGAGGACCTCGCCGCCGTAGACGAGCGGGACGCTGAGCCAGGTCTTCTCGCCCCACTCCAGCATGGAGCGTCGGTCCCCGTCGCTCAGGTCGAGGTCGGAGAGCGACTGCTGCGCGACGACGCCCCGGCGCACGGCCTCCATGCCGCCCGGGTAGTCGCCGATGGGGTACGCGCTGCCGGCGAGCGCCTCGGCGGCGCCCGGTTTCGGCTCCTTCTGATAGAGGACGCGGTAGACCGCGAGCTCGTCCTTCTGTGAGTACTCCCAGATGACGCTCTCCGGGCAGCCGAGGGCCGAGGCGGCGGCGCAGGCCACCTCGCGCAGCACGACGTCGTAGTCGATGCTCGAGGTGATCGAGCGGCTCGTGGCCAGCAGCGCCGCGAGCTCGTGCGAGCGCTGGAGCATCTTGGCGACCACCTGCTGGCGCTCCATGGCCGCCGAGATCGACCCGGCCGCCGAGACGAGGACGGCGGTCTCGGCCTCGCTCCAGAGACGCGCGCGCTCGCACTGGTCGAGGCGCAGGACGCCGTAGAAGGCGCCGTCCACGAACAGCGGGAGCAGGAGGAGCGTCTCCACGGCCTGCGCGACGAGACGTTCCGCCGCCGGCTGGGGCAGGAACTCGGTCCGGCTGGCGAACGGCCGGCCCCTGGCGAGGTCCTCGTACAGCCCCGGGGAGAGCTCGTCGTACACCTCCGCCATGCCGGCCTGCCTGGCGAGCAGAGCGGACTCCGGCGTGACGGCCGCCTCCGCGTACGGCGCGCAGGCCGCGCGGCCGTCCGGCGTGGTCGTGTTCCTGAAGGCGAGCACCCTGTCGGCCCCGGCCGCCTCCATGAGCCGCTCGAGGGCCAGGGCGTGCACGTCGGCCTGCGGGTCGGCCGTCAGCAGGCAGTGCTGGAGGTCGTTGATCCTGGCGCGGAGGTCATGCTCCCGGCGCGATCCGGCTCGCCCGCGGCCCACGGGCCTGAGCGACGGGCCGGCGGCGAGGTCCGCGGTGACGGTGGCCTCGAGGGTGGCCTCACCGATCACGTCGGTGTCGTCGGGCGCCGCGCGTACGAGGGTCTCGAGCTCCTGCGCGGCGGTGCTGCGCGCGCGCTCCTCGGCCCACCGTGTCCGTGTCTCTCTCACGACCGTCCTTCCTCGTCGTGATGAGTCATCGGACCGGTGGACCGACGCCGAGAGGGGAGGCAGACGGATGTACCGGGGTGTGCGGCGTTCGGGGCCGCGAGGGTAGGCCCTCTGGCCATGCTCGCCTGCCGGATGCCATGATGGGAGGCGAGAAGAGCGGCGAGCGAGAGCGCGGCGGGCCGCGCCCTCGAGGCTCACCGGAGGTGTGGGGCGCACCGGGTCGAGTGCCGGCCGCGGCCGGGATGGGGGGTGGCAGATGATCGCGGGCAGTGAAGGCGGCGGATCGAACGCCCCGAGCGGCTTCATCGTGCGCCGGGCGCGACCGGAAGACGCGGAGGCGGTGGCCGACCTCGTGGCGGCGTCGCAGCTGAAGCTGCACGGGCGGGCCTCGGTCACCCACGCCAGCGTGCTGCGCAAGTGGCAGGCGCCCCACTTCGACCTCGGCCGCGACGCCTGGCTGGTCGAGGCCGACGACGGGCGGCCGGCGGCGTTCGCCGCCGTCCGCCGGACGGCGGCCGCCGGGGCGTTCGAGGGCAACTTCACCGTCCACCCCGCGTACTGGGGCCGCGGGATCGGCGCGCACGTGCTCCAGCGGATGGTGGAGCACGTGCGCGCTGCACTCGCGGCGGCAGGCGAGCCCTCCGCGGTACTGCGCGCGTGGAGCAGCAGCGCCGACCCCGCCCAGAGCGCGCTCTACCTGGCCGCGGGCTTCGAGCGCGTGGCCGTCTTCTCGCGCATGGAGATGGACCTGCAGGCGGGGCTCCAGCGCGCGGTCTGGCCGTCGGGCATCGAGCCCCGGCCGTTCCGGCCCGGGACCGACGACCACGCCGCCTACGTCGTGCTCACCGAGGCCTTCGACGAGGACGCCGACGACCTGCCGGCCGCCGACCAGTGGAGCCGCGAGGTGGTGAACGACCCGCGCGCCGACCTCTCGCTCTGGCTGCTCGCGTGGGAGGACGAGACCGCGGTCGGCGCGGCCATCTGCTCGGCGGCCGGCACCCACGGCGTCGTCGAGCGCCTGGCCGTGCGGCCGGGGTGGCAGGGCAGAGGCATCGGCGGCGCGCTCCTGCGCGAGGCGTTCGCGCTGCTCCGTCGGCACGGGGCGAGCGAAGCGAGCCTCGCCGTGCAACTGGGCGTCGCCCTCGAGGCCCTCGACCTCTACCGTCGCGCCGGCATGACCGAAGTGCGGCACATCGAGTTCCTCGAGAAGGAGATCGCGCCCGGCGCCTGACGCGGTGCCGCGTGGCGCCTGTCACCGCGCCGACGTGCGCCGGACTGACACGCTCTCGCCGACGTGGGAAGATTGTCGACGAGCGGAGCGGCTCCCGGTCCGGTGACCGGCGCGGTCTTCAAAACCGTCTGCGGGGCGGTGCTCCCGTCCCGGGTGGGTTCGACTCCCATGCCGCTCCGCCACTGCATTTCCAGCACTTTTCCGCGGAAGCTGTCGCGCGGCGGTGCCGGCGCGACAGGGTCGATGACCCACGATTGGTGCCCTTTTGGTGCCCGTTTGTTCAGCGATCGCCGTCGCGCGAGGCCTTCTCGGCCCGCCCGAGCATGGCCTCGAAGTCGGCGACGGTGCGCTCCTGCACGCCGGGCAGCAGGTGGGCATAGACGTTCATCGTGAAGGCGGCCGTCGAGTGACCGAGGCGCTCCTGGAGGGCCTTGGGATGGGCGCCGCTGCGCAGCAGCAGCGCGGCGTGCGTGTGGCGCAGATCGTGGAAGCGGATGTCGAGCTCGAGACGATCGCGCTCCTTGATCCAGGCGGCCGTTGGAGGGTATGCGAGACTGAGTACCGCGTCTGCCGTCGCTGCGGCTACGAGGAGTTCGTCGACTTCATAGGAAGGATCGAGACCAAGGGCACGGCCCCGGTCTGCATACGGGAGCGTCGACCGTGAGAGCGCGGCAGTGCGAACGAGCCGATACTCCTGGAGGGAGGGCTCACGGCCATGGGAAAGAATCGAGGACCGAAGGGGCAGCGGTTGACGGGCAAGAAACGCTTGTTTGTTGGCATCTTGGGGACTGGGGCCTTGGCGCTCGGGGCGCTCTTCTCTTGGATCACCTACGGCTTCTTGCAGACCCCGTCTGAGGCTGACGCCGACTTCGCGGCCGGCGCGAGGATCGGACCGCTCTTCATTCCGCTGGGCACGGACTCGGGCGATGTGATTTGGCTCCTCCTCGCTGGGTTCATTAGCTTGGTCTGCGTCGTCTATGGCGTGGTCTTGATTCGCCTTGCGATCAGAGGACGGTAGCCGTCAGAGCGGAGACGCCAGGCCGCTCCGATCGACCGTCTCCGCACCGTCAAGGCGGGCCCGCAAGTAGGATCCGGACTCCGATGTGCCGAGCGTCGCAGATCGACCGAGAGCCGGCATGCACAGGGAAGCACCTCCGAGCTGTCTGCCACGCTGCGCCATCCTCGTCCTTGGAGCCGGCGACCGCTCGCCTGACCTGCGACCAAACACGTCTGCGCTTCATCAGCAAGATCTCCCCGGTCCTGCCGATTCGGAAGCAGCACTCAGGGCTGCGTGCGAACAGAAGTCGCGAGATGCAGGAGGTACTCGAGCATGCCGCCCTACATGCGCCTGACCTACATCATCAAGCTAGACGCTTCGGGAGCTTTCACGTGACGGTCGGGGAGCAGCGCGTGGAGCTCGAATCCAGGGCAGGCAGCGCGTCGTGATTCCCATGCGCCCACCGACCCCGGCACTTCAGCCGCACGGCAGACGCGCAGACGTCTTCGTAGCGACCTACGTGAGGTCGCCGGCCTCGACCTTCGCGCGGATGCCCTCGATCACCCTCGAGGAGGCCGACGAGATCGGCTGCCGGGAGATGGAGCGCTTCTGGTCTGCGTACTACGGGGAGGCCGTCGTGGCGCCCCGGCACCGGCCACCAGGTTGGGGTGCGGCGTGGCGTCCGGACCACGACGCCGGCGAGGATCGAGCGCACTAGGACGTCTCGGAGCACGACGTCGTCGACCTGAGCCTGTCGAGTCGGAGGATCGTCAGGCTCTCGGGTGGACCGTAAGGAGTGCCTGTGGCCATCGCTTAGGACGTCCTATCACCTGGGGCATCGGACGGCCGGCCGCCGCGCCTGCTAGTGTCGAGAGGTACAAACTCTGGAACGGTTTGCGACAGACACGCCGTTCACACACCGTTCGTCGTTCGCGTGCAGCGCACTCATGGGTCGTCCGACGGCCGCGCCGGGAAAGCGAGGCCGGGCCGAGGCGCGCGAACGGCGGCGTCCTGCCGGGAGGTGGCGATGGAATCGACAGACGTACTGGTGATCGGCGGCAGCGCGGCCGGGATCGTGGCGGCGACCACGGCGAGGTCCTTTCACCCCGACAGGTCGGTGACGCTCGTGCGCAAGGAGAAGTCCGTCCTCGTCCCGTGCGGCATACCGTACGTGTTCGGGACGCTCGACGGGTGTGCGCAGAACCAGGTGCCCGACGCCGTGCTCGCGAACGCGGGCGTGACACTGCGGGTCGACGAGGTCACGTCGATCGACCGGGAGCGCAAGGTCTGCCGCACGGCGGAGGGCAGCGAGATCGGGTTCGACAAGCTCGTGCTCGCCACCGGCTCGACGCCGGCGATGCCGGGCTGGCTCGAGGGAGGCGAGCTAAAGAACGTCTTCCTGATCCCCAAGGACCGCCAGTATCTCGAGTGGGCCGGCGAGTGCCTCGCGGATCTCCGCTCGGTGGTCGTGCTCGGCGGCGGCTTCATCGGCGTCGAGGTGGCCGACGAGCTCAATCGCGCGGGGCGCGACGTCACGCTGGTCGAGGCGCTGCCCCACGTGCTCAGCCTCGCCTTCGACGACGAGTTCGCGGTGCGCGCCGAGGAGCTCCTGACGGCGCGTGGGGTCAAGTTGCTGACGGGCACGAGCGTCACGAGGATCGACGGCGACGATGCGGTCACCGGCGTCGTCCTGGACGGCGGCGAACGGATCGCCGCCGATGCCGTCGTCGTCGCCGTCGGCTATCGCCCGAACACCGAGCTCGCCGAGCAGGCGGGCTTCGAGACGAACGAGATGGGCTTCATCCGCACCGACGAGTACATGCGCACCGACGACCCCGACGTGTTCGCGGTGGGCGACTGTGCCGAGAAGTCCAGCTTCATCACGCGCACGCTCAAGCCCACGATGCTGGCCTCGACCTCGTGCGCGCAGGCGCGCATCGCGGCCATGAACCTGTACAAGCTCTCGACCCTGCGCTCCTTCGGTGGCACCATCGCCATCTTCTGCACGGCGATCGGCGACGGGGGGTTCGGCGCCGCCGGCGTCACCGAGCGGCTCGCCGAGGAGCGCGGGTTCGACACGGTCACGGCGACCTTCGAGGGTGTGGACCGCCACCCGGGCACGCTGCCGGGGACGCACCCTCAGGTCGTGAAGCTGATCGCCGTGCGCGACTCGGGGATCGTCCTCGGCGGCGAGGTCTTCGGGGGAGCGTCGACCGGCGAGCTGACGAATCTCATCGGGTTCGTCATCCAGAACCGCATGACCGTCTCCGACCTGCTGACCTCGCAGATCGGCACCCATCCCCTGCTCACGGCGCCGCCCACGGGCTACCCCCTCATCAAGGCCGCGGAGATGATCGCCAGGCAGCAGAGGATGCCGGTGAGCGCCGCGGCGTCCTGAGGCTTCGGGCATGCGGGGCGGGCGAAGGACCCCGACCGCCCGGCCGCGACCCTGGGGGCGGCGATGACCTTCCTCCGCGCGCCGACGGGCGCTCGCGCGCCCCGTGATACAGTCGCCGGCAAGCGATCTGGCGGCGAGACTG
>Ga0209164_1000909_pt1 | contig 47924 bp, 33 predicted proteins | sample MTBNYHSulfiMetaG_FD_187458 | JGI IMG/M metagenome (GOLD analysis project Ga0209164, IMG submission 187458) | Enrichment culture microbial communities from rom New York Harbor, USA that are MTBE-degrading - MTBE-NYH (New York Harbor Sulfidogenic)... | ecosystem: Environmental > Aquatic > Marine >... | reverse complement strand
CTCCGGCGGGGCGGAGCCGGCCGCCGTCGAGGGGTCGATGAAGGAGATGAGCGCCGAGGACGCGGCGGCGACGATGGCCTACGCGCAGAAGGTCATCATCGTGCCCGGATACGGCATGGCCGTGGCCCAGGCCCAGCACAAGATCTGGGAGCTGGCGAAGGCGCTGCAGGAGAAGGGCGTGGACGTGAAGTTCGCGATCCACCCCGTGGCCGGCCGCATGCCCGGCCACATGAACGTGCTGCTCGCCGAGGCCGGGGTGCCGTACGACCTCATCCACGACCTCGACGAGATCAACCCGGAGTTCCCGCAGGCCGACGTCGCCCTGGTCATCGGCGCGAACGACGTCGTGAACCCGGCGGCCCGGGAGGACAGGGGCAGCCCCATCTTCGGCATGCCGATCCTCGACGTCGACAAGGCCGGCACGGCCCTCGTGATCAAGCGCGGGCGCGGGACGGGGTTCGCCGGCATCGAGAACCGGCTCTTCTACGGCGACGCGACGCGGATGGTGTTCGGCGACGCCCAGGACGTGGCCGGCAGGCTGGTGCAGGGCGTCAAGAAGATGTGAGGATGACGACGGGGGCCGACCGGCGTCGGGCGCGGCCCGGGCGCCCGCGACACGGACTGACGGAGGCGAGATGAGCGAGGCGAAGGTGGTGCGGCCGCCCGGGTCGGTGGCGGCCGAGCCCATGGCCGGCGAGGGCGTGAAAGACGTCATGAAGCGCGTGCTGATCTCGCCCGACGAGGGCTGGGAGGGCTGGGTCATGCGGCTCTTCGAGATCGCTCCCGGCGGGCACACGCCGCGGCACGCGCACGACTGGCCGCACGTCAACTTCGTGGCCGAAGGGTCTGGTGAGCTGTTCATGGACGGCGAGGACCTCGAGATCGAGAAGGGCTCGGCGGCGTTCGTGCCGGCCGGCGTCCTCCACCAGTACACGAACACCGGCGCCGAGCCGCTCGCGCTGCTCTGCATCGTGCCCGAGCGCGGCGCCGGGTGACGCCGGGCGGGTCGCGGGCGCCGGCTCGGTGAAGCGGCGTGCGCCGTACCGCCGCCGGCTCCGTACCCTGCGCCGCCCAGCCCGCGCCGCCTCGCGGTCCTTGAAAAGCGCGCCCCAATCGCGTTGAGTAGCCGGTGACCGCGCCCGCCTCCGGCGGCACCAGGCGTCCGGCTCCTTCGCGGCGACGCGGGGCCCCTCGGAGGGCGGCACCGGGGTGCGGGCCGCGCCGTCTCGCGTGCGAGGCGGCGCGGCACGCACACTCGGGGCCCGAACCGGGTACATCCCCGGAAGTCGGACGAACGGGCACGCGCGTGCCCTCGAAAGGAGATCGATGGCCGGCACAGCCGAGAACCGCCTGCTCCACCTCAAACGGCTCGGCCAGAGCCCGTGGCTGGATCACCTCAGCCGCGAGCTGGTCCGCAGCGGCCGCCTGCGGCGCCTCGTCGACCAGGACGGCCTCGGCGGCGTCACGTCGAACCCGGCGATCTTCGAGAAGTCGATCGGCGCCGGCCGCGACTACGACGACGAGATCGTCGCCCTCGCCCGCCAGGGGCTCTCGGCGGCCCAGGTCTTCGACCGGCTGGCGATCGACGACGTCCGCGCCGCCTGCGACGTGCTGGCGCCCGTCTACCTGGGCAGCGGGGGCGAGGACGGTTTCGTCTCCATCGAGGTCGACCCCGCGGCTGCGTACGACACGGAGCTCACGGTGGCCGAGGCCCACCGGCTCTTCGCAGGGGTCGACCGGCCGAACGTGATGGTGAAGATCCCCGGCACGCGCGAGGGGGTCCCGGCCGTGCGCCGCTGCCTCGCGGACGGCCTCAACATCAACATCACCCTGCTCTTCTCGGTCGCGCAGTACGAGGCCGTCGCCGAGGCGTACCTGGACGCCCTCGAGGAGCGCCTCACGCGAGACGAGACGATCCGCGGCACCTCCTCCGTCGCGAGTCTCTTCGTCTCGCGCGTCGACACCCTGGTCGACCGCGAGCTCGACGCGCGGCTCGGCGCCGCCGAGGACCCCGCCGAACGGCGCCGGCTCGAAGGGCTCAGGGGCCGCGCCGCGGTCGCCAACGCCAAGACCGTGTACGAGCGCTTCGCCGCTCTTCTCACGGCGCGGCGCTGGCAGCTCCTCGCGCCGGCGGGCGGCAAGGTGCAGCGCCTGCTCTGGGCGAGCACGGGCACCAAGGACCCGGCGTACCCGGACACGCTGTACGTGGACGAGCTCATCGGCCCGCAGTCCGTCACGACGCTCCCCGAGGCGACCCTCTCCGCCTTCAAGGCCCACGGGACGCCGGCGCGCACGGTCGACCGTCACGTCGAGGACGCGCACCGGACGCTGCGCGAGCTGGCCGGTCTCGGCCTCGACATGGAGGAGGTCGGGCGCCGTCTGCAGCACGAGGGCGTCGAGCTCTTCCTCGACGCGTACCGCGGCGTCGTGGACCTCGTCGCCCACCGGATGGAGGAGCTGCGCGTCGGAGAGGAGGCCTGAGGTGGCCGGCGGCGGGTCGCTCGACGACGCGGTGCGGCGCCGCACGGCCCGTCTCGCCGAAGAGCACGTCGCGCGGCGGCTCTGGGAGGCCGACACGACGCTGTGGAAGCCGGGCGACGACGCGCACCAGCGCGTCGTCGCCCGGGCGCTCGGCTGGCTCTCCGTCTTCCGCGACGTGGGCACGGAGCTCGCGGAGCTCGAGGCCTTCGCGGCCGAGGTCCGCGAGGCCGGCCTGCGGCACGCGGTCCTGCTCGGCATGGGCGGGTCGAGCCTGGCTCCCGAGGTGACGGCGGCGATCCTCGGGGTCGCCGAGGGCGCGCTCGACCTCACGGTGCTCGACACGACTGACGCGCGCGCGATCGCCGCCGCCGAGGAGGCGCTCGATCTCGAGGCGTCGCTCTTCATCGTCGCCAGCAAGTCGGGCACCACGATCGAGACCGCGAGTCTGCACGGCTACTTCTTCGAGCGCCTCGGCGGCTGCTGCGGGGACCACGGCCCCGGCCACCACTTCGTCGCCATCACCGACCCCGGCACGCGGCTCGTCGACGAGGCCGTCGCGCAGGGGTTCCGTGCCGCGTTCCTCAACCCGGAGGACATCGGCGGGCGCTACTCGGCGCTCTCCTTCTTCGGGCTGGTGCCGGCGGCGCTCATCGGAGCCGACCTCGGCGGGCTGCTCGACGCCGCCGAGGCGATGGCGGAGACGTGTGCCGCCGAGGTGCCCGCGGCCGAGAACCCCGCCCTCGTCATGGGCGCCTGGCTGGGCGAGGCCGTGCTCGCCGGGCGTGACAAGCTGACGCTGGTCGCCTCCCCCGGCATCGCCGCGTTCGGCGCCTGGGCCGAGCAGCTCGTCGCCGAGAGCACCGGCAAGGAGGGCACGGGGCTGTTCCCGGTCGACGGCGAGCCGCTCGGCCCTCCGGAGGCGTACGGCGACGACCGCGCCGTCGTCTACCTGCGGCTGCGGGGCGGCGCCGACGCCGCCCAGGACGCCGGTGTGGCCGCGCTCGAGGCCGCCGGAGTCCCCGTGCTGCGACGCGAGCTCCGCGACCCGCTCGACCTCGGCGGCGAGTTCCTCCTCTGGGAGCTCGCCGTCGCCGTCTGCGGACACGTCCTCGGCATCGACCCGTTCGACCAGCCCGACGTGCAGGGCGCGAAGGACGCCACGGCGCGCGTGCTCGCCGGGCGCTCGCCCGGCGGGGACCGCGGCGACGGGCGCGCGGCTGACGAAGCCGTCGGCCCCGGCGACGACGTCCTCCGCGTCGGCGATGACGGTCTCGAGGCGGCGCTGGCGTCGGTGCTCGGCGAGCTCGCGCCCCCCGCCTACGTCGCCCTGCACGCCTGGCTCACGCCGGGCGAGGAGGCCACGCGCGCGCTGCAGGGCCTGCGCGCCCTCCTGCGCGACGCGCGCGCGGTGGCCACCAGCGCCGGCTACGGGCCGCGCTTCCTGCACTCGACCGGCCAGTACCACAAGGGCGGGCCGTCGCGCGGCATCTTCGTGCAGCTCCTCTCCGAGGGCGGTCCCGAGCTGCCGGTGCCGGGCAGGGACTTCACCTTCCGCCGGCTCAAGGAGGCCCAGGCCCTGGGCGACGTCGAGGCCCTGCGCGCGAGCGGGGGACGTGTGCTGCGGGTCGACCTCGGGGAGGACGTCCTCGCGGGACTGCGGGGGTTCGGGGAGGCGCTCCGCCGGGCGCTCGCGGATTGAGCGGGCGCCGGCGGGGGGCCGACTGCGGCGACGGCGCCGCGGTCGCGCGGCGGCGGTGCGCCGCGGGAGGAGCCGTCACGCGGCGCCAGTACGCCGCGGCCAGGCGTCGGTCGCCGGCCGGCGGAGGACACGACCGGGCGCAGGCGCGCCGTTGAAGGAGGAGACGGTATGGACGTCGCGATGATCGGTCTCGGCCGGATGGGCGCCAACATGGCTCGCCGCCTGCTGCGCGGCGGCCACCGCGTCGTGGTCTGGAACCGCACGTTCGCGCGCGCCGAGGAGCTCGCCGCCGAGGGCGCCGAGCCGGTGCGCGAGCTCGCCGACGTCGTCGCCGCGCTGGAGCCGCCGCGCGTCGTGTGGATGATGCTCCCGCACGGCGACGTCACGAAGCAGGCGATCGACGAGCTCGCGCCGCTGCTCGGCGAGGGCGACATCGTGATCGACGGGGGCAACACGTTCTTCAAGGAGGACGTCGCCCGCGGCGCGGCGCTGGCCGAGAAGGGCCTCCGCTACCTCGACGTCGGCACCTCGGGCGGCGTCTGGGGGCTGGAGGTCGGCTACTGCATGATGGTCGGCGGCGAGCGCACGGCCTTCGACCACGTCGAGCCCCTCCTGCGCACGCTGGCGCCCCCCGGCGACGGCTACGGCTACATGGGCGGGCACGGCGCCGGCCACTACGTGAAGATGGTCCACAACGGCGTCGAGTACGGGATGATGCAGGCCTACGGCGAGGGGTTCGAGCTGCTCGCCGCCGCTCCCTGGGAGCTCGACCTGCAGCAGATCGCCGAGCTCTGGAACAAGGGCAGCGTGGTGCGCTCGTGGCTCCTCGAGCTCGCCGCCGACGCCTTCGCCAAGGACCCGAAGCTCGAGGCGATCCGCGGCTACGTCGACGACACCGGCGAGGGGCGCTGGACGGTCGAGCAGTCGATCGAGCGCGGCGTGCCGGCGCCGGTCATCGCGCTCGCGCTCTACCTGCGCTTCCGCTCGCGCCAGGACGACTCGTTCAGCGCCCGGGTGCTGGCCGCGCTGCGCAACGAGTTCGGCGGCCACGCCGTGCAGGAGCGCTAGATGTCGGGCCCGAGTCGCGAGGGTGACGGGCGCGAGCTCTTCGAGGGCCTCGGCTACGACACCGTCGACCGCGTCGTCTACGACGACGAGAGCGACGTGGCGCCGGCGGCGCGGGCCCGCGCCGCCGGCGCCACGTCGCCGCTTCCGTCGGCCGCCGGTCTCGAGCCGTGCGCCCTGGTGATCTTCGGCGTCACCGGCGACCTCGCGCACCGCAAGCTGATCCCGGCGCTGTACGACCTCGCCTGCCACGACGTGGTCCCCGAGGCGTTCAGGATCGTGGGGGTCGGTCGTCACTCTCTCGACGACGCCGGGCTGCGCGACCTGATGATGGACGCGATCGACGACTACTACGGCGAGGAGCAGGTCGACGGGGCGGCCTGCGAGCGCGTCCTCCACGCGCCGCGCTACGTGCAGGGCGGCTTCGACGACCCGGACACCTACCGCCGGCTGTCGCGCGTGCTGGACGAGCTCGACCGCGAGGACGGGACGGCGGGCAACCGCGTGTTCTACCTGGCGACGCCGCCGAGCCTGTTCCCCGTCATCGTCCGCGGCCTGGGCGACGGCGGTCTCGCCCACCGCGGGGCGTGGAAGGGCGGGCTCGCCGCCGGCCCCGCGGCCGTCGCGGACGAGGTCGTGACCGTGCCGGCCGCCGACGCGGCCGGAACGGCCGCCATCGTGACGCCCCACGGCTGGACGCGCGTCGTCGTCGAGAAGCCGTTCGGCCGCGACCTGGCCAGCGCGACCCAGCTGAACGCCGTGCTGCGCGAGGTCTTCGACGAGCGGCAGGTGTACCGCATCGACCACTACCTCGCCAAGGAGACCGTGCAGAACCTCCTCGTGCTGCGCTTCGCCAACACCCTGTTCGAACCCGTCTGGAACCGGCGCTACGTGGACCACGTGCAGATCACCGCCGCCGAGACGCTGGGTGTCGAGCACCGCGGCACGTACTACGAGGAGGCCGGCGCCCTGCGCGACATGATCAAGCCCCATCTGATGCAGCTGTTCGCCCTCGTCGCGATGGAGCCGCCGGTCACCTCGCACGCCGAGGCGATCCGTGACGAGAAGGCCAAGCTCCTGCGCGCCGTGCGCCCCATCCCCGCGGACAGGGTCGAGCTCTTCGCCGTGCGCGGGCAGTACGTCGGGGGAGTCCTGGGCGGGCAGACCGTGCCGGCGTATCGTGAGGAGCCCAAGGTCGCGCCGGACTCGATCACCGAGACGTACGCGGCGCTCAAGCTGCTGGTCGACAACTGGCGCTGGCAGGGCGTCCCCTTCTACCTGCGGACCGGCAAACGGATGACCCGGCGGGTGACCGAGATCACCATCCAGTTTCGCCGCCCGCCGGTCCTGCTCTTCCGCGACGCCGTGGCCGGTCAAGGGGGGCTGATGCCCGACCAGCTCGTGCTCCGCGTGCAGCCGGACGAAGGGTTCTCGCTGCGCATCGAGTCCAAGGTGCCGGGGCACGACGTCTCCCTGCAGCCCGTGTACATGGACTACTCGTACGGGAGCAGCCTGCGCGAGCTGCCCTTCTCGGCGTACGAGACCGTGCTCGTCGACGTGATCCAGGGCGACATGACGCTGTTCAAGCGCGGCGACCAGGTCGAGGAGGCGTGGCGCATCATGGAGCCGGTGCTGCAGGCGTGGTCGACGGCGCCCCGCGGCAGGCTGCCCATCTACGAGGCCGGGACGTGGGGGCCGGAGGCGGCCGACGCGCTGGTGGCGCGCGACGGCAACGCCTGGCGGCGCCCCGCGTGGGGTCTCGCCGCAGACCCGGACGACGGAGGTGCGCCGTGAGCATCGAGATCCTGCCCGACGGGGACGCGCTCGCGGAGCGCGCCGCCGGGCTCTTCGCCCAGGCGGCGCAGGAGGCCGCCGCGGCGCGCGGCCGCTTCGCGGTCGCGCTGAGCGGCGGCTCGACGCCGCAGCCCTTCTTCCGCCTGCTGGCGCGGCAGCAGTTCACGCAGAAGGTCCCGTGGCGCCGCGTCCACCTCTACTGGGGCGACGAGCGCTGCGTGCCGCCGGACGACCCGGAGAGCAACTACGGTGTGGCCGAGCGCCTCTTCATCCGTCACGTTCCGGTGCCGTCGGAGAACGTGCACCGGGTGCGGGGGGAAGAGGGCGCCGCCGTGGCGGCCGACGCCTACGACAGGGAGTTGCGCGCCCTCGCGGCGCGCGAGCGGCCGCGGAGCGAGCTGCCGGTCTTCGACCTGGTCCTCCTCGGGCTGGGGCGGGACGGCCACTTCGCGTCGCTCTTCCCGCACAGCCCCGCCCTCGAGGAGGTGGAGCGCCTCGCCGTCGCCACCGAGGCGCCGGACGGCACCCCGCGCGTCAGTGTCACCTACCCCGTGATCGGCGCCGCGCGCCGCGTCTGGTTCCTCGTGACCGGCGGCGCCAAGGCGGGCATGGTCGCCGAGGTGCTCGAAGGCCTGCGCGTGCCGAAAGCGGTGCCCGCGCAGGCCGTGGCCCCGGTGAAGGGATCGCTCACCTGGTTCCTCGACGAGGCGGCCGCGGCCGACCTCAGCCCCGCGCTGCGGGGCTGAGCCGCGGCGCCGCGGCCGCCGGACCTCCGCCGCCCGAGGTGCGGGGCTGCGCGGTGCCGTCCCAAGGTCGACGGGGCCGGCTCGAGCCCGACGGGGCCGCCTGACATCCGGCGCCGACGCTCAGTCGGCGGAGCGCGTCGGCGACGGCAGGTGGACGGTCACCCACCGGGCGACGCCGTCGTCCAGGCGCACGTCGACGGCGGGCTCCAGGCCGTTGCCGACGAGGGGCGCGTCGGGCGTCCCCACGAGCCCCGCGGGGGTGGCGAGGAACCAGGTCGTGTCGTCGTCGACGCGCACGAGCGTCTCGCCGTCCGGGCCGCCCGAGCTCGCCCGCCCGGGCGCGACCGCCAGCTCGACGACCCGCCCTTGCCCGTCGCTCACGACGCGGCGCGCGACGCCCGTGAGCTGCGCAGGCCCGGCGGGCTCGACGAGCGCCGGCGGGCACGGGTCGAGCAGCGTCACGCTCGCCGCCGTGGCCTGCACCGGGTAGGACTCGGCGACCGGGCCCGTGAACGTGACCGCGACCCTTCGCCCGGCCAGCGAGGCGTCGAGCGGCGGAGCGTCGACGGCGCGTCCGTCGTCGGCTCGCCAGGCGGTGTCGGGTGTGACCGTCACGATGGCGCGGTCGTAGGCGCTCGCGAGGCCCTCCGTGGCCACGACGTACAGCGACCAGCCGCCCTCCCCGGTGTCGGTCGCCAGCCACACGAGGCCGGCGACGTCGGGAGGGCCGGCGCCGTCGCCCCCGGCGCCGCCGCCCTCCGGCGCGCCGCAGGCGGCGAGCAGGGCGGCCGCGAGCAGGACGACGGCGGCCACCGCGAGCCCCGCCGCCGGCGCGGACCTCTTCGTCACACCGCTCATGTCGTCCCCTTCCGTCGCGCCGCCACCTTTCCTTCAGGTAGACGCGGCACGCCGCGGCCGGGTTCGCGCGAGTCCCGGTCCGTTGCGGTCCACGCGCGCCCCGCGTCGCCGGCCGGACCCGCGGCTCGTCGCTCCCGCGCGGGTCGGTGCGGGGTCATCCCTGCACAGTGCCGCGTCCCGGTGACCGCGGCCGCCGCGTCGGGTACACTCTGCGGGCAAGCCTGGTGGCCGCGGCGGTGCCGCGTCGCCCGTCTCGTGGAGCGGGCGAGGCCGCCGTCGAGGAAAGTCCGGACACCGCAGAGCAGGGCGCTGGATAACGTCCAGCCGGCGAAAGCCGAGGGAAAGCGCAACAGAGAGCAGACCGCCAGCGGCCCCTTCGGGGGTGCGGGCAAGGGTGAAACGGTGGGGTAAGAGCCCACCAGCGGTCCTGGTGACAGGCCGGCTCGGCAAGCCCCGCCCGGTGCAAGGCCAAATAGGGGAGCGTTCGAGGGCTGCTCGTCCGAGGCTCCCGGGTTCCGGCCGCTAGAGCCGTCCGGCGACGGACAGTCGAGATGGATGGCCACCCACGACAGGATCCGGCTTACGGCTTGCTACGGTGAGGCCCCTCCGTCCAGCTGGCGGAGGGGCCTCGCGACCTCTGCCGTGAGGAGCGTCCGCGGATGCCGGGCACGAGGCCCGTGGCCCGGCGCGGCGCTGACAGGTCGGGCGGGCGCCGGTATGCTGCCCCCATGAGACCCACGGCGGCGGAGATCGTGGCGACCCTCGGGCTCGAGCCGCACCCCGAGGGCGGCTACTACCGGGAGACGTATCGCGCCCCGGCCTGCGTGGAGACGGCGCGTGGCGCACGCGCCGCGGCGACCGCCATCCTCTTCCTCGTGACCGTCGCCGAGCCCAGCCGCCTGCACCGGCTGGCCGGCGACGAGCTCTGGGTCTACCAGGGCGGGCTCCCCCTCGAGCTGGTCCGTCTCTCGGTCTTCGGCGAGACGAGCGTGCTGCTCGGCGATCCGGCCGGCGGCGCCGCGGCGGCACGACAGCCGCAGGCGCTCGTGCACGCGGGCGTGTGGCAGGGGGCCCGCGTCGCCGGCGCGCGCAGGTCGGCGGCGGAGCGCGCCTGGTCGCTCGTCACGTGCGTCGTGACCCCGGGCTTCGACCCGGCCGACTTCGAGCTCGGGCGGCGCGACGAGCTGCGGCGTCTCTTCCCGGAGCAGCGGGCGCTCGTCGACGCGCTGACCTGAGCGGGGCCGGAGTCGTCGACGCGGGGTCCTGCCGTCGCGTCCGGGCCGCGTGGTACGCTCCGGCGCGATGACCTCGGGGGACGACCGGCCACCCGGCCTGCTCATCAGCGGCCGCTTCGCGGAGCTCGAGGACGCGCTCGCGGAGCGCGTCCTCGAGCTCAAACGCGGCCGCCCGCTCGAGCCGCTCACCGTCGTGGTCGGCTCGGCCGCCGTGCGCACGTACGTCCAGGACCTCCTCGTGCGCCGGCTCGGCGCGGTCGCGAACCTGACCGTGGTCACTCTCGCCGCGCTGGCCCACGAGTCGACCACGCGAGCCCGGGGGGCGCCGCCGGTCGTGCTCGGCGGCGTCGCCCGCGAGCGCCTGGTGCGGCGCGTGGTCGCGGCGCGCGCCGCGTCCGGTCTCGAGTACTACGGCCCGGTGTGGGCGCGCCCGCACTTCGCCCGCGCGCTCCGCGCCACGTTCGACGACCTCCGCGAGGCGCTCGTCGACCCGGGCTCGGAGTGGACGGTGGCGGTGGAGGCCGCGCCGTTCGCGCCGCCGGCCGACGCAGCCGCCACCGGCGCCGCAGTGCCGGCCGACGACTTGCGCGCGCGGCGCGCGAAGGCGGCCGATCTTGGCGCGCTCTACGCCGGCTACTGCGACGAGCTCGGGAGACTGGGCGTCCTCGACACGGCCCAGGTGCTGCGCGAGGCCGCGCAGGCGGTGGCCGATCGGCCCTTGCCGGGCCGGGTACTCCTCTACGGCCTCTACGACGTCAACCGCGCGCAGGAAGCGCTCGTCGACGCCCTGGTGCGGCGCGGCGCCGACCTGTTCGTGCCGGTCCCGCGCGACGGCGACGACGGGCTCGCCACGACGCTCGCCGCGGGGCGCCGCGCCGGGCTCCGCGAGCGGCGTCTCGCGCCGCCGCCGGCCGCGCGCGCCCTCGACCGCGTGGCCGCGGTCTGGAGCCGGCCCGGGCAGGCCCGCGAGCGGCGTCTCGACCTCGGCGCCGACGGCACGCTTGCGGTCGTCTCCGTCGGCGACGAGCGCGGCGAGACGCGGGAGGCCGCGCGCGCCCTGCTCGACGCGGCCGCCCGGGGGGCGGCGTTCCGCGACTGTGCCGTCCTCGTCCCGCACGGGGACGACGTCGAGCGGGTCGCCGCCGCCCTCGAGGCGGCCGGGCTGCCGGTCGCCTGCCGGCGGCCCGACCGGGGCGACGGCGTCCGCGTGCTGCGGCGCCTCGTCGAGTGCCTCGCCCCCGAGGCGGGGCGGCCCTTCGCCCGCCGTGCCGTCGTCGACCTCCTGGTCGCGGCCCCGCTCCGTGGGGCGCCGCCGCCCCGGGCGACGGCGCTCTGGCTCGACGAGGCCCGGCGCGCCGGGGTGGTCGCCGGCCTCGACGAGTGGTCGGAGCGCCTCGAGCTCCACGTCCGCGACCTGCGCCGGCGGCTGCGCCGCGAAGGCGACGCCGGGGAGGCGCTCGTCGGCGACGACGAGGCCGAGCGCCCGTCCGTCCTGCGGCTCCGGTCCGAGGCGGCGCAGAGCCTGGCTCGCGCCGTGGCCGACCTCGGGCGCGCCTCCGCCTGTCTGCCGCCGACCGCCTCTTGGGAGGCGTGGGCCGACGGTCTTGCGGCGTTCGCCGAGATCCTCTTCAGCGCACCCGTGGCCGACGCGGTCCGCGACGCGGCGGGCGGGCTCCGCGCCCTCGCCGCCCTGGGCGAGGAGGTCGACGCGGGCGACGCCGTCGCGGCGCTGCGCGAGCTGCTCGCCCGGCGCGCGGCCCCCACGGGCAGCATCGCGCGTGACGGCGTCGCCGTCGTCACGCCGCTCGAGGCGCGCGGCCTGCGCTTCCACGACGTCCTCTTCACGGGGCTCGCCGAAGGAGGCTTCCCGAGCCGCGGGCGGCCCGACCCGATCCTCGGCGACGCGGAGCGCAGGCGCGTCGCCGACGCCTTCGCCACCCGCCTGCCGCTCGCCGGGCAGCGCGAGGCCGAGTCGGCGCTGCTGTTCGCCTTCGCCTGCGAGGCGGCGCGAGAGCGGCTCACGCTGTTCTGCCCACGCACCGAGGCCTCCACGGGCAGGCCGCGGCTCCCGTCGCGCTCGCTGCTGCACCTCGCCGCGCTCGCCGCGGGTCGTCCGGTGAGCCTCGCGCGCTTCCTCACCGGCGACCCGCTGCGCGGCGTCTGGCGTCGCACGGGCGCGACGCCCCGGCGCGACGGCGGCGCCGAGGTCACCTGGGTCGACGTGCGCGAGTTCGACACGTCCGCCCTGCTCGCCGTCTCCGCCGGCCCGGGCGGCCGGGCGCGCGAGTACCTCGCCGGTGTGCTCGGCGATCCCGCGGCGGCCGAGCGCCGCCTCGGGCAATGGCGCGCCGGGCGCAGCCCCGAGGCGGGGCCGTGGGACGGCCTGCTCGGCGCGCCCGCCCGGGCGGCCTTCGCCGCGCTCGGCGCGCGCCACCCGCTCGCCGCCGAGCTGCACCCGACGCGTCTCGAGCGTTACGTCGACTGCCCCTTCGCCTTCTTCCTGCGCGACGTGCTGGGTCTCGAGGCGCCCGAAGAGCCCGGCGACGACCTCGAGATCGAGCCGCTCGAGCTCGGCAGGCTCGCGCACGGCATCCTCGAGCGTGCCGTACGGCGCGTGATCGACGAGGGCCTCGACCGTGACGCGGCGCTGGCCGCCGTCGCCGCGGCCTGGCGCGAGCGCTGTGCCGAGGCCGAGCGCCGCGGCGTCACGGGAGCGCCGCTCGCCTGGGAGGTGCGCCGCGACGTGCTCCTCGACGACCTCCTCGAGGCCGTCCGCCGCGACCCCGTGTTCGCCCGCGTCGGCGAGCGGCCGGTCGCGGTCGAGCTCCGCTTCGGCGAGCGGCACGGCGCCCCCGTGACGCTCGAGCTCGCCGGCGGCGCCGAGGTCCGCTTCGCCGGTCGTCTCGACCGCCTCGACGAGACGCCGGCGGGCGCGCGGGTCGTCGACTACAAGACCGGAGGGGGCGCGACCGAGCGCGCACGCCTCAGGCACGGCCTCAGCGTTCAGCTCCCCGTGTACCAGCTCGCCGTGCGCCGGCTCGCCGGCGCCGCCTACGCCGAGGTGACCTGTCTGTACCGGCTCGTCACACGGAGAGGCGGGTTCGCCGAGCTCCCGCTCGAGGGCGACGAGGACGCGGCGCGCGCCCGCCTCTCCGCCCTCGTCGGAGAGATCCTCGCGCTCATCGACGAGGGGGTCTTCGCGCGTACGAGCCAGAGGGGGTGCGACTTCTGCGACGTGAGCTACGCCTGTGGCGTCTCGGCTTGGGCGCGCGGCCGCAAGCGCGAGCACGGGCGGCTCGCCGGGCTCGTCCGGCTCCAGACCGTGGGCCCCGGGGAGGAAGTACGCTGATGGCCGGGGCCGCGCGTCCGGTAGGCGACCAGGCCGTCCGCGACCGGGTGACCGGCGAGCTCGGCGTCACCTTCCTCCTCGAGGCCAGCGCCGGCACCGGCAAGACGCGCGTCCTGGTCGATCGCTACGTGAACTGCGTGCTCGATCCCGTCTCGGGCACCGGCGACGTGCGCACGGTCGCGGCGATCACCTTCACCGAGAAGGCCGCCGGCGAGCTGCGACAGCGCGTGCGCGAGGAGCTCGAGAGGCGGGCGGGCGAGGCCGTGCCCGGCTCCGCCGAGGCCGCCGCCCTCGTGGGCGCGCTCGATGCGCTCGACGACGCGCCGATCCACACCATCCACGGCTTCTGCGCGCGCCTCCTGCGCGAGTTCCCCGTCGAGGCCGGTGTCGACCCCGCGTTCGAGCAGCTCGACGAGCTCTCCGGCGGGCTCGAGGCGGCGCGGCTGTGGGAGACGTGGCTCGCCGAGCTCGCCGGCGAGCAGTCGCGCGACCTGCCGGTGCGTCGCGGGCTCGCGCGCCTCCTGCGCGCCGGCGTGCGGCTCGACACCGTGCGCGAGCTCGCCATCGGGCCCAGGGGGGTGTTCGGCGAGCGGTACGATCTCGAGCCGCTCGCTGCGCCGCCGCCCGAGCCCGACCTGGCGGCGGGGCTTGCGACGCTGGCCGGTCCCCTGCACCGCCTGCGCGAGTACTGTGTCGCCTGCTCGGACCCCGAGGACAAGGGCTGCCGCGGCGCGACGGAGCTCGCCGACGCGTGCGAACGGCTCGCCGCCGCGCCGCCCGACAGGGTCGACGACCTCGCCGCGGAGCTGTACGGCCTCACGGTCAAAGGCACGGCCGGCGCCCTGGGCGGCCGGCAGACGAACTGGGAGGGCGCGCCCGAAGGCAAGGCCGGGCTCTGGACGAGGTACGCCGACCTCGCCGCCGGCGTCGGCGCGGTGCGCGACGGCTACGCCGCCTTCGTCACCGGGCTCGCGATCGCCGTCGCCGACGCCTTCGCGCGCTGGGCCGGCGCCACGCAACTGGGGCTCGGCCGCCTCGACTTCACCGACCTGCTCGGCTGCCTCCGCGATCTGCTGGCGCGCGACCGGTCGGCGCGCCGTGCGCTGCAGCAGCGCTTCCGCTACCTCCTCGTCGACGAGTTCCAGGACACCGACCCGCTGCAGGCCGAGATCGTCTTCTTCCTCTGCGAGCGCGAGCCGGCGGCGTCCGACTGGCGCGACGTCGTGCTCTACCCCGGCAAGCTCTTCGTGGTCGGAGACCCGAAGCAGTCGATCTACCGGTTCCGGCGCGCCGACATCGCGCTCTACGACGAGGTGAAGGCGCTGGTGGGCCGGCAGCCGGACGACACGGGCGCCGTCGAGTCCATCACCCAGAACTTCCGCACCACGCCCCCGCTCGTCGAGTGGGCCAACGGCGTCTTCGCCGGGGTCTTCGACGGCGACGCCGAGCCGGGCCGGCAGCCCGGCTACCTCGCCGTCGAGGCGTACCGGCCGCCGGCGTCGGGGCCGCGGGTCGCGGTGCTGCTCGGCCGCGAGTACTCCGGCCGCGCCGCGGGCGGCGCCGAGCAGGCGCGCCGCGACGAGGCCGACGCCGTCGCCGCTCTGCTCGTCGCGATGCACGACGGCGAAGGCGGGCGCTGGACCGTGCAGGACCGCGGGCGCGACGCTCTCGACGACGGGCCCGAGCCGACGCGCACGCCGCGCTGGGCCGACATCGCTCTCCTCTTCAGGACCACCACCGGCCTCGAGACCTTCGAGCAGGCCCTGCGCGAGGCCGGGGTGCCCTATCGCGTCGAGGGCGGAAAGACCTACTTCACGCGTCGCGAGGTGGCCGACGCGCTGCTCTGCCTGCGGGCCGCCGACGACCCCGCCGACGGGCCGGCGCTGTACGCCGCCCTGCACTCGTCGTACTTCGGGTTCACCGACGACGACCTCTTCCTCTTCTGGTCGGAGGGCGGCGTCTTCGACGTGTACGGCACGCGCCAGCCTGAGGGGCACGACGACGTCGCCGCCGCCCTGGCGACGCTCCGCGAGCTGCACGGGCTCAGTCGCGCGTGCGAGCCGCACGAGATGGTCGCCGAGCTGGCCAGGCGCGCCCACGCCCACGAGTTCCTCTCTGCCACGGGGCGCGACGGCGACCAGGCGATCGCCAACCTCGAGAAGCTGGCCGAGCAGGCGAGGGCCTTCGCCGGCGCCGGCGGGGGCGGGCTCGGGGCCTTCCTCGCCTGGGCGGCCGAGGCCGGTGACTCCGGCGGCGAGAGGGAGTCTCAGGTCGACGACGAGGCCGACGTCGTCCACGTGTCGACGATCCACAAGGCGAAGGGGCTCGAGTACCCGGTCGTCGTCCTGGTCGGCGGTGCGAGGGCGGGCGGCGGGGGGCGCGACACGGTGAGGCCGATCGTCGACCGTGCCGGGCGCCGCCTGGCCGTGAAGCTCAAGGCCGAACTGCCCGGGGCCCCCGCCCACGACCTCGAGCCGGCGACGTACCGGGAGCTCAACGAGCGTGAGAAGGTGATGGAGGCGAGCGAGCTCCATCGCCTGCTGTACGTCGCCGCGACGCGCGCCCGGGACCACCTTGTGGTGAGCTGCTTCGGCAAGCTGACGACCGCGGCCGGGGAGCCGGCCGCCAACGTGCTCCTGGGGGGGATCGCCGCCGCCCTGCCGGCGGCGGGGGAGGAGCCGGCGCGCGACGAGACCGCGGGCGACGCTCTCGTCGTGCTGCCGCCCGGCGACCGGGTGCGGCGCGAGAGCGGCCGCCGCGGGCCCGACGCCACAGAGCTGCTGGCCCTTCGCCGGGCGTGGGTCGAAGAGCGCGCCGCCCTGCTCGAGTGCGCCGGGCGTGCCGCGCCGGCGACCAGCCCCAGTGGGCTCGAGCGCGTCGACGACGACGTGCGCCGCGGCGGGCCGGGGGCGCCGCCGGGGCGCGCCCGCGCCCTCGCGCTCGGCGCGGCCGTGCATCGCGTCATGGAGCTCTGCGACCTCGCCGACGACGCGTCCCTGCCGGCGCTCGCGGCGGCGGCGAGCGCCGAGCTGGGTCACCCGGAGCTCGCCGCGCCCACGGCCGCGCTGGCTCGGGTCTGCTGGCGGGCGGCGCCCGTCCGCGCCGCGGCGGCGAGCCCCGAGGTGTACCGCGAGGTGCCCGTCGGTGCGCTGATCGACGCGGCGGTCGTGAGCGGCGCGATCGACCTGCTGTACCGCGACGCCGGGGAGTGGGTGGTCGTCGACTACAAGACCGACCGCGCGGCCGATGCCCGGGTACTCCTCGAGCGGTACACGCCGCAGGGCGCGGCCTACGCCGTGGCGGTCGAGGCCGCGACCGGCGGCGTGGTCCGCGAGGTCGTGTTCGTGGGCGCCGCGGCCGACGGCTCCGTCGTCACCGTGCCGGTCGACGACGCCCTGCGGGCGCGCGTCGGCGGCGACGTGCGGGCGGCGCTCGCCGAGCGCCGGGCCATCGGCGCGGACGAGCTCGTCGATCGCCTCGACGGGTAGGGGGCGAAACCTGCTCAAACCTTCCCCGTCCGGCGGAACATCCGTCCATGCGGGGCCGATCTCGGACTCTCGCGGCTGCGTTTCGCGTGCGACGTGCCGATACCGAGACCATGGACGACGTCACGCGGAGAGGGCGGCACCCGCTGCGCACGCTGCTGCACCCGCGCCTGCGGGACAAGCTGCTGCTCGGGGTGCTGGCGGTGGTCTGCGGGGCGCTGGCCGTCCAGTACGCCATCGCCGCCGATCGCGTGGACAACGACCTGACGAAGCTCGAGCGTCAGCGCATCGAGGAAGACCTCACGGTCGCCGTCAACGCGCTCGAGCAGGCGAACACCCGTCTGGAGCGCGCCGCCGCCGGCGCCTCGGTGGATCGTGCGCTCGCCGACGCGGTCCGAGGCGAGGACGGGCGCTGGATCGCCGCCAACGTGCTCGGCCACCTCATCCTCAACGAGAGGGTCCAGAGCGCCGTCGTCCTCACGGCCGAGGGAGAGACGCTGACCGCGGCCGGCATCGAGCTCTCCGACCTCAGCGCCGAGCCCGTCGTGCGGGCGACGGCGGCGAAGGTCGTCGGGGCGAGCATGGTCTGCCACGACGGTCGTCTCTGGCTGCTGGCCGCGGCCCCTATCGTGCCGCGCAGCTACGACGACGAAGCGCTGGGCGCCCTCGTGCTCGGCGTGCTCGTCTGCGACACCTTCGCGGACACCCTGCAGAGCGTCACCGGCACCGAGCTGACCTTCCTCTCCGGCGGCGTCGTGCAGGGGACGACCGACCGCGCCCTGGCCGACGGACTCCTGGAGCCGGCCCACCTGGAGGTGCTCGAGCGCCAGGCGGAGCCGCTGGTCGGCGCCGGCACGGCGAGCACGGCGCGCGCCCTCCCGACGCCCGGGGTCACGAGCTACCTCATCGTCAGCAACGACCGCGCGCCGATCGCGACGGCGAGCGGGGCGATGCGCCGCTCGATCCTCGTCTCGCTGCTGCCCGGCCTCGTCCTCGCGGCGGCGGTCGCCGTCGCGCTGAGCGTCCACCTCGGGCGCTCGCTGAGCTCGCTCAGCCGCGCCGTCGACGCGATGGCCTTCGGCGACCTCTCGACGCGGGTGACGCCGCGCGGCGACGACGAGCTGAGCGACCTGGGTCACGCGTTCAATGCCATGGCCCAGCGCATCGAGGAGGCCCAGGAGACCCTCTGGCGAGCCGCCGTGCGCGACAGCCTCACGGGTCTGCTCAACCACCGCGAGTTCTACCGGCGCCTCGAGGAGGAGGTCGCGCGCAGCGACCGCGACGGCCTCGACCTCAGCGTGCTGATGATCGACCTCGACGACTTCAAGGCCGTGAACGACACCTGTGGTCACCTGCGCGGCGACACCGTGCTGCGCGAGATGGCGCGTGCGCTGGAACGCTGCGTGCGCGAGCAGGACGTGGTGGCGCGCTACGCCGGCGACGAGTTCGCCGTCGTGTTGAGCGCGACGGGCGAGCGCGCCGCGCGCGCCGTCGCCGAGCGCATCCGCAAGGCGGCGGCGGGCATCGCCGGCGCGTCCGGCCTGCCCGTGGAGGCCGCGGTGACCGTCAGCGTCGGCGTGGCCACGCGCGCGCCGGGCGCGGAGCCCCTCGGCGAGGTCATGGAACGCGCCGACCGGGCGCTCTACCGGGCGAAGGCCGAGGGCCGCGACAGGGTCGTCGAGGCGGCCGTCGTCGCCTCCTGAGCCGGGCGCCGGGGGGCTCGCGCCGCTCGCCTGCGCGTGACCGGCGCGCCTCGACGCGCACCGTCGGCGTCGCGTCGCGCAGGCGGGCCGACGGTTGACCGCTCCCGGTCGACCACATAGCATCGAGACAGCTCCAGACCCCGACCGGCGGAGGCGACCACGGGCAAAGAACTCTCGATCCTCGAGCCGGTCGTGGTCGACCAGCCTCCACCAGCTCCCGCCCTCACGACGACGCGCCGCTGACGCGGCCTGCGGCCGCGGCCGCGGCGCCCCGCCGTCTGTTCTCCCGCCCCGCCGAGGCCTGCCGTCTCGCGGGCCGGCGCAGCCCCCTGTTACCCCGAGGGTCGTGGTGCGCCGGTCGTTGAATACACCTGATACATGAGTGAATCACGAGGAGGAGCACGATGCTACGAGTCGCCGAGTGGGGCACCGGGATGATGGGCCAGGGCCTCCTGGGCTTCATCCTCGACCGCCCGAAGGACATCGACCTGGTCGGCGTCATCGTCACGAACCCCGCCAAAGAGGGGAAGACCGTCGGCGAGCTGCTCGGCCGGCCGTGCGACGTGAGGATGACGACCGACTTCGCCTCCGTGCTGGCGAAGAAGCCCGACGTCGTCTGCATCAACACGCAGAGCAACCTGCACGAGATCACCGACCAGGTCGTGCCCGCGGTCGAGGCCGGCTGCAACGTGATCTGCATCGCCGAGAAGCTCAGCTACCCGTGGGCGAGCGACCCCGCCTGGGCCGAGCGGGTCGACGCGCTGGCCAGAGAGCACGGCGTCACCGTGCTCGGCACGGGCATCAACCCCGGGTTCATGCTCGACGCCCTCATCGTCATGTGGAGCTCGATCTGCCTGCGCGTGGACAGGATCGTCGCGACGCGGGTCAACGACCTCTCGCCGTTTGGCCCGACGGTGATGAAGGGCCAGGGCGTCGGCACGACGGTCGAGGAGTTCGAGAGGGGCGTCGCCGACGGCAGCATCGTGGGCCACATCGGTTTCCCCGAGAGCATCCACCTCATCGCCCGCGCGCTCGGCTGGACGGTCGACCGCATCGAGGAGACGCGCGAGCCCATCGTCACCACGGTGGAGCGTTCGACGCCGCACGTCCACGTGGCGCCGGGCGACGTCGCCGGCTGCCGTCACATCGGCCGGGGGTACGTGGACGGGGAGCTCAGGATCGAGCTCGTCCATCCGCAGCAGATCCACCCCGAGCTCGAGGGCGTCGACACCGGCGACTACATCGAGATCCACGGCGACCCGGACGTCAACATGGCCAACAAGCCGGAGATCCCGGGCGGCAAGGGCACCTACGCGAGCACGGGCAACTACCTCCCGCTCATGAAGGACGCCCCGGCCGGGATGCTGACCGTGGTCGACATGCCGCTGCCGCGCTACTGGACGCCGACCGTCTGAGACGACGCCGCCTCCGCGCGAGGCGTGCGGCCGCGGCCGGCGCCCGGCCGGAGGGCACGCCGGCCGCCGGCCCGCACGGAGGCCGACCACCTGAGAGGGGTGAACGCGTTGAACGATGACATCCGCGCCCGCGAGGGCGACTGGGTCGAGGTCGAGTGCCGTCTGCTCGACCCCGCCGACCGATCGAAGAACCTGCCGCCGGAGACGGCGGAGAAGCCGCTCATGATGTGGGTCAAGGGCTTCGCCCAGGGCGAGGCGGGCAGGGGCGAGGAGCTGACCGTCGAGACCATGACCGGGCGCCGCGTGACCGGCGTGCTGTCGGCGGTGAGCCCCGGCTACTACATCACCTACGGGGACCCGATCCCGGAGCTGACGCACGTCGGCCGGGACCTGCGCCGCCGGCTCGCCGAGTGGCGCCGCGCCGAGGGCGGTGAGCGCTGATGGCCACCAGGTTCGATGCCCTCATGGCGCGCCGCGGCGAGATCATGCGCAGGGCGCTCGGCATGGACTACGACGAGTTCGAGCTCAGCCCGATCGCGTTCGACTACGAGCGCATGATGACCGCGCACGGCTACAGCCTCGACGACATCGTCGGCATCCAGACGAAAGCCGGCGTGGGGAACACGCCGCTGCTCGAGCTCAGGAACCTCACCGACCTCGTGCGCAGCATCAGCGAGCCCGGCAAGGGGGCGCGCATCTTCGTCAAGGACGAGGCCGCCAATCTCGCCGGCGCCTTCAAGGACCGCCGCGCCAGCGTGAGCATCCATGTCGCCAGGGAGAAGGGCTACGAGGGCGTGATCGCGGCGACGTCGGGCAACTACGGCGCCGCCGTCGCCAGCCAGGCGGCGCGCAACGGTCTCAAGTGCATCATCTGCCAGGAGACCTTCGACAGCCGCCACGTGGGGCAGCCGGAGATCGTCGAGAAGGGCCGCGTCTGCGAGTCGTACGGGGCCGAGGTCGTGCAGATGACCGTGGGCCCCGAGCTGTTCTTCCACATGGTCGAGCTGCTCGACGAGACCGGGTACTTCGCCGCCTCGCTCTACAGCTCGTTCGGGGTGAGCGGAATCGAGACCCTCGGCCTCGAGCTCGCGCGCGAGATGACCGCCCTGACGGGGGCGCCGCCGACGCACGTCGTGGTCACCCACGCCGGCGGCGGCAACACGACGGGCACGGCGCGCGGGCTCAAGCGCGCCGGCGCGACCGCGACCGAGATCGTCAGCGCCTCGGTCGACCTCAGCGGTCTGCACATGGCGAGCGACACCGACTTCAACCGCAAGAGCTTCACCACCGGACACACGGGGTTCGGCGTGCCCTTCGCGACCTGGCCCGACCGCGCCGACGTGCCGCGCAACGCCGCCCGCCCACTGCGCTACCTCGACCGTTACCTCACGGTCACCCAAGGCGAGGTCTTCTACGTCACCGAGGCGATGGCGAAGCTCGAGGGCCTCGAGCGCGGCCCGGCCGGCAACACGGCGATGACCGCCGCCGTGAGCCTCGCCCGCGACCTGCCCCGCGAGGCCACGGTCGTGGTGCAGGAGACCGAGTACACGGGGGCCGGCAAGCATCACTGGTCGCAGCTCAACTTCGCGAGGGAGATGGGCGTCGAGGTGCGCGCCGGCGACCCGAAGGACAACGTCCCCGGCAAGGTCATCGTGATCCCCGAGCGGCTCGAGCAGATCGAGGCGCGCGACTTCGACGTGGCGCGCATGCGCACGAGCTACGTGCGCAACGCGCTGAAGAACGCCCCCGGGGGCTACGCGCCGACGGCCGGGGACATCGCCTTCCTCGCCGCCGACACCAACACCGACGCGGCGACGGTCGAGGCGATCATCGCGTCGCTGAAGGAGGCCTGACATGGTGCGCGCCGACGAGTACCTCGCCTGGCGGACCCACCTCGCCGACCTCAGCGACGAGCAGCTCGAGACCCGCTTCTGGGAGCTCGTCGACGAGATCACGGACCCGCTCATCGAGCTCGCCCGCACGCACACCTCGCCGAGCATCGAGCGCTCGGTGCTGATGCGCATGGGCATCGACTCGCCGACGTGCAACGGCGTCGTCGCCGAGCTCGACGCCCGCGGGCTGCTCGGGCACGGCGCCGGGCACGTTGTGCTGCACTGCGCGCAGCAGTGGGGCGTGGACGTGCGCGCCGCCGCGGCGAAGCTGGCCGGCGGCGAGGGCTGGAGGGACGTGGAGCGGAAGTGGGGTGGCCGCCATGGCGCCTGAGACCGGCCCCAAGGGTCACCACCGTCCCGCCAAGGCGCCGCCCCCGTACACGCCGGTCGGCGCCGGGCCCCGCGACTGGGCCTCGCGGCACCCGCTCGACCCCGAGGAGAAGATCGACCTGCGGGAGATCCTCGCCGGGCTCGAGGACTACCGGCCGCGGCGCCGGGGCTGGACGTGGCGCACGCCGGTCGAGGACCAGATGATCGGCCCGTTCTCGTACCGCGAGACGTCGCGCAGCCTGGAGCGCAGCGTGCCGCTGCCGGCCGCCAAGTACTTCGGCGACATCGACCCGCAGCCCGACTGCGTGGTCACGACCGAGATCGCCAGCGGGCGCTTCGAGGACGACATCCGCCGCATGCGCATGACCGCCTGGCACGGCGCCGACCACATCATGGTCATCCGCACCGCCGGCCAGAGCCACATGGACAGCCTGCTCGAGGGCACGCCCGAGGGCGTCGGCGGCATCGCCGTGACGCGCAAGCAGGTGCGGGCGACGCGCAAGGCCCTCGACCTGATCGAAGACGAGGTCGGGCGGCCGGTCAATTTCCACTCGTACGTGAGCGGTGTGGCCGGACCGGAGATGGCGGTGATGTTCGCCGAGGAGGGCGTCAACGGCGCCCACCAGGACCCGCAGTACAACGTGCTCTACCGCAACATCAACATGGTGCGCAGCTTCGTCGACGCGGCCGTGGCCAAGCGGGTCATGGCGGCGGCCGGCATGGCGCAGATCGACGGCGCCCACAACGCCAACGCCACCGCCCGCGAGGCGTGGAAGGTGATGCCCGAGCTGCTCGTGCAGCACGCCATCAACTGCGCCTACTCGGTGAAGGCCGGCATGCCGCCGGAGAGCATCTGCCTGAGCACGGTGCCGCCCGACGCCGCCCCGGCGCCCTGCGTGCGCATGGACCTGCCCTACGCGGTCGCCCTGCGCGACCTCTTCGGGCAGTACAAGATGCGCGCCCAGCAGAACACGCGCTACATCGAGTCGTGCGGGCGCGAGGCGACCGTGAACCACGTGCTCGACATGCTGGTCAGCCGCCTGACCTCGGCCGACATCCAGAGCACCATCACGCCCGACGAGGGTCGCAACGTGCCCTGGCACTACAACAACGTGCACGCCGTCAACACGGCGCGGCAGACGCTCGTCGGCCTCGACGGTCTGCGCAAGGTGGTCAAAGTGGACCGCGAGGCCCCCGAGCTCAAGAGCAAGGTCCGTGAGCTCAAGGAGCGCGCCGTCCTCTTCCTCGAGGGCATGCTGCGTGACGGCGGCTACTTCGGCGCCGTGCAGGAGGGCTACTTCGTCGACTCGGGCATCTACCCGGAGACCAACGACGACGGCATCATGCGCAGGATCGACGGCGGCGTGGGCGTCGGCACCGTCGTCGAGCGCGCCCCCGACTACATGGCCCCGGTCTGCCACCACTTCGGCGACAACCACCTGCCGGACGGGCCGGAGAAGCCCTGCGACCCGATCGGCGGGTGCACCCTCTGCGACGAGCGGCTCGTGCCCTTCGTCGACGAGCTCGATCCCGAGGACAACGTCAACGTGCGCCTCGAGCGCACGGCCGAGCTGCGCGAGAAAGGTCTCATCAAGCCTGAGGTCGAGTGGGCCGGGGACGGCGTCGTCGTCGTCACGATGTTCCTGCCGGCGGGCGAGCGCGTGGCCGAGGCGGCCGCCCTCGAGCTCGCCAGGGCGATGAACCTCCAGGAGCCGGAGGTGATCCACAAGCAGGTCATGCACCCGGCCGAGGGCACGCTGCTCGAGGTGCGGGGGAGGCTGGACGCCACCGTCGATCCGGCGACGCTGGTGATCCCCGCCGCGGTCGAGCTCGTCCCGGAGGACGAGATCCGCGCCTACGTGAAGGACCACGGGCTCAAGTGCGTGGCCGCGACCGTGGGCAACGACGAGCACTCCGTCGGCATGCGCGAGATCATCGACATCAAGCACGGCGGCATCGAGAAGTACGGCATCGAGTGTGTGTATCTGGGCACTTCCGTGTCGGTCGACAAGCTGCTCGACGCCGCCATCGAGCACGCGGCCGACGCCGTCCTGCTCAGCACGATCATCACCCACGGCGAGATCCACCGCCAGAACATGGAGAAGATCGCCGACCTGGCGGTCGAGAAGGGCGTGCGCGACACGCTCTTGCTCATCAGCGGAGGGACGCAGGTCACCGACGAGCTCGCGAGGAGCTGGGGCATGGACGCCGGGTTCGGGCGGGGTGCCAAGGGTCACGACGTGGCGAGCTTCATGGTCGAGACGCTGAGGGACCGGGCGGCCGGGGCGGCGCCGGAGGGCGGCGCGTGAATCCGGCGGCCGCGTCCAGCGGGGTCACCGGGGCGACAGTGATGCGGGAGGGCGACGCGTGAGCGCGTCGGCGGAGCGGAGCGGGGCGCGCGGCGGCGAGGCCGCCGCGCGCCCCGTCGACGCGCTCGTCGCCGAGATCGGCTCGACGACGACCGTGGTCAGCGCCTTCGACGGGCTGACCGCCGAGAGACGTGCCGAGGGGGCGACGCCGCTCCTCCTCGCGCAGGGCGTCGCCGCCACGTCGGTGCTCGACGGCGACGTGACCGTCGGTGTGAATGCGGCCCGGGCTCAGGTCGAGGCGGCCACCGGCCCGCTCGAGCCGCGCGAGTTCCTCGCCACGAGCTCGGCCGCCGGCGGTCTCCGCATGACGGTGCACGGGCTGACCGCCAAGATGACGGCGATGGCGGCGCGCGAGGCGGCGCTGGGGGCCGGCGGCGTCGTCGAGTACCAGACCGCCGGCAAGCTGCGCCGCCACGACCTCGAGCGGATCGCCGCCGCGCGGCCCAACGTGGTCATGCTGGCCGGCGGCGTGGAGGGCGGCGACGTCGCGACCGTGCTCCACAACGCCGAGATGCTCACGCAGGTCGATTTCGCCGCCGCGCCGGGTCGCGAGACCGGTACCGCGGGGACCGCCGCGGCCGGCCGCCCGCGGGCCGCCGCCGGAGCGGCCGCGGACGGCGGCGCCGACGCCGCCCGCGGCGGCGGGCCCGGGCCGATCCAGGACCGAGTCCTCGCCGCCGGCAAGAAGCCGATGGTCATCTACGGCGGCAACTCCGCGGTCTGCGACGAGGCCTGCGAGATCCTCCACGCGGCCGGCTTCGACGTGCGCGTGACGCCGAACGTCTACCCCGGCATCGACGAGCTCGACGTGCTGCCGGCGCGGGCGGTGATCCACGACGCCTTCGAGGACCACATCGTCCACGCCCCGGGCATGGAGCGCATCGGCGCCCTGGTCACGGGCAGGATCCTGCCCACCCCGGGCGCCGTGCTGGTCGCCGCCGAGACGCTCGCCGAGACGCTCGGCGACCTCGTCGTGATCGACGTCGGCGGCGCGACGACCGACGTGCACTCCGTGACCGACGGGAGCGCCGAGTACGCGGCCCTCCAGACGGAGCCTCAACCGCACAGCAAGCGCACGGTCGAGGGCGACCTGGGGACGTACGTGAGCGCTCCTCACGTCGTCGAGATGCTCGCCGCCGGCGAGCGCCCGACGAGGCTGCCGCCGGCGATCCCCACGACGCCGGAGGAGGTCGCGGCGGCGCTCACGCTGGCGCACTACGCCGCCGTCGCCGGCGTGCAGCGCCACGCCGGGCAGCTCGCCCACCTCTACACGCCGACGGGCCGCCAGACCGTCGCCCGCGGCCGCGACCTGACGGCCTGCCGCTGGGTGCTCGGGACGGGCGGGGCCTTCACGCGCCTGCCCGGCGGGGAGACCCTCCTCCTCGACGTGCGCGCCAGGAACGGCGGCGACCGCCTGCTGCCGCCCAAGGACGCGCGCTGCGCCGTCGACCGCGACTACATCCTCGCCTGCTGCGGCGTGCTGCTCGCGCACTTCCCGGCGGAGGCGGTCGTCGCGCTCATGCGCGCGAGCCTCGGCGCCTGACGCGTGCCGCGCGCGCGGGTGCAGGGCGCCGCCCGCGCGCCTGCAGGGAGCGCCGCGCGCGCGGGTGTCGGGCGGGGCCCGCGGACGCCCCGCCCCGCCCCGCGTCCTTCTCCGACGCCGCCCGCGCACGCGTCGCCGCGCACGTGAGTCACGCGGCCGCCCGCTGCGGACGCTTGCTCTGCCCCTGCGCGCTCCCATGGACAATTGCGCGACATCCTGTCCAATTGTCCATGTGGCCCCGAAGGTCGGTCCCTCACACGAGGACCACGTCCACCACACCGCGGGAGCGACGATGGCGGGTGTGAGACCCCGGGCGGGGTCCACCGTTGACCCCTGCGGCGAAGGGCGTACGATGACCCGGTACAGCGCCGGCGCGTCGACGGTGGTCGGAGGGGGCCGCCCTGCGCGCGAGCCGCCCGGCACGCGAGCCGCCCGGCGCCACCACGAGTCAGGGGGTACCGGCATGACCACTCTTCTCCGACGCTGGCCGCGCGTGCGCGGCAGCGCGGTACTGTTCGCCCTCGTCCTGCTCGCCGCGCTCGTCGCCCCGGCGGCGGCGAGCGCCGACACGCCGGCGGAGCCGGCGTGGACCTTCGCCGTCTACGTTGCCGCCGACAACAACCTCGAGTCGTCGTGGGACGACGTCAGCCTGCCGGCGCTGCTGCGCGTCTCCAACGACGCGGACTTGCGCATCGTCGCCATGGTCGACCGCGCGAGCACCGAGGGCACGGAGTGGATCGAGATCCGGGACGGGGAGGAGACCGCCATCGCGGTCGACGACGGTCTGACCGGCGAGCTGGACACCGGTGACGGCGCCACCTTCGAGGCGTTCCTGGAGACGGTGGCGGCGCTGTACCCGTCGACCGACCTCGCCGTGACGATGTGGGACCACGGCTACGCCTGGCGCTACATCTGCAGCGACGACACCTCGGACGGCGACGCCATCACGATGGCGGAGCTGCACGCCGCCGTCGAGGGCGCCGGCGTGCCGATCGACCTCCTCGCCTTCGACGCCTGCAACATGGCCGACGTCGCCGTGGCCTACGAGCTCGCCGCAACCGACCTGGTCGATTACATGGTCGCCTCCGAGGAGATGGTGCCGCTCGACGGCTTCGCCTACGACCTCATGCTGGCGCCGCTGACCGAGGCGCTCGCCGCCGAGTCCTCGCTCACGCCGGCCGAGGTGGCCGAAGATATGGTCGACGGCTGGGGTGCGTACTACGACCCGATCACATCGGCGAAGGCCGTCTGCCTGTCGGCCGTCGACGTGCGCGCGATCGGGACGGCAGCGCCGACGCTGCAGGCGTGGGCGGGCGCGCTCGCCGCCGGCCTGCCGGACGACGCCAGGGCGTACCGCAAGGTGCTCGTCAAGACCTGGCGCGCCACCTCGAGCTGGCAGTACGACCTCGCCGGCGTGTGCGAGGGGCTGGCGGCCGACACCATGTTCGCCGGCACAGACGTCGCGAGCGAGAGCTCGTCGGTGGCGGGGGCGGTGTCGGCCGCCGTCTTCGCCAACCACACGACGCGGTGGACCGAGGACGCCGCAGGTCTCACGATCTGGTGGGGCAACATCGGCGACTGGAAGTACTACGGGGATCCGTTCGCCGACGTGCTGTTCGCGCAGCCGGCGCCAGTGGGCGTCGGCTGGTACGACTTCCTTCTCGCCTACAACGCTCGCTGAGCGGAAGGCGCGGGCGGCCTGCGGGCCGCCCGCGCCCTCCGGCACGACGGCCCGGTGGCGGGGCAGAGCGGGTGGGGCGACCGGGCGCGACGCGCGACGCGCGGGCCCGCAGGCATACGACCGCGGCGCGGCACACGCCCTCCCGGGCTTGCGCCGCGCCGACGCCTCCCGTTAGAGTCTTGCATACGTCTTATGCATCGGTGCACTGGGTGCGCTGATGGCCGGTGGGCGCGGCGGGTCGTGCCGCGCCCTGCTCGTCGCTTCGCGAGGGCGCGGGGCGGCGCGAACGACGTCGGGATCGAGAGCGCCGGGAGGCCCGTGACCGCGTACGCCACGCTGACCGTCGATGTCGGGAAGGTCGCCGCCAATGCGCGCGCCGTCATCGGCATGCTGGGCGGGGTCGAAGTGGTCGCCGTGACCAAGTGCACCTGCGGTGCGCCCGAGGTCGGCGGGGCGCTGCTGGCGGGCGGGGCCGTGGCGCTCGGCGAGTCGCGGCACGAGAACGCCGAGCGCCTGCGCGCCGCCGGCGTCACGGCGCCGCTGTGGCTCCTCCGTGCGCCGGCGCCCGAGCGGGCGGCCGAGACCGTGCGCCTCTTCGAGCTCTCGCTGGCCAGCGAGCTCGAGACCTGCGCGGCGCTCGACGCCGCGGCCGGCGCTCTCGGGCGCCGTCACCAGGTGCTCGTCATGGTCGACCTCGGCGACCTGCGCGAGGGCGTCATGCCGGCCGACCTGCCGGCGTTCGTCGACGCCGTCGAGGCGCTCGCGCACGTCGAGCTCGCCGGCGTCGGCGTCAACCTCACCTGCTACGGCGCGATCATGCCCGACGAGCGCAACATGTCCGAGCTCGTCGAGCTGGCTCGCGCGACGCAGGCCCGCGTCGGGCGCCGGCTCCTCGTCGGGGGCGGCAACTCGGGCTCGATCGGCATGATCGCCTCCGGCCGCATGCCGGCCGGCGTCACCACGCTGCGCGTCGGCGAGTCGATCCTCCACGGCCTCGACACGCTCACGCGCGAGCCCATCGCCGGCCTGCACACCGACGTCTTCGAGGTCGCCGCCCCCGTGATCGAGTGCAAGGTCAAACCGAGCCTGCCGCGGGGCGAGGTCGCCCAGGACGCCTACGGCAACCGGCCGACCTTCGCGGACCGCGGCGAGCGCCGCCGGGCGATCCTCGCCCTCGGGCGCCAGGACGCGATGCCCGAGTGGCTCACGCCGCTCGACGAGGGCGTCGAGATCCTCGGCGCCTCGAGCGACCACCTGATCGTCGACGTCGAGGCCATGGCCGCGCCGCCGCGGCTCGGCCAGGCCTTCCGCTTCCGTCCGAACTACGCTGCCACCGTGCAGCTGTCCACGTCACCGTACGTCCACAAGGTGTTCACTCCGCCGGCCTGACACTGGATCGTGGCGCGGAGGGACCTCGAGACCACAGGAGTGAGCATGGCAGAGCGTAAGAAGGTCCTGATCATGGGAGCCGCCGGGCGCGACTTCCACAACTTCAACACGTACTTCCGCGACAACGAGGAGTACGAGGTCGTCGCCTTCACGGCCACGCAGATCCCGTACATCGAGGACCGCAAGTACCCGGCCGAGCTCGCCGGGTCGCTCTACCCCGACGGTATCCCGATCCGCGACGAGTCCGAGATGCCGGAACTCGTGAAGAAGCACGGCGTCGAGCAGGTCGTCTTCGCCTACTCCGACGTGCCCTACGAGTACGTCATGCACCGCTCGGCGCTGGCCAACTCGCTCGGCGCCGACTTCCGCCTGCTCGGCCCCGACCACGTCATGGTCGAGAGCACGAAGCCCGTCATCGCCGTGTGCGCCGTGCGCACGGGGGCCGGCAAGAGCCAGACGACGCGCAAGATCCAGACCATGCTGCGCGGGGCCGGCAAGAAGGTCGTCAGCATCCGTCACCCCATGCCGTACGGCGACCTCGTCAAGCAGCGCGTGCAGCGCTACGCCACGGTCGAGGACCTCGCCAAGTACGAGTGCACGATCGAGGAGATGGAGGAGTACGAGCCTCACGTCAAGGCCGGCAACGTGATCTACGCCGGCGTCGACTACGAGGCCATCGTGCGCGAGGCCGAGAAGGAGGCCGACGTCATCCTCTGGGACGGCGGCAACAACGACTTCTCCTTCTACAAGGCCGACCTCTACATCACCGTCGCCGACCCGCACCGCCCCGGCGACGGGCTCGTCTACTACCCCGGCGAGGTCAACCTTCGCCTCGCCGACGTGATCGTGCTCAACAAGGTCGACACGGCCGACCGCGCCGGGATCGAGTGCGAGCTCGACGCCGTGCGCTCGGTCAACCCCACGGCGCGCATCGTCATGGGCGCCTCGCCGGTCACCGTCGACGAGCCCGACCTGTTGCGCGGCAAGCGCGTGCTGGTCGTCGAGGACGGCCCGACGCTGACGCACGGCGAGATGAAGTACGGGGCGGGCACCGTGGCCGCGCGCCAGCTCGGCGCCGCCGAGTTCATCGACCCGCGGCCGTTCGCGACGGGCGAGATCAAGGCCACCTTCGAGAAGTACCCGGACATCGGCGCGCTGCTGCCGGCGATGGGCTACTCCGACCAGCAGCTCAAGGACCTGGAGACGACGATCAACGCCTCCGGCGCCGAGCTCGTCGTCATCGGCACGCCGATGGACCTGCGGCGCATCGTCGACATCAAGCTGCCCGCCGTGCAGGTCGGCTACGACCTGCAGGAGATCGGCCGTCCGACGCTGGCCGAGATCCTGAGCGAGCGCGGCTTCATCTGAGTCGAGCGCGCGAAGAGAGGCACCGAGCGCACGAAGAGGCACTGGGAGCGCGAAGGAGCCGTGCGGGCGGGCCGGGCGTGACGCCCGGCCCGCCCGCATCTTCGTTAGACTGCGTCGTGAGCCGCGGGCGCACGGCGCGCCGCGGTCCCGCGGGCGGCGCCGGCGCTGCCCGCGCCCGCCAACCGTCGACATCGGGGGACCCCATGCCCGAGAAAGTGAAGCGTCATCTGTCCGAGCTCGACCTCACCGGCCGCAGCTTCCTGACCATCCACGACTACAGCCCTGCCGAGGTCGTCTCGCTGCTCGACCTCGCGGACGCGCTCAAGGACGCGCGGAGACGCAAGGCCCCGCATCCGGTGCTCGAGGGGCGCGCGGTCGCGATGATCTTCATGAAGACCTCGACGCGCACGCGCATGAGCTTCGAGGTCGGCATCGAGCAGCTCGGCGCCCAGCCGATGTTCCTCAACGCCAACGACATCCAGCTCCGCGTCGGCGAGACGATCAAGGACACGGCCAACGTGATGAGCCGCTACGTCGACTGCATCATGATCCGCACCTTCGCCCAGAAGGACGTCGAGGACCTCGCCGCCTACGGTCAGATCCCGGTCATCAACGGCCTCACCGACCTCCATCATCCCTGCCAGGGGATGGCCGACGCGATGACCGTGCGCGAGCACTGCGGCGGCCTCGAGGGCAAGAAGCTCGTCTTCTCGGGCGACGGCAACAACGTCGCCCACTCGCTCGCCGAGGTGGGGGCCAAGACCGGCATGCACGTGGTCGTCTGTACGCCCGACGACTACCGGCCCGACGCCGAGGTCATCGCCCGGGCGCAGGAGGACGCGAAGGAGACCGGCGCGGTCATCGAGCTCACGAGCGACCTGCAGGCCGCCGTCGAGGGCGCCGACGTGATCTACACGGACACGTTCACCAGCATGGGGCAGGAGGCCGAGCACGACACACGGCTGGCGGCGCTCAAGGCCTACCAGGTGGACATGGACCTCGTGCGCCGCGCCGGCCCGCAGGTCAAGGTCATGCACTGCCTGCCGGCGCACTGGGGCGAGGAGATCACCGAGGAGGTGCTGTACTCGCCCCACTCGGTCGTCTTCGACCAGGCCGAGAACCGTCTGCACGCGCAGAAGGCGATCATGGCGGCGATCGTCCGCTGAGCCCGGGCGGAGCCGGAAGCGCGCGGGGGCGCCGGGACGAAGGTCCCGGCGCCCCCGCGCGTCTCCGGCGCCCGCGGCCGGGCGACTGCGGTACCACGGGCGGGACGGCCTGGGTCTGCGGCGCCGGCGACCGGGCGCCGGCGCGCGTCGCGGCGCCCGCGCGGGCGGGGCCGCTCAGATCCAGCTGGGGAACCACATGAGCCGGTAGAAGTCCTCCCGCGAGATGGCGAGGTCGAGGACGATGGGGAGGAAGGGCACGGCGATCCCCACCAGCGCGCCGAGCGCGAGGAGGACGAGCCAGGGCCGCACGCGGCGGGAGCTCAGGGCGAAGAGGGCGGCGGTCACGGCGGCGGCCACCCCGAGACCGGCGGCGAGCCAGGAGAGCCACCAGGCCGCGTGTCCCGGCAGCTCCCAGAAGACCAGCTCCGCGGCCCGGCTCAAGGGGTACCAGAGGAGCGCCGCCACGAGGGCGGCGACGACGACCGCCGCGACGCGGGCCGGCAGCGACGGTCGCAGGACTCCGCCCGCCGGCGGCGCCGAGGCGGGCAGGCGGCCGGCGGCGGTCGCGGACCGGCCGTCCGTGGCGACCGCGGTCCGCGCCGGCCCGGCGGCGACGGAGACCTCGGAGGCCCTGGCGCTCCCGGCCTCCCGCTCGGGGCCTACGGCCCTTCGTGGTCCGCCGTCGACGAGCTCGGCCGCGACCGCGGCGACGAGGACGGCGAGGAACGGCGCGACCGGCGTCATGTAGTAGAGGAACGAGGTCCTCGTCGTCGCGAACCAGGGCACGTAGAGCACGACGACGAGCAGCGCCGCGAGCACGGGCGCCGCAGCGCCGCGCCGCAGCGCCAGCAACGGCGCGGCCACGAGGGCGAGCAGGCCGGCCCACCAGAGGAAGGGATTGCCGATCGCGACGACGCCGTAGAAGCGGCTCGCGACCTCGCGGAACGAGTACCAGACGGGGCGGTAGTCGAGGATCCAGGTGGGCGCGGCCGAGGCGTAGGAGTGCTCGGCGGAGAGCGTGAAGTTGAAGTGCAGCATCTGACTGTGCAGCTCGCGGAAGTCGCTCAGCGTGTGGCCGTTGGCGAAGTAGGCGGCGTAGCTCGCGAGGTAGACCGCGAGCGGCAGGACGAGCAGGCAGAGGGTGACCCAGGCGACGGTGCGGCCGCGAGGCCACCGTGGGCCGTGCGTCGCCGTGGTCGTGGCGCCGCCGGTGCCGCCGTCTCCACCTTCGTTCGCACGGGCGGCCGCCGCGTCGCCGGCCTCGCGGGCGGGCTCGAGGCCGCGGCGCCGCTCGTCCGCGCGGGCGAGACGCGCTCTCCGGGTCTCGCCCGCCGTCCGCCGCTCGGGCGCGAGGGCGCGCACCTGAGCGCCGAGCAGCACGAGGACGAGAGCGGCGACGGGCGCGAGCGCGCCGGACCACTTGGTCGCCACGGCGAGCCCGCCGCAGAGCCCCGCGAGCGCGAGCCAGCCCGGCGCGCCGTCGCGCTGCACGTGCTTGAGGGCGAAGAGGACGCAGAGCGCCGTCCAGGTGGCGACGAAGACGTCGAGGGTGGCGATGCGCGACTGCGCGATGCCGAGCAGGTCGGCGCTCGCCAGAAGGAGGGCGACCAGGGCCCAGCCGGGACTGAGGCCGAGGCGGCGGGCGACGGGGTAGACGGCGGCGAGCACGACGAGGCCGGCGACGACCGAGGGGAGGCGCCAGCCGACCGGGTCGTCGCCGGCCACGAGGATGCCGAGCGCGATGGCCATCTTGCCGGCATCGGGGTGCGGCCAGGAGACCACGTCGCCGGGCTCCCAGGACGCGCCGGGCGTGCCCTCCATGCGCCCGTCGAGGATCGCCCGCGCGTCCTTCGCGTAGTAGACCTCGTCGAACATGTGCTCCGGCGGCGAGCCCAGGTTGTAGAGGCGAAGCCCCGCCGAGAGGGCGAGGACGACGAGGACGGCGGCCAGCACGAGGCGGTGGCGCGCCCGGGCCCGGGCGGCGTCGCGGGCCCGCCGCCGGCGGCCCGTCCGGACGCCCCAGCCGGGCGCGCCGTCGCGCGGCGCGCCGTCCGCTTCGTCGGTCGATGCTGCAGTCATGACGCCGGGGACCTCGCAGTGTCTGGCCGGTCGCGACGCGGCGAACGATCGCCGGCCGCCGCGTCGGGTGTACACTAGCTAATCCGGCAGCAGTTCGCTGACGCCCCCGGCGCCGGCGACGGAGATGGTAGCGGCCGCAGGGCACCGGCCCGCGGCCGGCAGGGGGATACCATGCGCAGGACGGCGAGGGTCTGGCTGGTCGCGACGCTGATCGTCACGCTCGCGACGCTCTTCCTCCCCGGGTCGGTGACGGCCGCGACGACCGTCGTCAGGCAGCTCACCCCGGGCACGACCACGCGCACCATCTGGGACACGACCGAGGTGCACGTGATCGCCCTGCCGCACGGCGTCGACCACGAGGGGACCGTCCACGTCGAGCTCAGCTTCCAGCCGGCCCTGGCCGACCTCGACCTCTACCTGCTCGACGCCGACGGCGCGGTGCTGCGGCAGGAGATGGGCACCATGGCCGTGGCCCCCGGCCGGGAGGTCGTCGACCACGCCGTCACCGAGGTGCGCGACACGACGGTCACCGTCGGCGACGACGGCCGCCGAGACATGACCGGCGACATGTACTACCTGGTCGTCGTCGCCTTCAACGAGGCGGCCGACTACCAGCTCTGGGGCTACTACCCCCGGATCGACCTCGACCTCGGGTCGTCGCCGTCGTACGACTGGAACTACGAGCTCGAGGAGTTCCGCTACCCGGCCGAGGCCGACGCGTGGGCGAGCATCCGCGGGCCGTCGTACGGCGGCCCCTACGACTTCAGGCCGACCTCTCTCGGCGAGGGCGAGCTGCGTCTCGAGTGGCCGGCCGAGACCCTCGACGAGACGCTGCAAGTGACCTACGACCCGGTCGCCGCCCCCATGCCGGCCGAGATGGAGCAGTACCTGTACGCGGGGTACCGCTGGGAGCCGCTCGTGCGGCACTTCGGCGGGGTCGAGAACCATCTCCCCGAGCCGCTCCCCGAGGGGGGGTACGGGCTGCGCGACACGTTCACGGTCGAGCGCGGCGGGGTCGCGACCCCGATGAGGCTGCTCCACTACGTGCCCAGCCTCTTCCTGGCGTACGCCGACCCCTCGAGCGGCCCCGCCGGCGGCGTCAAGGTGGGCGAGACCACCCTGGGCATCAAGGCGACCCTGACCTACCCGGAGAACCTGCGTCTCGACAGGATCGTGCCGCATCCGAGGTCGTACTTCGTGGCCGGCACGCTCTCGCTCGACGGGCGCCGCGTGCCCGGCGCCGAGGTCACGATCGAGCGCCAGACGCCGGGCGGCGAGTGGGTCGCGGTGACGACCGTCGTCACGAGGGACACCGGGTGGTGGTACGTGCGTCTGCGTCCCCACCGCACCTGGAAGATCCGCGCGCACGCGGCCGGCGACCCCGCCACGGGCCTCGCCGAGGAGTACTCCGTCTCGGCGATCCTCAAGAGGCTCTGAGCCGGCCGGGCCCCGCCGGGCGCCCGTCGTCGCTTGGCGCTCGCCGAGCACCCGTCGCGGCCCGGGCGCCCGAGTCGCCCGCTCTCGTGTCGCCCGCCCTCGTGTCGCCCGCCGAGGGTCCCTTCGCCGTCACATCGTACTGGCGCCTCGTCGACGGCTGACGTACTGTATGTCCGCCGTGGCGACGCGAGCCCGTTTACTTGACGCTCGCGCGCCAGTATAGTGGGGCGAGTCAGCCTATACAGGCGAAGACACGGGGGGGTGGGGCGCACTCCGCAGACCGGACCGCGACGATCAGTACCGACCAGGGGGGTCTTCCGACATGCACAAGGCAATGAGGCTGGCGATCGTGGCGCTGACGCTCGTCACGCTCGTGGTGCTGACCGTCGCGGCATCGGCGCTGGCCGTGACGTCGAGCGACACCCAGAGCTCGCCCGGCATCCATCAGCGCACTATCTGGGACCAGACCCAGGTGATGATCCGCAGGCTCACGCCGGCCAACACGCCCGGCGTCAACCACACCGGCTACATCCATCTCGAGCTCAAGTTCAAGCCGACGACGTCCGACTTCGACCTCTACCTGCTCGACGAGAACGGCGACGTGCTCAGCGCCGAGATGGGCTGCATGGGCATCTTCGCCGGCAAGGAGTACGTCGACTACCAGGTCACCGACGTCGCCAACCAGAACATCATCGACGAGATCGACCCTTACACCCTCGACTGGATCCAGTACATGGAGGGTGACGTCTACTACGTCGTCGTCGTGGCCTTCAACGGTGCCGCCGAGTACCAGGTCTGGGGCTACTACCCGCAGATCGACCTCGAGACCAGCGAAGACCCCTACGAGACGTACAACTACTACCTCCAGCAGTACCGCTACCCGGCCTCGGCGACGAGCTGGGCGAAGCTGACCGGCCCGCGCTACGGCGGCCCGTACGACTTCCGGCCCACCTCCGCGGGGACCGGCAGCTGCGCCCTTGCGTGGCCGGCCTCCGTGCTCACGAAGACCGTGACCTACGACCCCCTCAACGCGCCGATGCCGTTCAACGTCGAGCAGTACCTGTACGCCGGCGTGTACTGGGACGAGGTGCTCGCGAACTGGGGCACCGAGGAGAACTACCTGCCCGACCTGTGGAAGGGTGACGACGTCGACGACCCGGCCGACGACTGGTACGGCTTCAACGACGAGTACGAGGTGGCGACCGACTCGCTGTCGGCGTTCGACCCGATCTGGGCGCAGCGCATCGCGCACTACGTGCCCAGCCTCTACCTCGCCTACGCCGACCCGCTGGTCGGCCCCGCCGGCGGCGTGGACACGGGCCGCACGACCATGGGCTACAAGGCCGTCCTCAGGTGGCCGGAGAACCTGTGGCTCCGCAAGGTCGTCAAGTACTCGAGCTACTACAAGATCTACGGCCGCTACTCTCTGGACGGCTCGGCCGTGCCGATCGGCACGGCGATCTCCATCCAGCGCAAGACCGCGACCAGCGGCTGGAAGACGATCAAGACCGTGAAGACGACGAACGACGCGGGCGCCTGGTCGGTCAAGCTCAGCCCGGGCGTGAAGTGGTGGGTGCGCGCGAAGGCCGAGGGCAACCTCTCGACGGGTCTCGAGTACGAGTACTCGATCACGAAGGTCCTCAAGGCGCTGTGACCGTCGTCTGAGCGAGGCCGCGGCCTCGCGAGAGCCCGACGGGGCGGGCGCCGCGGACGCGGCGCCCGCCCCTCTTCTCGTTCCGCGATCCTTCCGCCCGACGCCCCCGTGCGCGGACGGGCCCGACCGCGTGACCCCGCGCGGGCAGGGCGGCCCGTCGCCACGGCGAAATTCAGGCTCGAGCCGCGGCGCGGCGGGCGCCGTCGGTCGGTCGATTCTCGGGAGGGGACATGGAGAAGGCAGCACGGCTCGCGACGGCGGTGCTCGTCGCGCTCACGCTCGTCGCGCTGGCGTCGGCGGCGGTCGCGTCGGCGGCGACGGTGACCGACAGACAGGTCACCCCCGGCATCCACGAGCGCGTGATCTGGGACCAGACCCAGGTCACGATCCGCAAGCTGCCGACGACCGTGAACCACTACGGCACCATCCACATGGAGCTGTACTTCAAGAACTATGCCGCCGACTTCGACCTCTACCTCCTGGACCAGGACGGCGACGTCGTCACGGAGACCGGTGACCAGGGGTACTGGCTCGGCTGGGAGACCGTCGACTACCAGGTCGATGACATCGTGACGGAGCCGGCCTCGGCGGGCGACACCTACTACGTGCTCGTCGTCGCCTTCAACGGGGCCTCGGACTACTTCCTCTGGGGCTACTACCCTCGCCTGTTCGACGGGGCGAGCGACCCGGCGGCGGCGCGCGACTACTACCTCGAGGTCTACAACTACCCGGCGGACGGGAGCTGGGCGCGCCTCACCGGGCCACGGGTGGGCGCGCCCTACGCGGTCACGCCGACCTCGAGAGGCACCTTCGGAGCGCGGCTCGAGTGGCCGGCCGACGTCTCCGCGCTGATCGTCAAGGACGACCTCGCGCAGGGTCTCATGCCGGCCTGGTTCCGCCAGTACGTGTGGCAGCGCGCGATCGGCAAGCTGTACATCGCCGACGAGGGTACGTGGGCGCCGGCGCTGCAGGAAGGGGATCCGCTGGACCCGGCCGACGACTGGTACGGTCTGTACGACTCCTTCAGCACGGCCTCGTGGTGGGACATCGCCGGATGGCCGCTGAAGACCGTCCACTACGTGCCGAACCTCTACATGGCCTACGCCGACCCGCTCCTCGGTCCCGACGGGGCGCCCCGGACCGGGCGGACGACCATGGGCTACCGGGCGATCCTCACCTGGCCCGAGAACCTGTGGTTGAGGAAGGTCGTCAAGTACAGCACCTACTACAAGGTCTACGGCAGCTACTCTCTCCTCGGGGAGCGCGTGGGCGCGGGCGTGCCGATCAGGATCGAGCGCAAGACCGCGACCAAGGACTGGGCTCTCGTGAAGACCGTCTACACGAACGACCTGGGCGGGTGGTCGGTCAAGCTCAGCCCCGGCGTGAAGTGGTGGGTGCGCGCCCGGGCCAAGGGCATCGTCATCTACGATGACGCGGAGGTGGGTGTCGACCCCGAGTACTCCGTGACGAAGGTGCTGAACCCGCTCTGACGCGTGGGCCGCGCCGGGCCGCGGCGCGAGGCCGGAGGGGGGAGAAGGGACTGGTGACGGGCGGGCGCCGCGGATGCGGCGCCCGCCCGTCGTCGCGCCGGCGGCGCCCGTCGCCGGAGTGCGGCGTCTCGACACGGCCTCGCGTCGGCGCCGCGACTCGCGGCCTCACGGGCCGCGCCCCGGGCGGCCGCGTTGCGCCGCGCGCGGTCGCGGGCCTAGACTGCCTGCGGCGAGCTAGGAGGCGGCGTGGACGCGATCACCATCGGCGACGGACCCCTGACGATCGAGAAGGTCGCGGCGGTGGCGCGCGAGGGCGCGTCGGTGCGACTGGGCGAGGAGGGGCGGGGTCGGGTCGCCGCGGCGCGCGCGTTGATCGACCGCCTCGTCGCCGAGGAGCGCGTCGTGTACGGCGTCACGACCGGGTTCGGCCAGCTCGCGACCACGCACATCCCCTCCGAGAAGGCGCGCGAGCTGCAGGAGAACCTGGTGCGCAGCCACGCCGTGGGCGTGGGCGACCCGCTGCCGCGGGACGTCGTGCGCGCCGCGCTCGCGATCCGCCTGAACACGCTCGCCAAGGGGTACTCGGGCGTGCGCCTCGAGGTCGCCGAGCTGCTCGCCGGCATGCTCGCCGAAGACCTCGTGCCGTACGTGCCGTCGAAGGGCTCGCTCGGCGCCTCCGGCGACCTCGCCCCGTCGGCGCACGCCGTCCGCGCCATGATGGGGGAGGGCGAGCTGCTCGAGGGGGAGGCCGGCCGTGCGCCGGCCCTGCCGGCGCTGCGCGCGGCCGGCCTCGAGCCTCTGACCCTCGCCGCCAAGGAGGGTGTCTCGCTGCTCAACGGAACCCAGTTCATGGCCGCGATCGGCTGCCTCGCCGTCCTCGACGGCGAGGCGCTCCTCGACTCGGCCGACGTCGTCGGGGCGATGAGCCTCGAGGGCCTTCGCGCCTCCGTCGGCCCGTTCCAGGAGCGCATCCAGCTGCTGCGCCCGATCCCCGGGCAGCTGCGCACGGCGGCGCACGTGCGCCGGGCGACCGAGGGCAGCGGCATCATGCTCAGCCACCTCAACTGCGACAAGGTGCAGGACGCCTACTCGGTGCGCTGCATCCCCCAGGTGCACGGCGCCTGCCGCGACGCCGTCCGCTGGCTGCGCGAGGTGGTCTCGATCGAGATCGAGTCGGTGACCGACAACCCGATCGTCTTCACCGAATCGGGCGAGATCATCTCGGCCGGCAACTTCCACGGCGAGCCGCTCGCCCTGGCGCTCGACCTCGCGGCGATGAGCGTCAGCGAGATCGCCAGCATCAGCGAGCGCCGCACGTTCCGCCTCCTGACCAGCTCGCTGAGCGAGTTGCCGCCCTTCCTCACCAACGACAGCGGGCTCAACAACGGCTACATGCTCGCCCAGTACACCGCGGCGGCGCTGGTCGCCGAGAACAAGGTGCTCTGCCACCCGGCGAGCGTGGACTCGATCCCGACGTCGGGTGACCAGGAGGACCACGTCAGCATGGGGATGACGGCGGCGCTGAAGCTCGAGCAGGTACTGCGCAACGCGCAGACGGTGCTCGCCATCGAGGCGCTCTGCGCCGCTCAGGCGATCGACCTGCTGGCGCCGCTCGCGCCCGGCGTCGGCACCGCGCGCGGCCACGCCGTCGTGCGCCGGCTCGCGCCGACGCTCGAGCGCGACCGCTACCTCGCGCCCGAGATCGAGGCCGTGAGCGGCGCCGTCGCGGCGGGCGAGTTCGCCGCCGTCGCGCGCGAGCTCGAGCGAGGCTGACGTCGCCGTCGCACGCGCGCCCGGCCGCGCGTCGGGAGACCAGGGGGTTCGCCGCGCTGGACGGAGGCGCGCCTCAACGATAGACGTCGTGTCGTGCGCCCGCGGTGGCGCCGCGCCGGGCGCATGTGGTTAGAATTAGCCTTGGCGTCGCGGCCCGAGGGGCCGTGGCGCTTGTCGTGTGTGGGAAGCCAGGTACCAAGGAGGCACCAAGGGATGAGCGAAGAGAAGCTGCCCGACGTGGCACAGGCAGCAGTGCCCGAAGAGTGGATCCAAGCGATGGGCGAGCGCCGCACGGTGGTCGCCACGCTGCAGGATGCGACGGCCAACCCCGGCCCCCTCGGCCTCATGGCCTTCGGCATGACGACCATCCTCCTGAACATCCACAACGCCGGCTTCTACGAGATGAACACGATGATCCTCGCGATGGGCGTCTTCTACGGCGGCATCGCGCAGGTCATCGCCGGCATCATGGAGTGGAAGAAGAACAGCACCTTCGGCATGACCGCGTTCCTCTCCTACGGTCTCTTCTGGCTCACGCTGGTCGGCCTCCTCGTCTTTCCCAAATGGATGGGCGTCGACGGGCCGGACGACGTCGCCATGGGCTGGTACCTGATGGCCTGGGGCATCTTCACCGGGCTCATGTTCGTCGGCACGCTGCGCATCAACCGCGCCCTGCAGACCGTGTTCGCCAGCCTCACGGTCCTCTTCGTGCTCCTGGCCATCGGTGACTGGACGGGCAACGCGACGATCACCAAGATCGCCGGATGGGAGGGCATCTTCGTCGGCCTGTCGGCCGTCTACGCCTCCATCGCCCAGATCTGGAACGAGCTCTACGGCCGCAGGGTCCTGCGGCTCTGGTCCTACCGCAAGCCGGTCTGACACCACGCCGCCCGCCGTCTCGCGCGGCGGCAGGAGGGGGCGGGCGCCGCATCGGCGGCCCCGCCCCCTCGTCGTCTGCAGGATGTACGAGCGGCGCCGCCGCGCGTCAGCGGCGGCCCCGGTGCTGTGGAGCGTCCCCGCGGCCGCGCCGCCGGCTGTATGCTGTCGCGCATGGACGACGAGGACGCGCCGCGACGCACCCCATCGGGCGCCGACTGGTTCGACGGCGAGTGGGAGGACGGCCCGGGCGAGCGACGGGCCGCGGGCGTCGCGCCGCCCGGCCTGCCGGCGCGATCGCCGGACGCCCCCCTCAGGGTCCCGCTGGAGCCCGCCCCCGACGAAGAGCTGTCGTTCGAGGCCGCCGGCGAGGCCCCGGCCGTGAGGCGCGCGCGGCGCCACCGCCACGGGGAGCCCCGCGTCGTCGTCATCCACTCGCCGGCCGCGCCGCCGACGGTCCGGCGCGGCTTCCGCATCCCGGTCAAGACCCTCGTGTTCCTCGCCGCGGCCGCCGTCGGCCTCTACCTGGTCTGGCCCCAGTTCCTGGGCTTCTTCGACGCCGTGCCCGGCCTGCGGACCATCGAGTGGTACTGGTTCGCCATCATGATCGCCCTGCAGGCGGCCAGCTTCGCCTGCTACTGGGTCGTGATGCGCGTGACCGTGCACGAGCGCCGCTGGTCGGTGCTGGCGCTCACGCAACTCTCGAGCAACGCCTTCGGGCGCATCGTGCCGGGCGGGGCGGCCTCCGTCGGCTCGCTCGGCTACCAGATGCTCGTCGCCGCCGGCGTGCCCAAGGGCCGCGCAGTCACCGGCCTCACGGCGGCGACGCTGCTCTCCACAGCCACACTCGTCGTGCTGCCCGTGTTCTCGCTGCCGGCCATCGTCGCCGGGGCGCCCATCGGGCGCAGCCTCCTGCGGGCGCTCGAGGTCGGCGTCTTCGTCGCCGCCCTCATCGTCGCCGGCGGCGCCCTCGTGCTCTTCACCGACCGCGTTCTGCTGTGGGCCGGTCGCGTCGCGGCTCGCGTGCTCGACCGCGTCAAGACGTCCGGCGCGCCGCACTCCGGCCTGCCGGCCCGGCTTCTCGAGGAGCGCGACCTCATCAAGCGCGCTCTCGGGGACCGGTGGTGGCTCGCCCTGTCGAGCGCCACCGGCAAGTGGCTGCTCGACTTCGCCTCGCTCCTCGCCGCGCTGGCGGCGGTCGGGGCGACGGCGCGCCCCTCGCTCGCGCTGCTCGCGTTCGTCGTGGCCGGCATCCTCGGGACGGTCCCGCTCACGCCGGGCGGCCTGGGCTTCGTCGAGGTCGGTCTCGCGGCGACGCTCGGTCTCGCCGGCGTCGGCGCGGCCGAGGCGACCGCCGCGGTGCTCGCCTACCGTCTGGTCTCGTTCTGGCTGCCTATCCCGGCAGGGCTCGTCGCCGGCGGCGTGTTCACGCGGCGCTACGGGAGGAAGGAGCGCGGCACGGCGCTGGCGGCCGAGGAGGGCTGAGAGCGGCCTCGTCCGACGAGCGACGGATGGCCTCCGGCGCGGGTCCCGTCGACGCGCCGCCTGGCAGAGCCTGGGGACGGCGAGCAGAGCTGGGGATTCCATTATAGTGGACGCCGCAGACGTTGACAGCCCTCTGAAGAGTACTATAGTGAGCGTCATCCATGATAGTAGCGCAGCGAGTGGAGGTCGCGCACGATGCAGATCGGCCGCAGGCTGAAGACGATCAGGCTCGCCAGGGGTGTGACGCTGGCTGCGCTGTCGAGGGACGCGGGAGTCTCGCGGAGCATGCTCAGCAAGATCGAGCGCGACGAGTCCGCTCCGACGGTGACCACGCTGGAGAAGGTCGCGCGGGCTCTCGGCGTCGACCTCGCGGCGCTCTTCGTCGACGCCGGGCTCGAGGGGCCGGCCGCCACGGCGGCCGAGGCCTCGAGCCTCGCCCTCTCCTCACGCGCGGCCCCGACCCCGGAGGAGAGGAGCGCCGCCGCTGGGGCGCCCGCGGGCGCCGACACGACGGTGATCGTGGTGCGCGGGGACCGGCGCAAGAAGGTCATCATGCCCTGGGGGGCCGACTACGAGATGCTCTGCCCGGACATGCGCCACCGGATCGAGTTCATCCTCATCACGTATCCGGTGAACGGCGGCTCCGGGGAGCTGTACTCGCACGAGGGGGAGGAGTGCGGCGTCGTCGTGGAGGGCCGCTTCAGGGGGGTCGTCGGCGACCAGGAGTTCGTGCTCGAGGCCGGCGACAGCATCTACCACTCGAGCCGGATCCCGCATCGCTGGGAGAACGCCGGCGACGTCGAGGCGAAGGCGATCTGGGCGATCACGCCGCCGTCCTTCCTGCTCGGCAAGATGAGCCACGAGTGAACGACCACGTCCACGAGCGACCGACCACGTCCACGAGTGAGCGACGATGTCCGGGCCGTCGCGGCCCTGCAGAACGTCTGACCTGAGCGACCGGGGGAGGGACCTAGAGTGGAAGGGTTCACCGGCAAGAGAGTGGGGTCGAGCTTCGCCCTCACCGAGGAAGAGTGCCGCCGGGTCCACGCGGCCGTCGTGCGCATCCTCGAAAAGGGGGGGATGCGCTGCGACGACGAGCGCGCGGCGAAGCTCTACGAGCAGGCCGGCTGCACGCTCGAGGACGACGGCCGGCTCGTCAAGATCCCCGAGCAGGTCGTCGCCGACGCGTTCACGACCTGCCCGTCCGGGTTCACCATCCACGGCCGCGAGCCCAAGAACGACGTGGCCATCGGTACGGGCGAGGTCCACTTCGCGACCATGACCGGGCGGTACATCCGCGACGTGCGCACCGGGGAGCGGCGCAAGGCCACCCGGCAGGACGCCGTCGAGGGGGCCCGGATGGCCGACGCCCTCGAGAACGTCCACGGGCTCTACAAGTCGGTGATGTGGATCTACGACGAGCCCAAGATCATCAACTCGCAGATCCTCGTCGGCGAGATGATGAAGAACACCACCAAGGGCATGACCTGGGTGTACAACACCGGCGCCCCGAACGAGATCCCCGACCTGGTGAAGCTCTGGCAGATCGCCGCCGGCGGGGCCGAGGCGCTGCGAGAGCGGCCCCACGTCCTCGGCCACGTCATCGTCAATCCGCCGCGCGTCATCGACGTGAACTACACGGACTGGATGATCGGCTTCGCCGACGCCGGCATCCCCATCACCGTCTACAGCGCGACGATGGCCGGCGCCACCGGGCCGGCGACGCTCGCCGGGATGATGGTGCAGGTGATCGCCGAGACCGTCGCGCTCGTCGTCCTGGCCCAGGCCTACAAGCCGGGTCACCCGCTCTGCTTCTGCAGCTTCAACCCGAGCATGGACATGCGCACGGGGCTCTGGTCCTTCGGCAACCCCGAGTACTCGACCCTCGGCACCGGTATCGCCGCCATGGCCCGGTACTACGGCGTCCCCTGCGTGGCGTTCGGCAACACGGACTCGTGCGACACCGACCAGCAGGCGGCGTACGAGAAGGCCATGGTCCTCTTCAACTACGCCCTCGCCGGCATCAGCCTCACCTGGACGCTCAGCGGCACGGCCGGCTTCAATTTCTGTGCATGGGACCAGATGGTCGTCGACAACGAGGTGGCGGCCTTCGTCGGCCACTACCTGAAGGGCATCCGCGTCGACGACGAGCGGCTCTCCGAAGAGACCATCCTGAAGGTCGGGCCGCTCCCCGGGAGCTACATGCACGAGGAGCACACGCGCAGGTGGTACCGCGACGAGTTCCTCATGCCCGAGCTGAGCAACAGGGAGTTCTTCGAGACCTGGGAGCGCGGCCACACCGAGCTGCAGGAGAAGGCGAAGCAGAAGGCGCTCGAGATCCTCGACACGCACGAGTCGCCGGTGCCGGGCGAGGTGCAGGACGAGATCGACGAGTACCTCGCCCACGTCCGCCGGCGCGACGTCGAGTAGTGCGGCGGGCGGCTGCACATCCGGCACCAGGGACCGAGCGGAGAAGAGGACTGACCATGGCTGAGCACACGGAGTACTTCGACAGGGTGGCGCAGGCGGTCGTGGACTGCGACAAGGACACGTGCCTCCGCCTGCTCGACGAAGGCGGCGACATCGACCCCCTCGAGATCCTCGAGAAGGGGCTGGGCAAGGGCATCAGGCGGATCGGCGACGACTTCGGCGCGGGCAGGGTCTTCCTGCCCGAGCTCATCGGCGCCGCCGACGTCATGAAGGCCGGGGTGGCCGTCCTCGACGAGAGGATCAAGGCCTCGGGCAGGGCGCGCGAGAGCCTCGGCAAGATCGTCATCGGCACGGTCAGGGGCGACATCCACGACATCGGCAAGTCGGTCGTGGCCTCGATGCTGCAGGCGAACGGCTACGACGTCGTGGACCTCGGCATCGACGTCGACGAGGCCGAGTTCGTCAGGGTCGCCCAGGAGGAGAAGGCGGCCTGCGTCGGCCTCTCGAGCCTGCTGACCCTGCAGATCGAGAACATGGGCGTGGTCATCGAGAAGCTGAAGGACGCCGGGATCCGCGACCAGGTGAAGGTGATCGTCGGCGGCGCCCCGGTGACCCAGGAGTTCGCCGACGAGATCGGCGCCGACGCCGTGGGCTACGACGCCGCCGACGCCGTCGCCAAGATGAAGACGCTGCTTGGGCACTGACCGGGACGGGTAGCCTCAGCGTCAGTCAGCGGAGAGTGACCACGCACCGGAGTCGTGCCGCGAGCACGGCGGGAGGGGAGGAGAATGGCTGCCGAGTCCAAGCCGCTCGACCGCGAACGCATCCGCGAGCTGAGCGCGCGCGAGCTGGAGCGCTTCAACGCCAAGACGCAGAAGTCGGCGGAGATGTATGAGCGCGCACGCAAGACGCTTGCCGCCGGCATCGGGTCGTCCTACCAGTGGCGCGACCCGTGGCCGATCTACCTGAAGGAGGGCAAGGGCTCCCATCTCTGGGACATCGACGGCAACGAGTACCTCGACTACCTGAACGGGTTCGGCTCGATGGTGCAGGGCCACGCTCACCCGGCGATCGTCAAGGCCGTCCAGGAGCAGGTGCTGCACGGCCAGCAGTTCAGCGAGCCGGTCGTGGACTCCGTGATCGTCGCCGAGGAGTTGGCGAGTCGCTGGAAGCTCCCCAAGTGGCGCTTCACCAACACCGGGACCGAGTCGACGATGGACGCGATCCGCATCGCCCGTGCGACGACCGGTCGCGACGGCGTGATGAAGATCTTCGGCTCCTACCACGGCCACCACGACTCCGTCATGGTCTCTGTCCCCTACTACGAGGGCGACCTCGGCCCACGCGACGACTACGGCTCGTTCGCCTACGGCGCCGGCCTCCCCGAGGCCGTCGTGGCGATGACCGTCGCGGTGCCGTTCAACGATCTCGAGGCGATGGAGCGCCGGCTCGAGAAGCTGAAGGCCGCGGGCGACCTGCCGGCCTGCATGATCATGGAGCCGGCGATGATGAACATCGGCATCGTGCTGCCGGAGCCCGGCTACCTCGAGGGCGTGCGCAAGCTCACGAAGCAGTACGGCGTCCTGCTGGTCTTCGACGAGGTGAAGACCGGCCTGACGGTCGCTCCGGGCGGCGGCACCGAGTACTGGGGCGTCCGGCCCGACCTGGTGGCGCTGGCCAAGTGCCTGGGCGGCGGCGTGCCCTGCGGCGCGGTCGGTGGCACCGACGAGGCCTTCGCCGAGGTCGAGAACTTCCACGTCTACCAGGTGGGCACGTTCAACGCCAACCCGCTCGCGATGGCCGCCGCCAAGGCGACGCTGCTGGAGGTCCTGACGCCCGAGGGCTACGCGCACCTCGGCGCCGTGCGCGAGCGGCTCGCGGACGGCTGCGAGAAGGTCATCGCCGAGCACGGGCTGCCGGCCTACACCGTGACGCTGGGGGCGAAGGGGTGCGTCACCTTCAGCACCGAGAAGGTGGTCGACTTCCAGAGCTACCTGGACTACCAGGACGCCGAGATGATGGAGCTCGCGTGGCTGTACATGGCGAACCGCGGCATCTATGCGGCGCCCGGCCGCGACCAGGAGTTCACGATCTCGGTGCAGCACTCGCTCGAGGACGCGGACACCTACGTCGCGGCGTTCGCCGAGATGGCCGAAGAGCTGACCGCGTGAGTCGGCGCGGCGCCCGGCCGGCGCGAGCGCCGGCCGGGCGCCGCGGCCCGAACGGACGAAGCGGGCGGCGGCTGCCCAGGCAGCCGCCGCCCGCTTCTCGCCGCGCCGTCGCTCAGAAGGGGTGGGTGCCGGTCTCGCCCTCGCGCCGGCTGACCTGCGACGCCGGCGCGAAGACGCCGACGACCATGCCGATCACGCCGGCGACGATCAGGTAGATGCCGATCAGCCACAGGATGGCGAGGGCGCCCTCGGCCGGCCACAGGAAGAGCGCGAGGCCGAAGGCGATCGACACGACGCCGGCGATGAACGACCAGACCCTTCTCCCGCCGCTCTTCTCGCCCACGAACGCGCCGCCGATGTCGACCACGCCCATGACGACCGCCCAGCCGGCGACGATGTAGAGGAGCGTCAGCGCTGTCAGACCGGGCCAGGCGATGACGAGGATGCCGGCGATGATCGCGAGCACGCCTCCGACGATGCCGGCCGAACGGCTCTCCATGCGGCCCATCAGGCCGGCGATCGCGCGCAGCACGCCGTAGGCGATGATCATGAGGCCGAACAGCCAGATCACGGTCGTGAGGCTCGCCTTGGGCATGGCGAGCAGCAGGATGCCCAGCACGATCTCGGTCAGGCCCGTCAGGATCGCCAGGCCGGGGCCCATTCTGTTCGTCTCCGCCATCGAAGCCTCCTCGTCGCACGCCGGCCCTCGTGGCCGTCGCCCCGTTCGCAGTGTTCGTCGCCGACGCCGGCGCGCCTTCACGGGCCACGCCGGTCGGCGCGCATCTACCCGCTCGACGCCGGCCTGAACCGGCGCTGGGGACGGAGGCCGGGCTCGCTTCGTCCGCCCCCGCGCCTCGCGCGCCGCCGCGCAGCGCCTCTTCGCACGCCCCGCCGCCGTGTGCCGGGCCGCGGCGCGCCGCCTCGGCGCGCGCCCCGCCGTGGCGCGAGCGGTATCCTTGGC
>Ga0209164_1000908_pt1 | contig 47933 bp, 39 predicted proteins | sample MTBNYHSulfiMetaG_FD_187458 | JGI IMG/M metagenome (GOLD analysis project Ga0209164, IMG submission 187458) | Enrichment culture microbial communities from rom New York Harbor, USA that are MTBE-degrading - MTBE-NYH (New York Harbor Sulfidogenic)... | ecosystem: Environmental > Aquatic > Marine >... | reverse complement strand
GGTGAGCGTACACTGGTGACAACCCGGGAGCGGGTGCAGGTGAAAGAAATGTTCAAGTACTTTGGCTATAACCTGTACCAGCTGGTCACGCTGGAACGGAAGCGGTTAGCGGTAGCTAGGTGACAAACGGGGAAAATGGCATAAAATGACGGGATAATCCCGGAAAAACGGGGTGTTTCGGGGGCCAGATGCATGCGGGAACGGGAAATGTGAAAATTATGGGAGTTATTCAAAGCCCTCAATTCTCAAATCTTTCCCTTAACCGGCCTTGATAATACATCGAGGGCATTATCGACCCTGATAGAAGGAGACTTTTTTGCCACGCCCGGCAATGATGGCAAACTACGCCTTTTCGTTCGTGGAATATATCGGCGATATTATCGTAGATTTTATCGAGGATTATATCGTCGATTTCATGGCCGAATGGTCAGGTATATTTGTAAAAAACATTTAAAACCCAAACCCCCCATGATGGCCCCTTTCAATAGTACCTCCCAAGAAAAATGGGAGATATGGCATGAAAAAGGAGGACATCCATGCCCTGAATATTATGGGGTATGGAAAAAAGAACAGGACAAGAAGAAAGAAAAATACAGAAGGGCACTGGGAAAAATAGTGGATACCACCCTAAATAGGTATGGAGTTGAAGAATACCATAAACCCAAAATCCCAGCAACTTCTACAACTTATACTTCAAACGATAAACCAAATATTGAATATTCTGCTAATAAAATAAGCAAGTTGAAACGCTGGTTCTTTAGGAAAAAATATTCTTATACAAAATTTAATATGGAAAATTTTGCAGTTCATACAGGAGTTATTATGGGTTTATCCTTTATATTTTGGCTGGTATATTTAAATTCCGAAAAAATCAATCATATTGATGCTGGGGTTTTAAAAATTGGAGGTGCCACCCAATTAGTTTTAGCGCTCTTTATTGCTAGAAGCTTATATAAAGTTTTTAAAAATCTAAAATTCGGTTTTACTGGATTGCCTAATGGTTACAAACTGATTGTAGTGGTTCTATTAATTTCATTTTGCTTCTATATATATCAGAACCCTAATGTAATCGTAGCGCCCTTAACCGAGTTTGATTATGATTCCTTTAGCCCAGTAGATAATAATGAAGTATTAGAATCAAGAGCAAACATCAAAAACCCCTCTTATGCCGAGCTGTTTAACTTTGTGATGGAAGACAAAACGGAATTAAATCAATATAGTTTCTCTGATTATGTTTGTGAAGATTTTTCGAAAGATATAGTAAAAAACGCAGCAGCTAAAAATATAAGGGCAGGTTTAGTCCATTTAGAGTCTCCAGATAGTCCTGGTCATGCCATCGTATGCTTTGATACCACCGATAAAGGCAGATATTTTTTGGAGCCACAGACAGATGAATTATTTTCTAAAGCAGAATTAGATAAAATGGTTGAGGAAGGGGTATATTATCCTGCTCCTGGAGGTTACTATGTCGGAGGCATGTATTGGGATTCATGGACACTTTCTGGCTATCACATAGTTTATTGGAATAACGGGATAAATATTCCAAGCTTTGGGGTAGTTTTGTTTGTTGGAGCAATAATAATATTAATGATAATAAGGAGAAATGGACGTTAATAATATCATGGTTTTTCTTTTCGTTCAATGTGCAACTTTTCCCATATATCAATTTATTAATTGCTGAAATTTTTGGAGTTTAAAATAAAGAAGGCAGAGAAAAATATTTTTAGTATAATTCGTTTAAGTAAGAGAAGTTATGGGCAAACTATTAGAGAAGAAAATAATAAAATTAAAGCATTGGTTTTTCAGAAAGAAAGATTACTATAGTAAATTCGATTTAGAGGATTTTGCAGTAAATGCAGGAATTATAGTTGGATTATCTCTTATATTTGGGGCAGTATATTCAAATTCCGAAAAAATCAATAGTGCCAATACGGGGATTATAAGAATAGGCGGTATCATTCAGTTAATCTTAATAATCTTTATTGTTAGAAGCGTTTATAAAATTTTGAAGAATCTAAATCATAGTTTTGGTGGACTAGCTAATGGATATAAACTATCTTTAATGGCTTTATTAATTTTGTTTGGTTTTTACATATATCAGAATCCCGGTATAGTTGTAACCCCATTATCTGAATTTGATTACACTTCCTTTAGCCCAATAGATACCAGGATATTTAATAAAGAATCAAACTTAACTCAAAATAACACAAATAGTCAGTCGTTGGTATGTTGTTTATCGGCTAACACCACCATAGGTACAGAACCGCTAACTGTCACCTTTAACATAACTGCTAATAGTGCTAGAGGTAACATATCATTTTGGGCGTTTGACGTCAATAGTGATGGCATACTGGAATATTCGGGTACGGGGCAGCCTCCTAAAATCAAACAATACACATACCATACTTCTGGAAAGTATACAGCAAAAATTATGATAATGGATACAACTGGAATTTCTGCACATGACGAGGTTATAATTAAAGTCAATGAAATCCCAAATGTGCCTCCTAATTGTAAATTGGCTGCAAATCCAATTTCGGGTAATTTTCCATTAACTGTTACTTTCACCCTGAGTACAAGCGATAGTGATGGAACTATATCGTCATGGAGCTTGGATGTGAATGGTGATGGAAGTGCAGAATATTCTGGAAATGGAACACCACCAGCTACAAAACAACATACATACAACAATGCTGGAATATACACAGCAAAATTCAGTGTAAAAGATAATGACCAGGAAAAGAAAACATCGTCTGTAACAATCACTGTCTACGATATGCCCTCAATAAACATAAATGAACTTGAAAACCAGATTCATGTACTCGTAAACGCCGAAAGAACAAGTCAGGGATTGCAGCCCCTCCAATATGATACTCAATTGGCTGATATTGCCAGAGAGCATAGCAAAGATATGGCTGTAAACAATTATTTCAGCCATACCAATCTAGAAGGACAAGGTCCGACAGAGAGAGCCAAAGCTGCTGGTTATGACTGTTACAAAAATTATGGAAGTTATTATACCGACGGAATTGCTGAGAACATAATGCAAAATTGGTTATACAGCTCAAAAACAATTGAACCTATACCTAAATACAATTGGAAAACCCAAAGTGAAATAGCATCTTCAACTGTTGAGGGATGGATGAACAGCCCAGGGCACCGTTCCAATATTCTTAATTCTAATTATGATAAGGAAGGAATAGGTGTTGCAATTGCTTCTGATTACAAAGTCTACATCACCCAAGATTTCTGGTAATTCAGCCATTTGCTTTCTTTATGAAATCCAAGCGATTCATCCCCTACCTAAAGGTTGGGGATTTCTCGCTAAAATGTGTTAATATTGCTAATTTGCATAACAAAGTCATTTATTTTTTATTTCCAGATTTTTAATTTGCTTGGTTTCACTTCACGTTTCAATTTTTTCTTGATTTTTTTCATTTCTTTGTAGGTGCAATCTTCGAATCTCTTGCCGTACATGCTCTGGGCAAGTTGTTCTTTCTGGCTGTCTGCTTTGGGTTCCCACTCATTTATTTCTTCTCTAATTTTTTCCTTTTTCCTCTCCCTAATGATGTTTACCAGAATAATCTGCTGCTGTCCCTGAGTCAATAGCCAGAAATGTTTGTCGTATTTGTTGATACTTCTTTCATCCATCTCTTGTTCCTTTATATCATATTTTTTCATTGCATGCTCTACAGTTCTTTTGTTCCCTGATGCAAATCCAGCAGCACCGGCTAATCCCCCTATTGCCAATCCCATGTTCATCATGCTGGTCTTCTCTCCAGCAAAACGAAGACTTAATTTTTCGTCCTTTGACAGATTAGTATAGCAGGACCCACAAAAAAGTAATTCGTTACCCTCCTTATCCACCATCTTTATTTTCTTTTTCAGCCAGCGTATCTTCCGTCCGCAGCCGTCACAGATTTTTGGTTTCTTGACTATCAACCACAAACCCATACTTATAACAATAAAACTTACCAATGGATTTACCACGATAAACAACATTGTTGATAACATAGATGGATAATCGAACATTACGATAAACGAAGCGACACTGTAAATTACCAGAGCCACACCGACCATTTGTTTATGTATACGCTTCATGATATCAAAGCGTTATATTATTTATAAACTTGACTTCGCAATTTGACCTTTTTTACACAAAATTTTAAAAAAACATAGGGGTACGAGACCCCTAAGAGATAAAGACCCTTTCGGATATTGTTTTTTGCCAAGCCCGACAAATATGGCAAATACGCAAAAATTTCGGCGATTATATCGGCGATATTTTCGGGGATATTATCGTGGATTATATCGATGGTTTAATGGCCGTTTGTACAGGTATATTTATAAAAATTGTAAAAGTTCAAGAAGATATTTATATTCAGATTGGTTTAATTGAGAAAGAAGGAGGTTGTCGATATGCTTTCCAAAACAGTATATATGGTAGGAGTAGTTTGTGTAGTGACCTTTGTGATGGCGCTTGCTGTGCAGGTAGATGCACAACCAGGTCATGGATCGGTGTGGATTGATGAAAACCACAACAGTGTTTTTGATCCTGGCGAGTGGAATGGTAGCTCAATCCAAGACGCGGTGGACAATGCAAGCACTGGTGATATTATTGTTGTCGAAGCGGGCACATACAATGAGACCGTTGATATCACGCTTTCCGACCTGACCATTCGAGCCAATAGCACGAATCCGTCATATGTAGTAGTCAATGCAGATGGAACTGCAGATCATGTGTTCTACATAAACGGGCAAACCAACGTCACTATAGAGGGGTTTACCATTTGCGGTGCTCAGGGAAGCGCTTCTTTCCAGCATGTGGCTGGTATCTACATGATAAATTCACATGCATGCACCATAGCCAACAATGTTATCGTGAATATTTCTCACGTGGGTACCTATGGGTATGCCAATGGCATCTACATGCAGCAATCACAGAGAAATTACTTTGACAATCTCCTCATCCGTAATATCAGCAGTAACGACCGTGCCTACGGTCTGAACCTGTTTATTGCCGCAAACAATTCCTTTAGCGCCACCGTGATAGAGGCTATTAAAGCCACCAGTAGTTACGCATACGGTACTAGCATCGATGCCTATTCAAACAATAATACCTTTGATGATACCGCCATCCAGAGAATACATGGTACACAATTTATTTATGGTTTAAACATAGCTGTTTCTGAAAATAATACGTTTACAGATACCCGTATCGCTCATGTTACCGGCAGCGGTAATGTACATGGTCTCCGCGTTTATGCCTCCTCTTTTGGTCACCATTTCATAAACACAACCATTGAGAATATCAGCGGAACTCTGGACACCTATGGTATCCTTTTCACATTTAATGACTATTCGCATAACCTCATCTCTACCTCAATTAGAAATGTAACCTCCGTCAATGAAGATGCCTTTGGGATGTGCCTCTACAGCCGCATGAACATTATTAGTGATATGCATATCTCACAAGTTACTGCTGCTAACCACTCTTACGGTCTTTTCATGGAAGATGGATATAACACCTTCATGGATTTGATCGTGGGCAACATTACCAGCGGCAACACTTCGGTGGGCGTCTACGTGGGGTCGCCCAGCAACATGTTCAACCTCACCGACATCATAAACATTACGGCCCCATATGGAGATGCATACGGCATCTACATAGATGATACCTATGACAACATCTTTAGGGGGCATACGAAAATAACGGGATTGGACCCCCTGGCCGACTTCGATATATTCGGCATATACATTTTTTCTTCATACGGCATCGACTTCCACGGGGACATCAACATATCCTGTCTGCAGGGCAATGCCTACGGATACGGTATCTACCTTCACTCCTCGTACGGCAATGACTTCTACGGAAATATCGTTATCTGGAATGTTACCTTGTCATCCTACGCAGCAGGCTACGGTATTTATCTGATTTCGTCCAATGACAATGTCTTCTACGGGGCCATTGATATCAAGAAATTTGAGGTGGTAGCAGGCGACGGCTACGGCGTTTACCTCCATTCCTCGAACAGTAACGTTTTTGCAGGGAACATAACCATTCCAGATTTTGACATTTACTATGATGCCTACGGCGTTTACCTGGAGGAAGCCTCATGGAACAACTTTACCGGCTGTATAAACCTGACTAACTGGACATATCCTACGGGAATGAGCTTCGGTGTTGCCGGCATTTATCTCAACAACTCGCACCACAACACCTTTGAGCACGGATACATCAGTGAGTTAGAAACCATCAGTGGATTGGTAGCAGGACTATTCGTCAACGCGTCCCATTACAATAATTTTAACGATATAACGCTCTGCTACCTCACAGAAGCCCAATATGCCGCTGGCATATACATCAACCATTCCGTTTATACCACCGCTACCAATTGCCACATTTACAATACATCCCATGGCATCTGGGTAGGCCACGGAAGCAACCATACAACAATTACCGGAGCTAGAATCTACAACAACACTGTTGGTATCTACCTCTGGGGTGGCACGGCACCCTATGACAATGCCAACACCAGCATCCATTATAACCAGATTTACAATAACGACGAAGAAGGGCTCATCTATGATATTTCGATGGGTGCTACACCCTATGTCAACGCCACCTGGAACTGGTGGGGTACCGGGGGAAAGCCGGGTAGCTCTCACCAAAACATGGTAGATCCGGTGACCAGTGAATTGGCTAATGGTGGGGGTGATGAACTCTACGGCGGCTCGGTAGACAACAACATCCATTTCGACCCATGGATAGGTAAACTTAGCCTTTATGCTGGATGGAATCTGGTCACTGTGCCCCTCGAAAATATTAGCATCACCTCTACCGATGAGTTGGCCAGTGTCATCAACACCCAGGCAGGTTTTACAGTCTGCACAGTAATTGTCATCTGGGATGGCCAGCATCAACAATACCTGAGCCATGTGGTGGGCATCAATCAGCCGTTACCGCTGGTGCCTGGACAGGGCTATTTTGTTTTTATGCTGGCTGACTTCAATGCCACCATTGAGGGGTTGCCTGAACCAGTTGCTAACATTGCCATCAAAACAGGCTACACCTTACTCGGCTGGACCAAAATCATACCCATCAATGCCAGTGAACTGGTGAGTCACATCAACAACGCTCGTAAAGCTGCTTCCTGGAATGCTTCCAGTCAGGAATGGTTACCCGAATACATTGCTGCCCTTGACCACAAAGACCTCCTTATTACAGCCGGCGATGGGGTCTTCATATTCGTCAACGAGGGAACTGACATCTGGGACGGCAGTTAAGCACCCCCCCTCATCTTTCCCCTTTTTTTCTTCTACTTTTTACGACCCATAGACTGTCATGTATCCAGACAAATCTAGAAACCTATTTCTTTAGGTCGAGGATGAATCGCCGTGGACGTATAAAACGCCGCTAGGCATTTTCTTCCCCCTGAGGAAAAAGCCACGCAACTGATTGCATGGAAGGGGTGACTATATTCTGGTATGAAGCTCCCGCCGCTGTGACTTTCGGGATGAAATCGAGAATGAACGAAAGTTTAAGTAGCCGCATGCTCATCATATACGGAGATGGAATTGTTTGACATCATTGCTGTAGGAGTTTTTTTCGGTTGTGTCGTAGTATATGCTGTCGCCCTGCTGTTTATCCTGCATCGGCCTAACCGGGCCAAACGGGGTCTTCTGAACATTTTTTATATGCAGTGGGTGGAACGGGTAGCGCATCCTGAGGACAGCATGTTGGCCGTGCAGACCATGCGCAACCTTATCATGTCGGTAACTTTTTTCTCGTCAGCTCTGCTGATCTTAATGGGCGTGCTCGTCGGAACATCCAGTGGGCTGATGGGCCTGATGGACTTCACTACTGCTGAACCCATTGAGATATCCCAGTGCAAAACACTGCTCTTGTTTTCAGTGCTGCTGTTTTCCCTCAGCATGTTTCTGTTGTCGCTGCGGCAGATTGTCCGCTTTAGCATCCTCATCAGTATCCCCCTGGAGAGTGTCCAGCAAGCCGTAAGAGGCAAACGCAATGTAGATGCCAGCAACCTGAGGACCACCACGTTTCTGAAAGCCACTAATTTTTTCACCTTCGGCAATCGTGGCATCTATTACGGGGTAGCTGTCATGCTGTGGTTTATCGGCCCGTTGGTCTTCATGGGTGCCACCGTCATCATTACCTCCCTGCTCATTGTGTACAATGATATACGTCCCCCTCACCTAGAAAGCATACCTGTTTAAGTAGTAGTCATCGCTCAACTGATGCTTCACTGGTTCAACACAGGGTCGTATCGGTACCATTCCATTTTGTTATGATACTCCTTTGGTCAATGCATGAACCTACCGAAGAGTAAACTGACACAGAGAGTTTAATGCAGAATTTCCGCGAACTCCTCGTAGGGCATCACGGCGATATGGGGCATCATTTCCATGAATCCCTGCATGATATCCTCATTCTCATGGAAGGCTTCATGTGCTTCTCTGCTCTGCCAATAGGTCAGCATGATGTATTTTGCCGGCATGACCTTGATCCCTTCATAGGTACCATGTAGCATAGAACCACCATAGGAGATATCAGTAACTCTGACAACTTTGGTTCCAATGAAGCCCTCTTTATCCATGGTTTTCATACACAAATCCTCTGCCTTGCCCTCAAATTCCTTTTCGTGTCCTGGCTTAACGGAGAGATAGTTAATGGCCACCACCATGGGTTTACCGACCATATCGTAATCATCGAGTTTCTCAGATGGTATCTCCGTCGCATCTATGCCATGTTGCCTGAGATACTTAACGGCCATTCGTGACCGTTCACCCCGAGGGCCACAATAGACGCGCACAGTTTTGTCAGCGAGGAAATCCAAGTAGAACTCCAGGTCCCATACCGGAATGTTCAGCGAACCTTTAATATGATTCATGTAGTACTCTTCTCTCGTTTTTACATCTATAATCAAATCCATGTAGACACCGGTGTCTAAATGGCACCCCCTACAAATAATTTGCTGCGGGGGACGTGAGCATGGCGTTTTTATGTAAAAATTAACATGTTTACGATGGAAACCAGGCATTGTACGCAATTATGTCATGTGCTGACCTCAATGACATACAGAACGCCTAGTATCATCAAGCTCATGAGGAAAACCACTATCCATGGATTCACATTCAACATATTGGGGATAGTAATATTTCCCAAGGTTTTGTTGTTTAATTTTGTGTGGATGTGGGAATATTGGGAGGCGTAAAGCCCGACCCCGATAAGTACGCCCATGATGCCTATAAGTGCATGCACAGATCCGGTGCCTACAGCCCCTGCCATGGTACCCGGGCAGTAGCCGAGGATAGCAAATCCCATACCAAAGACAAGCCCTCCAACGATTATTGACCATGGCTCACAGGGCTTGGGACTGAGATCAGCGACGCCCAAGCTCACGAGGACGTAGACACCCACCATTCCAGTCAGGACAGCACTGAAAATAATTTTTAGTACGGTAAAATCTCTCAGCAACAATTGGTTAATGATGACCTCATATTCTGTTGCCCCTCCTTTTTGTAATAAAAAACCAAAGACAAGACCTATCATCAACCCGGTCAGCAGCCTTATTTTTTGATCTGTTCGTACCTTATCAATCATTTACAGCCCCCCCACATAAATATACAAAACCATGGCCGCAACAGACCCTCCTACAAAAAAGCAGATTAAAGCCAGCCAACTGCCAACAGCAAGCTGCAGCGTCCCACTGATACCATGACCACTGGTGCAGCCTCCAGCCATCCTCGCCCCGAGACCAATAAAAACACCACCGGCCAAGGCCCCCACAGATCTTCCCCACACACCTGAACCAAAGGCTGTTTTCCACAGTTGGGGCACAAGTTCAAATTTGAAGGTGCCTGATAAGATGGAAGAAAGAAACGCACCCAGTACTATGCCTAGCAGAAGCATCATCTCCCAATCTACCTTAGGTACAAATGTTTGATAATATCTCTTCTTTTCGACGTTCCTCCCTCTGACTAATTTTTCTATGATACCGCTTATGCGTGTATAGCCCGTAGAACAGCCAATAGGCCTATGGGCAAAGATAAAACTCAACCAGATCAGTATTCCGATACCGATGCCCACCAGATAGGGGGGCCACCTAGATAGCTCCAGCGGATTCATCTGCAGTCAACTCAATCAGTGATGGAAAACAGGTTAATTAAATGTTGTTTCACATGCCATGTACTGTTGAAAACCCGGGTGATTACTCACCTTACAACAGATAAAAAAACAAGGGGAGCACCCGCAAAAACGACGGAACCAGTCTCCAGTAATTATAATTTTTTTCAGAGCTCGAAAAACCGTCTGATATCACCGATGACAGCTACGAGTGACACTGCTGTATAGTACCCAATACCGGGGATGCTGGTGAGTATCTGTGCATCCTCATTCGTTTTGTAATACTCCCGTAGTTCTTTATCACTAGCAGCAATCTCTGTGTCTACGCTCTCGAGCACAGTCAGCTCTCGTTCTATGCTGGTGATGTGGAGGGAGCGAAGATACTTCCGTCCTTTTGTGGTGAATATATTCATGTCCTGTTTTATTCCCCGTCTCAAGAGCTCTGCATGAATCCTGTTCTTTATCTGGGTGGAGAGTTTTTTCAAAAACAATCGTTCTTTGACCACCTTCTTTATATTCCTCATGTGTGTGGTTCCCACATATACCTCCGGTAAGAGATTGCTTCGTAACAGGTGGGCAAGGATTTTTGAGTCGACTTTATCTGTTTTTATTTTCGCTTCAGCGATAGCTCTCGTGTTTTCACGGGATCTACGAGGATTACATCGAATCCCAGAGCATCTGGTATGTCATACACGTATTCCCATATGCCCGTGGATTCTAGTGCCACTTTCCCTTTATCTATGGAAGAAAAATAGTCCCGTAAGGCTCTTTCATTTGTTTCTATTCTGCCTTCTCGTATCACATTCCCTTCTTTATCTACTTCTGTAGCTACACAAAAGTCCTTATGTACGGATATCAATCCTATATACCTCATCCGGTTCCTCCTGGTATATCTCAGCTATGGCCTGAGATATACTCTTCTATGACGTAGGAGGAATTTTAATCATACCGTCAACACAGCATGTTTGTGTTGCTTCCAAGGTATTCCCCTATTTTTCTTGCGGCTGAAAGCGTTAGCCTGGGACTGAGGGGAGCAAGGGCGGTTATCTTTTTCCCGGCATAGCTGTCGGTGGCAAAAAATGAAAAGTATTTATCTACCGTTTGCGCTTGTGGAAGCAATGACGCGAGGTTCCCGGCCATGACCAAGAGGGCAATGGGAATGTGCTGCTTGCTGGCGGCGGTGGTCCTGGCCAGTCCCGCGTCCCTGGTGTCCGTCCATCCGGGAGGTGAGGTGGAAGCGGAGGTGTTCGGTGGAGGGACCCTGGGCGGCGGCTGGCTGGAGGAGATAAACGGGGTCACCGTTGTGCACGTGAGCGGCTCCCACTACGCCATGGGCTACCAGCACGGGCATCTGCTGCAGGAGCAGGTCCAGCAGAACATAAGGGCCTACCTGGCGTATTCTCCGGTTTCCTACCAGGAGCTGCTCGGCATCTGGGAGACCATGAAAGCCCACATGCCGGAGGCGTATATCCGGGAGTTGCAGGGGCTGGCTGACGGTGCTGAGTTGACATTGCAGGAGGTGGCAGCAGCCTACATGGTGGTCGTGGTGGGGGACATGGGCTGTTTCGGGTTTTCGGCCTGGGGCCCGGCCACCTTAGACGGCCGATTGTACCATGTGCGCAGTTTCGACCTTCCCATGAGCATCCAGGACCCGGTGTCAGGCCGGTATGTCCACGAAAACAGCGTCCTCATCGTGCGCCACCCCCAGGACGGATGGGCCTCCCTGTGCCCCTCGGTGGCTGGCAGCATGCACGGCGGGGGCGGCATCAACGAGCGGGGCATAGCCATCGGCCAGCAGGTCTGCTGGAGTACCGACCAAACGTTTCACGGCATACCGGGGCCGTTTCGGGTGCAGCAGGTGCTGGATTATGCATCCACGGCGGATGAGGCCATACGTTTTCTGGTCACCAACCGTACCCTGGGATGGAATTTTGTGGTATCCGATGCCCGGGAGCCGGGGGGGTATGTGGTGGAGGTGTCGGCAAACCACAGCTACGTGGGCAGCTACGACAGCCCCGGAGAATCGCAGCCTCCCTTTTGGTCGATAGACCATGTGGTGAGGCGCACCAATTTCTTTGTGGACTCCACGCTGGCCGCGACGCAGCGGGAGCACTTTGACCCGTCGGGGCTGAAAAGCTTCCTGCGGCTCGTGGCCCGGACCGACATATTTTTTGCGGTGTGGCGGAGCTACCGGGCCATGAGCGAGGAGATTGAGAGGCAGTGGGGAGCCCTGGATTTGAATGCCACCATGGCCCTGATGCGTCAGGGCTATGCCGGCGACACGGACTGGCTGCTGCGGATGATTATTCGGCTGGCGGAGGGAACCAGCTTCAACCGGGCGTGGAACCTGTGGGTTGCGTGCCCCGAAACCGGCGACCTGGCGGTCAGCTTTGCAGAGCGAGACAAGATTGCATTTGAGACCCCCGTGCATTTCTTCAACCTCTATTCCCTCCTGGAGCAAGACCCGCCGTAGCCCTGGAGTCCCGGCATTGACGACCCGGTGATGCTTTCTCAGGGGAGGCTCTCCCACCGGCATGTTTTAAAAATGCGCATCCGATATAGGGGAGATTAACATGAGGCAAGCAAAGGCGCTCAGCATGGTCATCTTTTTCCTCCTGGCAGCCTCCCTGCTCTCGTCGGGTTTCCTCCTGTCAGCCAGCGAGACAGAGCCCGCAGGCGGGCTTCCCGTGATTGCCGAATCGCTGGTCCGCATCCCGGTGGAAGAGGGAGAGCCGGCCTGGTGGGGCAACTACGAGGTGGTGGGGGGCAGACCGGGGCAGTGGGTGGACCTCATCGTGTCCCCGGGGGAGAGGGACCGGCTGGCGGCCGGGGGGAAGATGTTCACCGTGCTGCTGGAGGATGTGGCTGCCCACAGCCGGCAGGTGGCCGGCGACTATCACTCGCTGGCCGAGATGGAGGAGGCACTGCAGGAAATAGCCGCCCTGTACCCGGACATCGCCAGCCTGTACAGCATCGGCACCAGCTACGAGGACCGGCCCATCTGGTGTCTGGAGATCACCGACAACCCGGGGGAGGACGAGGGGGAGCCGGGGGTGCTATTCATGGGCCTGCACCACGCCCGGGAGTGGCCAACGGTGGAGATTTGTCTGTATACCGCCCAGATGCTCACCGCCCAATATGCGGTCAGCGCCCAGATTCGGGAGCTGGTCCAGAGCCGCCGCATCTGGATTGTGCCCTGCGTCAATCCGGACGGCTATTTTTACTCCCACGACCAGGGAAATGACTGGAGAAAAAACCGGCACTATTTTCCGGAGACCGACACCTACGGGGTGGACTTGAACCGCAATTATCCGGGCTCCTGCAACGGCGACCCCCGGGGGGCGTGGGGGTCGCTGGGCAGCGCCTCCGTCACCCACAACCCGGCCTACAGCACCTACTGCGGCCCTGCGCCCTTCTCGGAGCGGGAGGCCCGTGCCGTGCGCAGCCTGTTTCTGGAGCATAACGTCTCCGCCTCCATCACCTGGCACACCTACGGCGAGCTGGTGCTGTGGCCGTGGGGTTACAGCGAGGACGTGCAGGCTCCGAGCGATGACCACCTGTCCCGCCTGGGCAGGGAGATGGCCTCCCGCATAGCCTCCCAGAGCGGCTCAGGGACCTACACTCCAGAGCAGGCAGCCGGCCTCTATCCCACCACCGGGGATACCGCCGACTGGGCCTACGGGTATGCGCACTACGTGCAGGGAACAACCACCTTCACCTACACCATTGAGGCCTGCCGGGAGTTTCATCCTCCGGCAGACACCCTGGACCAGATAGTGTCGGAGAACTTCCATGCCGCCCTGTTTCTCCTGGAGGAGGCAGAAAACATCAGCCAGCTGCCGCCCCGGGCTCTGCCCCCAGTCATAGCAGACATGTCCTCGGACCCCGACGGGGAGTACACCGTTTTCTGGGAGGAGAGAAATCCCGCCGCCGGCGTCAGCCATTTTCAGCTGGATGAGCTGTCCGGCCTAGAATGGGTCATCGACCATGCGGAGGCAGACCGGAGCTACTGGGCCCTGGACGGATTCTCGGTGACCTCGTCCCGCTATCATTCGCCGGACGGCAGTTACGGTGCCCCGCTGGGAAACGAGGAGATAGCCGCCATGACTACCGTTCAACCAGTGCCCGTGTCCGAGGGACAGGAGCTCGCCTTCTGGTGCTGGTACGACATCGAGGAGGGCTGGGATTACGCCTTCGTGGAGGTGAGCCGGGACGGGCGATGCTACGAGGTTGTGGATTCCTTCACCGGCCGCTCCGACCAGTGGGAATACCGGACGTATTCCCTGGACGGCTACGCCCAGGATTCCGTCTTTATCCGGTTTCGCTATACCACGGACAGCCGGACCACCGGCCAGGGGTTCTTCGTGGATGACATCTCTCCGGTGGCCGATTTTGCCTCCGTATCCACCCTGGACGCCTCCATCTCCGACAGCCACTACGATATTGCGGACCGGGACCAGGGCATTTATTATTACCGGGTGAGGGGCTACAGCCAGCCCCACGGATGGGGAGATTTCAGCGTCCTGAAAAAAATGCGGGTGGGGGAGGCGGACAACGCCCCGCCGGAGCCGCCCTCCATCAGCGGACCCGGCCGGGGAAAAATCGGCAGAGCCTACGACTACGTCTTCCGCTCCTCGGACCCCGAAGGGGGCTCCATCTACTACTTCGTGGACTGGGGCGACGGCAGCGACAGCGGCTGGCTGGGGCCCTATCCCTCCGGTGACAACATAACCGTCTCCCATACCTGGGCGGAGCAGGGCACCTACCACGTCAGGGCCCAGGCCAGGGACCAGGAGGGCATCCAGAGCCCCTGGGGGGTTCTGCAGGTCAGCATGCCCCGGGCTCGTCTCCTGCCCCTGTACGAGGGGCTGGTACAGATGCTATGCGCCGCATTAAGCAGCTGGCTGTATCCCTGGTTAGGCCCCAACATGTGATGGCTGTCGTCACATGAGTCATAAAAAAGGTGAAAACGTGGAAGGGATGGAGTATTTCTACGAAATGTTCGAGGGGCTTCCCCGTGCCGGACCGGGGGACAATGCCTCCACCCGCAGGGCCTTCGGGGCCATGAAAAACCTGCCCCCCCGGCCCCTGATTCTGGACATCGGGTGCGGACCGGGTATGCAGAGCATAGAGCTGGCAAAGATTTCCGGGGGACGGGTTATGGCCATCGACAACCATCAGCCCTTTTTGGACGCCCTGGAGACAGAAGCCAAAAAGCAGGGCGTGGACGACCGGATTGAGACCAAAAACGTATCCATGCTGGACCTGGAATTCAAGGATGAAACCTTTGACATCGTGTGGTCGGAGGGCGCGCTGTATATCATGGGGTTCCCGCGGGGTCTGCGGCTTTGCCGGCAGCTGGTGAAAAAATCCGGGTACGTGGCGGTCACCGAGGCGGTTCTCCTGAGCCCCCATCCGCCGGCGCCCCTGATGGAATTCTGGGAAAAGGAATATCCGGACATCAAGGATGTGCAGGGCAACCTCGCCATGATAGAGCAGGAGGGATTTTCCCTGCAGTCCCATTTCACCCTGCCCGCGGCATCCTGGCTCGACCATTTTTACACCCCTCTGCAGAGGCGGTTGGCGGTGCTGACGGAAAAATACAGAGACAATGAAGAGGGCCTGAACGTCTTCCGCAGCGCCCAGAAAGAGATAGACCTGTTTGAGCGCTACTCGGACTGCTACGGTTACCACTTTTTCATCATGAGGAAAGACAGGTAGCAAGCAGAGCGGCAAAAACAGCAATTATTTATATCCAGAAAAGAGATATACGGGAATGTTTCCCGGAGCGTGCAAAAAATGCTTTTTCGTGGTGGGTGTTCTCATAGCCGGAATGGTCCTCCTGCAGGGCGCGGCAGCCGCCGACGGTGACCACGACGGCCTGGACGACGCCCTGGAGATGCAGCTGGCAGAGCAGTATGCGCCCATTTTTTATTTCGAAAAGGAGGAGCAGGTGTTCCCGGTGGCCGTCGAATACCACCTGGCCAATGCCAACCTCAACCGGAGCGATGAGGGAACTCCTCACCTGCTCGTGGTGAACCCCTCGCCGGAGCAGCTGGGCGCCTACACCAGCATAGGCCAGAACTATTACCTGGACAACACCGTGGGCACCATTGAGGACCGCCGCATCATCGAGGACTATAGGGAATATGCGGAACAGCACGGCTACACGGTGTACTCCCACGTGTTCCCCAGCGGTGCGGAAACAGTCATCCAGTACTGGTGCTTCTATGCCTTCAACGAGGGTCCCCTGAACACCCACGAGGGAGACTGGGAGATGGTGCAGATTGTGCTCGATGCCAATGGCACCGCCCGGGAGGCCATGTACAGCCAGCACCTGAGCGGACAGCGAGCGCCCTGGTCGGACGTGAAAAAGAGTGGCGACCATCCCCACGTCTTCGTGGCCCGGGGGAGCCACGCCAACTACTTCCGCCATTACCAGGGCATGACCGGTCTGGCCAGCGACCGGGTGGGCAAAAACGGCATGGTGCTGGAGCCCGGCCAGTATACCCTGGCACTGCTGGGTGAGCGCTCCGCCGGCAACCATCCCGCCGGTCAGAACTGGCTGGATTTCGCCGGTCGCTGGGGAGACTTCGGCTCCGACCAAGACGAGGTGCGGGGAAAGCGGGGTCCCCCGGGCCCTGCCTACCGGGAGGACGGCGAGATGTGGGCGGGAACGGACTGGGGCCGGTCCCTGCCCGGGGTGAGCAGCCTGATGCTGTCCCTGGACTGGATATTTTACCACTTCACCTACATCTTTCTGGCCTTCCTGGGGGTGGCGGTGGTGGCGGCCGGGGTAGCCATATACCGCCGGCATGGGGCGGCGGGGCTGAAGTGGCCCTACACCTCTCTGCTCATGCTGTACAGACCGAATCTGCGCAGCCTGGCCAACATCCTGGCCGTGGCGGGCATCGTCCTGGCCGTGCTGTCCCTGTTTTATCCCTGGTACACCATGGGAATTGACATTGACGGCGGGTCCTTCCAGACACCGGGCCTGGTGGAGGTTCTGCGCATCGACGGCATGAACGGCCTGCAGGTCAATCTGCTGGAGGAAAACAGCGGCCTGGTCCAGATAGGGGCCGTCCCCGTCGCCTTCTCCCTGCTGGTGGGAGCCGGCATCCTGCTGTTTGTGCTGGGTACCATAGGCGCCACCCCCGACCAGGCGGGGAAGAAATATCTGGGCCGGGGAATACGGTTCTGGGTTCCGGTGGTCGTCATCCTGGCGGCCGTGGTGATGGTGAAAACGCTGGCCTTCCAGCTGGCCGAAAGCGGCGCCTCCGAGGCCGCGGTGGCCGGGGCCCGGGACCTGCTGGGGACGGCGGCCGGCCAGCCCTGGGGCGGCCAGACCACCGCCACCCTGGAGGCATACGGCTCCGCCTATCTGGAGTGGGGGCTGGGGCTGGGGGCCTATCTGCTGATTGCGGCGGGCATCCTGCTGGTGGCGGGCGGCCTGCTGAGCATGCGGGCGGGAAAAACGGAGGACACCGGGGAGGGCTAGGCATCCCGCATACCCCTCTTCCTCTCCCTCCCTACCACCACCTGCCCCCCCCCCCGCCGGCCTAAGGAATAGAGGCCAGGGAAGAGAGTAAGAATAGGGCAACAAAGTATGGGCTAGTGTCCAGTGTGGCCGCGACGACGGTCCTGTTCTCTTTTGCGGCGCTGCCTTCCGCTTCCCTTGTCCAGGGCTCAGCGGGCACCGGTCTGCAGGCGGCCCGGGGACCGGTGGGATGGTGGCGGCGGTCTCCGGTTACTGGGGATAGCCGCCCATCTGGAGGCTGGGGTCGCCCAGGAGGACCCACTGCTGCACCGTTTTTTCGTCGATGGCGTCCCATCCCAGGTCGGGGAACCACCAGCACTCGGGCAGGGTGAAGGACTTGAAGTGGCTGATGTAGCTGGTCTGGGTCTGCGTGTAGGCGGTGCCCAGGATGTCGTAGCCGTGCTCCGCGTACTGGCGGAAGAACTCCGAGGTTATCCAGCCGTCGCCGGCCCCCACCGTGCAGTACTCGCCCTCCCAGCCCCAGCCGTAGCCGGTGTTGCCCATGGTGGCGATGGCCCCGCTCTCCGGCATCTTCACCATGTACCAGCCCCAGCATTCGGGGGTGGGCTGCCCGTAGGTGTGCATGTAGAGGTTTTTGCCCAGCAGCAGCAGGAAGAAAATGTCCAGGACCGAAGGTATCAGAGATATGTTGAACTGGCTGTTGTGGCAGCCGCCCACCACCACCACCGGATACTGACCCGTGTTGGCCAGCTGTTTCATGGGGAAGGCCGGAAATTGCACCCAGGGGAAGAAGGGTGACACCTGGGTCACGGTGAGACCGTCCACCGAGCCGTACTGGCGGTTGCCGGGTATGCCGGGGTACTGGTCGCCCCAGTATCCGGGGCTGCCGTGGCCGGAGAAAAAGGCGAAGCCGTGGCCCCGGCTGAAGGCCTCAATCACATCCCTCTGGCCGGTGAAGCGGCCGTTGGAGGTCCACACGATGTCCCGCTCAAATCTCTCCGGCATGTAGTGGAGGGCGCCTCCCCGTCCGTGGAGGGATTTTTCGCCGGTGACCCATTCGCCCTCGTAATAGACCTCGGTGTGATAGCGGTAATCCTCGAACACCACCTCTCCGTTGCTGTTTTCTATCCACAGGTGCACGTCGGTGACGTTGCCGTAGGGCTGCGGGTCGTAGGACTTGCCCCGGATGTGCAGCACCCCGTCCGCGTAGGATACGTTGGCCCACCAGAAGAGGGTGTTGCAGTATGCTTCCCTTTCGCTGGGCTCGTAGTGGTAGTCGTCGCTGCCCAGGACGTCGCCCTCGGACACGGATACGATTTCCGTGATGGGCGGGGCCGGGTAACCGTCCTGCAGGGCCGGGTTGAGGTGGTCATCGTGGTTGAATCTCAGGGAGGTAGAGGCGCCTCTGTCCAGGGTAACGTTGATGACGTCGGCGGGGCCGGTGACGCCCTGGTCGTTGGTGCTCTGGGCGTAGATGGTGTACTCTCCCTCGGGAAGACCGGTGGTGTCCCACTGGAAGTCCAGGTCGTGCTGGTCCAGGAAGCCGTCGCCGGACACCACCAGCATGCGCTCAAACCAGTCGGAGCTGTAGGAGGTGGTCTCGTAGGCGATGATTTTGTTCACCACGTCCCGTACCTCCTGGACGCTCCGGCAGGCCAGCCGTCCCAGGGCCACGTCGGGATACAGGTCCATGACGTCCTCCGGGGCCCCGGTCTCGTCTGTCCACTCGGCGAAGATGCCGTTGCCGTTGCTATCCCAGTCCTCGAACACTCCCCCCGCCTTGTACACGTCAGCATAGTAGAGGTCGCAGGGATACCCGGGCTCGCCGGACACCAGGTTGGAGTAGCGCACCGGAACGTGCCATCCCTGCACCCCGTAGTTGGGGTGGTCCCGGGGCTTGGCGTAGAAGATGGACTTGAGGCCGCCCACCAGCAGCACGTAGCTGGCTCCCCATTCCTCTATGGCATCCTTGATGAAATACTTGATCTGCTCCGGTCGGTCCACGCCGTCGTACTGGGAGTATATGTCCTCGGTGGTTTTGAGCACGGTGGCCAGGCCCATGCGCTCCTTGTGCTCCACCAGGGGCTGCAGCTCGGAGGAGAAGGTCTGGGGGGCGATGACCACCAGGTCGTAGGTGTCCACGGCGGGCAGGGTGACCACGGGGGGGTCAAAGGTGACCCGTACGTCTGCACCCTCGGCCACATACAGCAGAGCGTCGCCGGGCAGGTAGCGCACCGGGTAGAGGCTCACCGTGACGTGGGTGACGTGCTCCATGTGGCCGTTGAGCCCGCAGCCCACATTGTAGCTGAACCAGGACGACGGGAAGAGCCGGTGGCTGCTGTACAGCTGGACGTCTTTGCCCGGCGGGGTGTACCCCTCAATGGGGGTCAGGGGCAGGGGAGACGGGGCGGGGGCAATCTCCCCGGTGATGGAGCGCTGGCTGACGCCCCGGGGCTCCACGGACACCTGCACGTTCCGCACCCCGAAGGGCAGTTCAAAGCTCTGCACCACGCGGGGCAGCAGGGGCTTGCCCGGGTTCAGGAGGTAGTCGGCTCCCTGGCAGTCCAGCCGGAGGTAGCCGTCCTCATCCACGGCGGGGGTCACCGGCGGAAAGCTCACCGCGGCGGTGCGGGGGGCGGCGGCACCCGACGGAGAGCCATATCTCGCTCCCTGCTCTACGGAGACCGCGGCTGCTCCCAGACCTCCCAGCACCAACAGATAAGCAATGGCAATGGCCAGTATTTTTTTCATGATATCACATCAGTATATCAAACAGCACGTATTAAAAATTTCGTTGGCGCCGCCCGGTTGCCCCGGGGACCGACATCGTGGTAAACGTATTAATAGCAAACATGTATTGTTAAACGAACGAAGGAGGAGGAAGGAGGAGCAATCGATATCATGACTGAAAAAGAGATTGCCGGAGCAGAACCCGCCCGGAAACAAATGCGGGAGCTGCAGGAATCTGAGGCTCGATTTCGCAACATCGTGGAACGAAGCTTCCAGGGCGTTTTTGAGATGGACCGACGGGGAAGATTCACCTACGTCTCGCCCTCGGTACAGGATATTACCGGCTTCCATGGGTCCGAGGTGCTGGGAAAATCGTTTCGAGAGTTCATCCATCCCTCCGATTTGCCGCTGCTGGTCAAAACATATGTCAACCTGATGCGGGGCAAAGAGGTCCAGGGACTGCAGTACCGCATACGGAAAAAAGAGGGCTCAGCGGACTACGTGGAGATAAACGCCTTCCCCGTGTACGAGAAGGGAAAGGTACAGAAAATCCAGGGAGTCATAAGGAGCATAAGCGATAAGAGTATCCACAAGGGCGACATCCACCGTTTTTCCTCCTTGATGGACACCGCCATGGACAGTGCAAACGTGTGGATTGACGTCCTGGACGCCGAGGGAAACGTGATGGCCTGGAATCGGGCAGCGGAGGAGATAAGCGGCTACCGCAGAGAGGAGGTCATCGGCCACAACTGGATATGGAAATGGCTCTACCCCGAGCCCCAGTACCGCAAATCAGTTTTGCAGACCGCCTCCGCCATCATCAAGAAGGAAAAAGAGGTGTCCAACTTTGAGACCGTCATCCGGACCAAGGACGGGCAGCGCAAAACTATCTCCTGGCATTCCTGCGGCCTCACCGACCGGGACGGTCGTCCCACGGGCTCCATCGCCATCGGCCGCGACGTGACCGACCAGAAACAGGCGGAAACGGCGCTGCGCAACCAGATTGAGACCACCAAGGCCATCCTGAACGCCACTCCGGACCTGACCGTGCTGGCAGACCTTGAGGGAAGAGTCATTGACTGCAACCATTCCTTTCTCAAATCCCTGGGTGCAAAAAAAGAGGAGGTGGTGGGAGGCACCCTGGAAAAAATCCTTCCCCCCGACGTTTTGGAGGGAAGGCTGGAGAAGGCCCGGAGGGTGGCAGAGACCGGGATGGCCCTTCAGTGGGAGGACTCCCGGGGCGGCCGCTGGTTCGATAACAGACTGTACCCCATAAGCGACGAAAAGGGAGAGGTGACACAGGTTGCCGCCTTCATCCGGGATGTCACCGGGGAGAAAAACCTGCGGAGGCAGCTGCTGGAGAAGGAAAAAATGGCTGCTCTGGGGCAAATCGCCGCCGTGGTGGCCCACGAGCTCAACACCCCGCTGGCCAACATAGCGGTCACCGCCGACATCCTGGCCGCCCAGTTCCCGGCCCAGGGACAGGAGGAGCTACAGGAAATCAAGCGGCAGGTGTTCACCGCCTCCCACATCATCAAGCGGGTGCTGGGGTTCTCAAGCATGCAGGACGTGGCCAAGCAGCCTGCCGACATCAAAAACGTGGTGGAGCAGGCCGTGGCCTCCGTCCGGAACACCTACGACCTCGACGGAACCACCCTGGTTAACTCGGTGGAGTCCTGCCCTCTGTGGGCGGACCAGCATCGACTGCACGAGGTATTCACCAACGTTATCGCCAACGCCGTGCTGGCCGGAGAGCCGGAAGGGGACCGCCACCGGGTGGAAATTGGAGCCTCGGCCACCGAGGAGGAGGTGACGGTGACCGTGGCCGACAACGGGAGAGGAATGGACCCGGCGACGAAGGAGCGGGCCTGCCAGGCGTTTTTTACCACCCGTCCGCCCGGGGAGGGAGCCGGGCTGGGGCTCTTCGTAGCCACATTCATCGTCGAGCAGCACGGAGGAAAACTGTCCATTGAAAGCCACGTCGGCAGCGGCACCGTGGTGAGCGTCACCCTGCCCCGGGGGAGGAGGTAGCCATGCACGTGCTCCTGGTGGATGACAACAAAATTTTCGTGGAGCAGCTTCAGAAATACCTGAGCCAGCAGGGTCTGGCCGTGGACGCGGCAACGGGGGGAGCGGAGGGCCTGGAGAAGATGCAGCGCCAGCCGTACGACGTGGTGGTCCTGGACCTCAAAATGCCCGACATACCGGGTACCGAGGTGCTGCGCCGGGCGCGGGACAGAGCCATAACCTCCCGCTTCATCATACTGACCGGATACGGCGACGTGCAGAGCGCCGTGGAGACCATGAAGCTGGGAGCCATCGATTTTCTGGAGAAGCCCTTCGAGGGAAACGCCCTCCTGGAATGCATCAACAACGCAGCAGAGAGGCGGCCCCGTCCCTCATACTGGCTGCCGCTCAAAATCATGGCCCGGGAGCTGCAGAAGCAATGCGCGGGCAAGCCGGTGCTGGCGGTCACCGAGGTGCATCCGCGGCTGTTCAGGGAACGCCTGGGAGTCACGGCCCTTCGCGCCATCTGGCTGAAAGACCCGGCGCTGCAGGAAATGCTGTCCTCCCCGGGCTACCTTCTGGACCAGGTGGAGGAGTTCGTGGCACAGCAGGAGGGCGCCGTGGTCATCCAGTACGGCATGGGGCTCCTGCAGGAAAGGTGCGGTGAGGAGTGCTTCAGCCAGCACATGGACCGCCTGCATCAGATGGCTGACCGGGGGAGGTGCCGGCTGTTTCTGGTGTTCAGACCGGAGGACGAGGAGCACCTCATGGAGGGTCTGGGCGAGGTGGCCCTGTACCCCGCCATCGAGGACATGCTGACCGTGCTGCACCACCAGGTGCGATGCACCGTCATTCAGCTCCTGCGCACCGGCGGCCTTCGCTATCGAGACCTTCTGGACAGGGTGAACGTGAACCATTCCGCGGACCTCTCGCATCACCTCAAAATTCTGCGCCAGCACGGAGTTATAGAGAAAAAGGAGCGCCGCTACACCCTGACCGCCGTGGGACACCGCTACGTGGACATCCTCCAGTATCTGCTGGCCATGAGCGCCCTGCAGCAGGACTGCCCCGTGGTGTACGTGCCCTTGCTGTAGGATGGTCTGCGCCGGGGAGGACAAGGGCTCACCCGGGCAGGAAAAAATAGCGCTGGGGGGGATTTGAACGCCTATTTACCGGCATTAATAATATCTGTTGAGGAACAAGTAAAGGACGGGAATGGGCTATCAAAAGATATCAGAAACTGTGTGATATGTATACTGATATATTCCTGAAATAGTTTATGGTTTCCATATCGCGCTTCCTAAGGGCAGCATTGTTTTTCCTGCCATGCTATTAATTAGAATTGATAGTGCTCCATAAAATGCAAGTGCTGATGTTGCCAGTAAAAAGATTCCACCGATAAGAGATGATGCACTGATGAGATAATGTGGGATGAGACCTGCAACAGCAATGTCAACGACAAGGAGGATGCAGAAAAACACCTTGTTTGTCATAAGAGATGCAACGGTTGCGATTAAGCTAACCATAAGGATAGCGATTAATCCAAAGGCATAATGTGAGATATCAAAGGAAACTCCACCAAAAATGGTGAAAAGAAGGGTGAATGCAATGGCAAACATGGCCATAGCATAGGTGGAAAAGACGGTTGCACCGAACACGTTATTTCGTTTGAATTCAACCACACCTGCAATGATTTGTGCGGTTGCACCAAAGAATAAAATCCAGGGTACCATAAGAATTTTGTCCAATGCCGAGGTCAATCCAAGGTAGCCTGAGCCAATGACAAAAGCTGCGACGGCAAGACCAATAAGGCCAAGGGCCGCTGGTTCTGCAGGCATCGAGGTATGTGGATTTTTTGTAACAGCATCATTTGTTTTTTTAGTCATATGAGAGCCTCCGTTTTATGCCCTAAATTATATTCCCCATAGAACTCACAACAACTCTCTCCACATGGATACTCATGTTTTCGACTCCTGAAATATTTGATGTGAATATTTGGTATGGAAGCCCAAATCACTATTTAAATAATTACATGTTTATAGGGTGATACACTCCACAGTGGCCGGCAAATATTATATGAAGAAAACGACGCTGAGGGAGGGATTTGAACCCTCGCGGGGCGTGAGCCCCACAGGCTCTCCAGGCCTGCGCCTTTCCGAGCTGGGCTACCTCAGCATCAGTGTTTTTTCCACAGGGGGGGATAGGTTCCCTTGTGCATGAGCACCCGGTTGGTTTCCACGGCTATGCCCTGGTCTTTTTCCATGATGTCCCGGGTGGAGAGGGCGGCGGTTCCGATGGCCACCCCCTCGCCCTTCAGGGTTTTGATGGCCGCCTCGGATCCGGGCTCGATGCCGGTGTCCGCCTGCAGGACTCCGGGAATGGTGAGATAGGCACCGTGGCAGATGGCGTCCACCGCCGAGTCACGGATGACCACGGCGGGGAGGTGGGCCAGTACATCCTCCACCGGCCTTATAATATTTTTTATGTCCTCGTCGCCGTCCTGCCGCCAGAAAATATAGGCGTCCAGGATGTCATGCAGGGTATGGGCGTCTTCTTCTCCAAAAATGCCGCTGCGGGTCCGGCGCAGCTGGTGCATGTGGGCTCCGCATCCCAGGGCCTCACCGATGTCGTGGCAGAGAACCCGGATGTAGGTGCCGCCCTCACAGCTGACCGTGAAGAGCACGTCCCGGTCCCTGATCTCCAGAACCTCCAGGCTGTAGATGGTGCGCTCCCGCTCCTCCCGTTTGACCGCCGCCTGCTCCGGGGGCATCTGGGTGACGGTGCCCACGAACTGCTGGCACACCTGGCGGATGCGCTCTTCTGCCATCTCGCCGTGCAGGCGCATGACGGCCACGTATTCCTTGCCCGCGGTGTGGAGGATACCGATGGCCTTGGTGGCCCCGGCCAGGGCTACGGGCAGCACGCCGGTGACGTCGGGGTCCAGGGTCCCCCCGTGCCCGGTCTTGTTGAGGTCGAAGATGTCCCGTACCCAGGCCGCCACCTGGTGGGAGGTGGGACCGGCGGGCTTGTCCACGATGACCACTCCCTGCTGGATGAGCTCCGGTATGGTGCGCTCTCCGGGGGGCTTGCCGTAATGGGGATTGGCGGGAGCCTGGGCCTTGATGAGGCGGCGGCGCCTTATGGGGTGCATCTTCCCTGACGAATAAGCATCTCGTTATAAATGCTTTGCATGGGGCGGCCCCGGGCGTTTTCTCCTCCCGTCGTCCGGTTATCTGTGCGGATACCAGCGGCAGTCGCTCTTGTCCATGGGGCAGTGCTGCCGGGTCTTGCAGGGGGGGCCGGCCCTCTCGAAGATGGCCGGGGATGTTTGCCGGACCAGGCGGAGCATCTTCCAGGCCAGGGCCCGGATTTCCCACTGGGCGTGCAGGCAGCAGCGGAGCTCGAAAAAGTTGAGCAGGGAGCGGGCATTCATGGTCACCATGAGGGCGGTGCCGGCGGCGTTGGGCAGCACGTAGCGGGCGTCCTCGATGGGCACCTTCTGTTTGAGGTGGTGGTAGGCCTGCCAGGCGGCATCCATGGCCTCCACGTAGCGCTCCTCCAGCCCGGCCCGCCGGATGGAGGGAGGGACCACATAGTCCACCTCGGCTTCCACGTAGCGCTGGGACTGCTGGGAATAGGAGGCGATGCGGTGTCTGACCAGCTGGTGGGTGAGGGCCCGGGAGACGCCGGAGATGCCGAAGGTGTAGGAGGCGTGCTCCACCACGCTTTCGTGGCCCAGGCGGAGGACGTGGCGCAAAATGGACTCCAGCTCCCGGGGGTCGCCGGTGCGCAGGTCTTGGATGCTGGAGGGGGAGTGGGTGAGCTTGGCGGCGGTGGCAGACAGGAGGTCCGCTTCCGGTGTATGGGCCAGCAGTTCAACCTTCACGCTGTTCCCTTTCCCTGATTATCTCCAGTAGTCCCTGGGGGTCGTGCAGACGGGAGAGGTCTTTTCTCCCGATCACCGGAATGCCGGCGATGTGGGTTTGGGTGGCAGATTCGATAAAGAACACGGATTGTTTTTCCACCACCCGGGACACGTTGGCCACGATGCGGGCCCGGTCCAGGAGACGGCGGTCGTTGACGCCCACCAGCAGCAGTTCGTCCATGAACTCGGAGAGGGCGTGGAAGGGGGAGCGGGCGGTGGGGAAGATGGACAGGCCCAGGGAGGCCAGCATGTTCAGCACGCTGTCCTGGATGTCCCGCTGCACGGGAAGCTCGCAGGGGCGCACGAAGTCCCGGATGTCCATGGGCTGGAACACCTCGTCCCCCAGAAAGGCGCCTATTTTCTCCGCTACCTCGATGGTGGCCCGCTCCCCCTGCTCGTACATGCGGATGGTGCGCCGGGAGACACCCACCTCCCGGGCCAGCTGGCCCAGAGAGATGCCCTTGGACTCCCGGAGCTCCTTGATTTTCTCTCCGTCCAGATGGGCATAAAACCCGCCGGGCGCCGCGGACACCAGGGGGGGAACACCCTGCAGCACGTCCTGGAGGGTGTTGTAGGTGATGATGGGCACGTTGTACCGGTAGTAGAGGGTTTCATCCTCCAGCACGCCGGCGCTGGTCCGGTTGCCGATGAGGATGGGCACCCCGTCCAGATAGGTGGCCAAAAAGAGGAGTTCCTGGGCCACGTCGTCGCTGAGGGCATCGATGTTGTTGAGCACCTTGACCAGCAGGAGCATGTCGTCCTTGCGGGCCACGAAGTCGAAGCTGGAGGGACGGAGGGTGCACACGTCGGAGACGTAGAAGCCGGCCCGGGCCAGCAGGATGCGGGTGTCAGCCAGCAACTCCTTTTTCATCAGGCTAAAATACCACCTTCGTATATATAAGACTTATGTGGCTGGGCGTGGACGATACAGATAGCCGGGAGGGCATGTGCACCACCCACCTGGCCGGCGACCTCATCGCCGCCATCAACCATGCCGGGCTGGACGTCATCGGCTACCCGCGCCTGGTCCGCCTGAACCCCACTGTACCCTGGAAGACTCGGGGCAACGGGGCCATCGCCATTCAGTTCGGGCGGGGGGGCGGAGGGCGGCATCTGATTGGGCAGGTGGAGGGGGAGCGGTACGGCCGGGAGCGGCTGCGGGCCCACGGCGACACCGGGGGGCTGTTCCCGCAGCTGGTGGAGGTGGTCCGGAGGCGGGCCCGGCTGGACACCCCGGGCACCAACCCCGGGCTGGTGATGAGCCGGGTGAAGCCCCCCGTCGCGCTGTACCGCCGGGCGGTGCACCACATCATGGACCGGGAGGAGGTGGCGGCGGTGCTGGAGGACGCGGGGGCCGTCTACCGGGGCTTCAACGATGGGCGGGGGATAATTGGGGCGGCGGCCGCCCTGGCCTGGCGCCCGGGGGACGCCACCTACGAGGTCATCACCTACCGCAACGGGGGGCGGCGGTGGGTGGACGAGGAATCAGTGCGGCACATGGACCGCCGGTGCCCTGACACCTTCGACAACTACGACTACCTCCACCGGCACGTCAAGATTCTGCCTGCTTCCCCCTGCCCCGTGCTGTACGGGATTCGGGGGGAAAGCCCGGAGGGGGTACGGGAGGCCATGCACCAGGTGGCCTCGTCGCCCGTGCGGCGGTGGCTGCTGTTCCAGACCAACCAGGCAACGGATGCCCACCTGGAGAAAACAGGGGCAGGAGAGGTGCGGCCCTTTTCCTCGGTGGCGGTCACCGGAACCGTGTCCCGGGAGCCCCGGACCATCCGGGGGGGACACGTGCTGTTCGAAATCCGGGATGCCACGGGGGGCGTGGACTGTGCGGCCTACGAGCCCACCAAGGAATTCCGGGACGTGGTACGGCGCCTCCGGAGGGGGGACGTGGTCACCGTGTGCGGCGGGGTGCGGGAGGAGCCCCTCACCGTCAACCTGGAGAAAATGTTCATCCGGCGGCTGGCAAAGATACGGGAAAAAAGGGAGAATCCGGTGTGCCCGGACTGCGGCAAACACATGAAGTCGGCGGGCGGCGGGCAGGGCTACAGGTGTGCCCGGTGCGGGCGGCGGGCGGGGGAGGAGGCGGCCCGCATGGTCCCCGTGGAGCGGGGGCTGCACTGCGGATGGTACGAGGTGCCGGTGGTGGCCCGGCGTCATCTGGCCAAGCCCCTCAGGCGGATGGGGGTGGAGGCGCCGGCTCCAGATACAGAATGAAGACGGTGCCCTGGGGAGTGCCCTCGTCCATGTGGTCCCTGACGGCAATCCATCCCCCATAATTTTCCACCATCTTTTTTACCAGGTAGAGGCCCAGGCCGCTGCCGGGGCTGCCCCGGCGCTTGATTCCCGGATGGAACAGCTTTTGCCTGACCTCCGGGGCGATGCCCGCGCCGTCGTCGGCAATGGACAGCGTGACGTACTCCCGGTCGTCCACGGTGGCGGTGCCGCAGGAAATGTCCAGGTGCGAGCAGCCGGAGTGGACGATGGCGTTCTGGATGAGGTTGGAGACGATGCTGTCCAGGAAGGGGCCGGCCATCACCCGGACCGGGCAGGGATGGACGGTGACGGCGATGCTGCGATCCTCCGCCTGCTGCCGGTTGGCCTGCACGGCGCCCTCGATTATCTGCTCCAGGCTGACCGGGGAGCGCCGGTGCTCTCCCTCCGCCGCCCGCAGGTCCCTGACCTTCTGGATGAGGTGGGTGCTGGCCTGCACGGCGTGCAGCGCGTTGGAGACCAGGCTCTGCTGCTCGGGGGTCAGGTGCAGGCTGTCCATTATTTCCAGGTTGCCCTGGACCACCATGTTGCGGTTGGCCACGTCGTGGCGGAGCAGCGAGTTGTAGAACTCCCTCTCCTCCTCGGCCTCCTTGCGGTCGGTGATGTCCCGGTATATGCCGAAGATGCCCACCTGCTCCCCCTCCACGAAAACGGGAGCGCCCAGGATGGATACCGGCACCCGTGAGCCGTCCCTGCGGCAGCGTACGGATTCCAGTTTGATGGTGTCCCCGGATACCACGTGGGAGGTTATATCCCGGCCCTCCTCCTCCCGGTCCTCGGGCAAAATGAAGTCGTCGATGTTTTTTCCCCGGAGCTCCTCTGCGGTGTAGCCGAAAATGCGCACGAAGGCGGGGTTGACATCCGTGACCCGGTGCTGGCGGTCCATGGAAACGATGGCCTCGGGGGAGCTCTCGAACAGGGCCTGGAAGTAGTTCTTCTGGCGGGCCAGCTCCCGCTCCGTCTGTTTGCGCTCGGTGATGTCCCGCACGGTGACGAAGCCGCCGATGATTCTCCCCTCCAGATAAATGGGCGAGGTGTTGAGTTCCGTGTTGAGGACCGCCGTGCCCCGCTGCAGGTTGATGTCCAGGTTGGTGATTTTGTGGCCCTGCATGGTGCGATGCACCGCGTCCTGGAAGCGGACGGTGTGCTCTCCGGCCACAAAGTCCCGGAAGGGGCGACCCAGGAACTGTTTGGCCGGGGCGGCCACCAGCTGGGCAAAGTGGGTGTTGGCGTAGTCGACGTTTCCCTCCTCGTCCACGATGCAGATGCCCTCGCTGGCCGTCTCTGCCAGCAGGCGAAAATCAATCTCCGACCCGGTGCCCACCGGGAGCTTGAATTGCATCACGGCGTACACAATCAGCAGGACCATGACGGCGTCCAGGACGGCGCCCACCGGGAACTGGGCCACCCCCAGCACGTCCACCATGACGCTGAAGCTCACGTAGGAGAGGAGGGCATTGGTGGGAATGGCAAACAGGATGTACAGTATCTGCCGCTGCTTGATGCCCACGCTCTCCCGGTAGTACTGGATGAGCATGAACATGCTGAACAGGATGAGTATCAGGCCGCCCCAGGAGTGGATGGTGAAGGGAAGGAATTTGTAGACCGGCTCGTAGCCGTAGCCGATGAAGTCCGTGCCGGTGACGTAGTTGCCGGTGGGCAGGAGGAAGGCCAGGGCCACAAAGGGGATGTAGGCCAACAGGTAGGTGTAGGAGCGGAAAAAATGCGTGTAGGAGGCACAGAACTGGAATACCAGGGGCGGAATGAATATCAGGGCCATGGTGCTCAGGTGGGCCCACAGGACGTCTCCCTCGGTGAGGTTGGTCAAGATGACCCCCACGTTCCAGAGGAACATGGTAAAGGCCAGGGCCACCAGGGGAAGTATGTACCTTTTGCGCGGTTTTTGCCGCAGTAGGTAGATGCCCACCGACAGCAGCAGCAGGGCGGTGATGACAGAGGGAACCACGTAGAGGGGATTCATGCCTATATGTAGAGATGATGGATGCTCTATAAGAAGTTTTATATTTTTTCAGGAGGAAGAGCCCTGGGCAGCCGCTGGGCGGAAAAAACAGTACTTCCGAATCTCAAAAAAAACGTATTCAAAGTACACATTGACTGGCATTGAACTGCCGAGGCTTTGCAGTCTTCCGTTCAGTATGGCTGATGCTGCCGATATGGCCGTAGCTTCTATTGTTTTTACGTTGGGGGGGAGTGGTAACCACATCTCCCGCGCTTGCTTCTTGGTCGAACCATGCCGGAGGCATTATAAGCATGGCCAACACGAAAAATATTATCATTTTTTTGGTGTCATTATGTTTCCTCCAATTGACTAATAAATTTTATAATAAATAATTTTATAAATTTATAAATGATATTTATATACTTATGGCAAAGAAAATATATTTGAACCCATTGCTAATTAATGGTGCATGATCCGGGTTCTCGCCTGCATTGTTGCCGTCGTATTCGTCGTGACGCCGCTTTCTGGTGTACTCGACGCGGCGGCGTCGCTGGAGGAAACAGATGATGGTTCTGGCGCGCCGTGGCCCATGTTCATGCACGATGTCCGTCATACCGGCCGGAGCCCGTACGTGTCCAGTGTTAATCCGGGGGTGGTTCGGTGGACGCAGCGAGTGGGGTCTGCGTATACGTCTCCGGTGATTGCTGCTGATGGTACAGTTTATGGGAGTGATGGGAGTACGTTGGTGGCGTTTTGTCCTGATGGGTCGGTGCGGTGGCGGTATGAGACTGATAAGTTGATTGATACGACGCCGGCTTTGGCTGCAGATGGCACTATCTATCATGCATCGCTGGATGATTATTTGCATGCTATTTCTCCTGATGGTTTGCTGAAGTGGCGGTATCAAATGGCTGACCTTTTTTCCAATCCTGCGGTCGGCTCTGACGGGACTATCTATGTCGGGTGCACGGATAAGTATGTGTATGCCGTGCATCCCAATGGCACCTTGAAGTGGCGGTACAAGACCAACGGCACCATTTATTCCTCTCCGGCCATCGGTGCCGATGGCACCATCTATATCGGCTCATATGACCATCATCTCTATGCCATTAATCCTGATGGGTCGTTGCGATGGCGGTTTGAGACCGGGGCTGAGGTGCGTCCTGAGCCGGCCATCGGCGACGACGGCACCATCTACGTGGGCTCCTGGGATTTCAACATGTATGCCGTCAATCCGGATGGCACGGAGCAGTGGCGGTTTGAGACCGGGAGCTACATCCAGACGTGCCCGGCCATCGGCCGGGATGGCACCCTGTACTTTGGCTCCTACGACGGCAATTTTTATGCCGTCAATCCTGATGGCAGCCTAAAATGGAGGCAGGATTTCGACGGGCAAGGGGTGCCGTTTCTGTCATCCGCGGCCGTTGGCGGTGATGGCACCGTGTATGTTGGAGCGGGTACAAAGGCGGACGGGGACATAGATGCTCGGCTGTATGCCTTTACTCTGGGTGGTTCCGTGGCGTGGGTTTCCGAGCAGCTCAGCGATTTTAGGGTATATGCATCGCCGACCATCGCCCGGGATGGCACCATCTACGTTGGGGCTTCTTATATGAATGCAACGTCATCCTATTATGCCATCGGGGGTGGGTGTATCGAGCGGCCCGTCGGGGAGATGCTGTACGTGAACGACCGGGCGGTGACGCCGCTGCCCGTTGACCTGAGCATTGTCATTGGCGCGTTGACGGTTGAGCCGTTCCTGCAGGATGTAGAGCGGCTGACCAGGGTGTCGTTCCTGGTGGACGGCGAGGAGCAGTGGAGCACGACGGAGTATCCCTGCACCTGGCGGCTGGCGGGGCGGCTGTGGGGCCTGCACGTCCTGGAGGTGCGCGGGTACTATGACACGGGCGATGTGGTGCGGCAGCAGCTGCGGCTGCTGGCAGCCAGCAGCGGTTCCTTCTGACCATGGTCTTGCGAGGATCTGTATACCGGCAGTCTGGAGATGACTGTCCAGGGAAACGGTACAGGCGTTTCCCCGTTTTTTGCCTCCCCTCATGGGTCTGTATCACGCCTTTTTCATCCGAGAGGACCATGAGGTTTTTCGCCTTTTGTCTGCTCAAAAAAACATAATCTCCCGGATATGTTATCAGCCAGGATGTTGGCTACGTAATACATTTTTTGCTAAAAATGGCCATCACTCCTTGGACATCCTGAACTACTGAAAAAAAACCAATGGCTTTATATATAAGCAGGGCATTATCATTTTGATAGCAAAAAGATAGCAAACTGGGGGGAGGACAAAAGTAAGCTCTCTACTCCGGTGGTTTGCCCAACCACCTCTCCCCCCGCCCCTTTTTAAACGTGGAGCAAACACCCTAACCGGCAGCAACCTGAAAAAGGCAGGGCCCGGGCCGGGATTTGAACCCGGCACAGAGGATCCACAGTCCCATATGTTACCAGACTACACTACCCGGGCCAGTCTGCTCCAAAAAGAATGCGTCATCCTATTTTAGTATTTTGCACGCTACAGCAGCCACAGGCTCAGGAGACAGAGGACCAGCAGCAGCATCCACTCCCCGTCCAGCAGCAACCCGTAGTGCATCTTGGGAGCCGGCCGCTCCCGGGCCAGATACAAAATGTAGGCGTAGCCGAAGACCAGGCAGAAAACAAAGACCGGTGCAAAGAGTCGGAAGGACGGCTGCTGCAGGGCAAAAAACAGCCACACCAGCAGCGAGGTATTGAGAGCCAAAAGCAGGCGGCGGGTGTGGGCCACCCCCAGCACCACGGGGACGGTGCGCACCCCGGCAGAGCGGTCTCCCTGCACGTCCCGCAGGTCAAACAGCATGGTGTTGATGAGACCCTTGACAAAAATGAGGGAAAACATGAGCAGGACCGCCGGTGCACGGAAGGCAAACACCGCCGGCAAAAGCGCCGCCTCCAGGGCCCAGGACAGGGACACCGTGGCATTCTTGCCGATGAACCGGTCCTTGAGGCGGGTTCCCCCGATGCGCAGGCTGTACAGGAGGCCCACCCCCAGGGGAATGCACAGCACGGGGAGGGTGCCCAGGGTCACCGTGCCCCCCATGGCCAGGGCGGCCAGATAGCAGGCGGCGGCGATGGCCAGCAGGAGCCGGGGCTCGGAAACGAAGTAGCGGGCCCGCTCCGGGAAGTTGAGGGCGTCCTCGTGCCGGTCGGTGGCCAGGTTGAGGGTGTAAATGCTGAAGGTGACCAGAAAGGCGCTGGACAGCAGGACCGGGTGGAGGGGAAGGTCGTACAGCAGGAAGGCCAGGGCGGCCACGGACATCCCGCTCAGCGCTACGTTTATAGGTGAAAATAGGAACAGCGAAAGGAATGCGTGGAGTCCGGCCCGGAGCGCCTCAGACGTCTTCCACAGCCAGTGGCCGTGCCCGACTCCTGTAGTGTTCAAATAGCTCTCTACCCCAATTTATCGCCCCTTGGTGTTTACTCACGAGGTCGTGAGAAACGTCGTACACTCCGTCCATGCCGAATAAGCCCAGTGACAGCATGGACTCGGTGACCGTAAAAGCCACCCGTACCGGCTCGTCGATAACCCACATGCCCAGGTGGGAATCTCCCAGCGTCTGCCGGAGGCCGGTTCGGTCCTTGTTTTTCAATTCGCCCAGCACCTCCCCCGTTATCACCAGCTGCACGTCGGCACCCCGCTTCAGAAGTTTCTGTATCAGGGTGACGAATTGGTCCACGAAAACGGGGGATACGCCCCGGAGCTGCTGGGCCCGGGTGGCAAAGTCGATGAAAATGCCGAAGGTCTTGAAAATGTCCTTGACCGAGGAGGTGACCACGTCGTAGCTCTGGATTTCCCCTAGCCTGTCCAGGAACGGCCGGGGGATGGCCTGCACGTCGTGGGTCAGCCAGAAATTGCGGTGTTTGTTGAGGACCGCCATGGTGTCTATGGTGTCGGAGAGTTTGCCGGCCACGATGCGGCCCAGGGCGGTGAGGTGGTACCCGTCGTCCCACTCCTCCAGCAGCTGCTCCTTTTCCAGGTCGCGGGCGGCGTGAATGACCGTGGATGCGCTAACCCCGATGGCCTCGCGCATTGCTCCTGAGGGCTGCGGCCCGTCCATGAGTCCGATCATCATTTTGGTCCTCACGCTCGAGGAGGTGATGAATTTCAGGAGGTCTCCGACCTCGTCGTACCGGGTATAGTCCTTCCTCCCCATGCGTTAGCAATATTGTTTTCTGGTATTTATAATGTTCGAAGTATTATTTATTGTAAACGGTGGACAAAATTGTTCTGCCGGGACAACTGCCTCATGAGGGGGAGGGCAGCAGGCGCCGCACCGTCTCCGCCAGCTTGGGAACCGTGGGATACCGGTCCAGCTCCTCCGGAGCCACCCAGGCGTAGTCGTCGTGCTCCCAGTCTATGCTCACCTCGGCGGTGAGGGCGCGAAACAGAAAGGGATGGACCCGCCACCGCCGCCCCTCCCCCGGGTCGTAGAACTCTACCGGCGGAGCCCCCCGCTCCAGCACCACCTGCTCCCGGGTCAGACCGGTCTCCTCCTCGATTTCGATGTAGGCCCGCTCCAGGGGGTCGTCTCCCTCCTCCACGTAGCCCGACACCCCGGCCCAGAGGCCCCGGTAGGTGCTCACCCGGTCGCTCCGCTTCAGAAGGAGCAGCCTGCCCTGGTGCAGGAGAATGCAGGTGACCACGTCCGGCATCAGCGCACCTTCATGGTGATGGTCTGACCGGAGGCAATGGCGTCCGTGATGGATTTTCCCTGGGCGCTCTGCCGCCCCACGGTGATGTCGCCCTGCCGGGAGAGGGTGCCGGAGAGCAGCAGCTGGCCGTCGGCCATCACGTCCACCTCCTTTCCCGCATAGCTCCTGTCCGCCTGCAGCACCACGCTGTTTTTGCGCTTGGCCACGTTGGGCACGATTTCCGATTTGCGCCAGGGCTGGACGTGCAGCTTGATACCCGCCTCGTCCTCGATGCGGGAGATGGTCTTGCCGCCCTTGCCGATGATGTGGGGAATCTGCTCCTCCTCCACGTAGACGGTGGCCGACTGGTCGGACTTGATGTCGCAGTCTACGGTGCCCTCCACCCAGTTGCTGATGATGCGCCGCAGCTCCCGCTCCGCCAGCCGGGAGACCCCCGTCTTGCCCTCCCTCTCCTCGATGGCCATCACCACCACCTGCTCACCGTAGGTGTAGATTTCGTAGAGGGGTTTTTTGGTGTGGAAGTCCTTGACCATGATCACCGGGCGGGCCAGGTCCGCCTCCTCCATGCCCGAGGGCAGCTTGACCGTGAACTCCATCTCCAGTATCTGCTGGATCTCTCCCCCCTCGATGTGGATGACGGTGTCCGCCACCTGGGGAATCATGCCCAGCTCCACCCTGCCGATGAGCCGCTGGATGGCATCGATGGCCCGGTTGGCATGGGTGACCCCGATGAGGCCCACCCCGGCCAGGCGCATGTCGGCAAAAATCCGGAAGTCCTCGGTCTTGCGCACCTCGTCGTAGATGACGAAGTCAGGGCGCACCAGAAGCAAAATGTCCGAGGTGAACTCCATGGAGCCGTCCAGGGGTGCGTACTGGGTGATGTCCTCCCCCACCTGCAGGTCCCGGGGGCTCTCCATGGTCTTGACGATGGCCTGGGTCTGCTGCAGGTACTCGGCCACCGCCTGGGCAAAGGTGGACTTCCCGGAGCCCGGGGGACCGCTGACCAGTATTCCCCGCTGGTAGTCTGACAGACGGCGGGTGGTCTCCTCGTCCAGGTGGTAGTCCTCCAGGCTGAGCCGGACCACGGGCCGGGTGGCGGTGATTTCAAAGCGGTCGGAGAAGGGGGGGCGGGCAATAACCACCCGCATGGCCTCCAGCTGCACCACGCTCACCCCCTTGCGCTCGATTTCTATGAAGCTGTTGCGGTCCCTCTTGGCGGCCTCGATGATCTCCCGGCTCAGGGCCTCCAGGTCTTTTTCCCGGAGGCGCTGATGGCCGATGGGCTGGATGGAGAAGTCGCCGGGCTTGCCCCGCTTGGCGGTGGGCAGGCAGCCCTCGCGCAGATGGACGCTCATCACGTCGTCGGAAAAGTAGGTCTTGATGGCCAGGGCCCCGGTCTCCTGCTCGGGACGGATGTAGTGCACCTTGAGCCCCTTGGCCGCCGCCACGTGGGCCTGCAGGCGGTCGGAGGTGTACAGCACCGCCCGGCTCTCCTCGGAGATACTGCGAATCAGGGCGTCGATTTCCCCGGTGCGGGAGGCCTGGTCCACGGTGGGGCGCTCCCCCACAAAGTGCAGGTTGATTTTTCCCTCCTTGTGAAAGTGCTGCAACTGCACGATTTCGTCCAGGCCGCTGATGCCGCTCTCGTAGCCCTCGTTGGCCTGATGCTCCAGCTCGGCCACCACCGGCTCGGGGATAACCACGTCGGCACCCGCCAACTCCCCCGCCTCCACCAGGGTGGTAATCCGGCCGTCAACTATCACTGATGTATCGGGTACTATCTTCATTGTTTCTCATCGCCCTAATGCCGACCAAATATAAAACTATTGGTGGAACATGGGCCCGGCCGGATTTGAACCGGCGACCATCTGGTTATGAGCCAGACGCTCCACCAGGCTAAGCTACGGGCCCCGTCAATCCATATCGGCACCGCCTATAAAAAAATGTGCCTACAGGAACAGGTACAGCAGGGGGATGCACAGCAGCAGCACGCCCACCACGGCGGCCGCCAGGCTCAGGGGATGCAGGCGGTAGGCGGCGGGAAGCACCCGCTGGGTGATGTAGACGGCCCCCACCCCGTAGATGATGACCCCGATGACCCCGATGAACAGCAGGGTGATGGACAGCACCAGGAGAACGGACAGGCCGGAGGCCATGAGCAGGGCCAGGGGGATACCCAGGGACAGCACGTAGACCAGGAAGTAGAGCATGAACCGCTTGTAGGAGAGGCGGCCCGCGGTGGGGCGGATGGTCCGGGTGGTCTCATACAGCATGCGGGTGGCGGCCTCAAAGGCGCTGTACACGGTGCCGAACAGGGCAAAGGCCACGCTGACCTGGTACAGGGGCTTGAGCCAGGAGGCCATGTCGGAGAAGATGACCGCCTGCCGCTTGATGAGCTCCACGTCGGTGGGGATGTCCCGCCCCAGACGGTCGGCACCGGCGATCATGTAGGCGGCGGAGACCAGGGACACAATCAAAAAGGCGATGGCCAGGTCCACCATGAGGGGGCGGAGGTGGAGCCGGGACATACGCAGTTGCTGCCGGTCCTCGGGCAGATAGTCGATGGCTCCCTTTTCCTTGTACCGGGAGAACAGGCGCTGGGAGAGAGCGGCGGGGTCCTCGCTGCCCCGGAAGATGCCCCATTTCTTGACCTTCACCCATCCCAGGTAGCCCACCAGGGGGACGATGGAGATGGTCAGGGTGCCCAGGTAGCCCATCATGGACAGGGGAATGGGGGTCTTGGTGAAGTCAGGCACGGTGTCCACCCAGCCCGGGTAGGAGGGCACATTCCCAATGCGGAAAAAGTTGGGCAGAAGGTCCAGCAGGTCGGGCCGCAGCAGGGCCACCGAGGCAATGGCCCCCACCCCCAGGACGGCCACGAAAAAGGCCTGGGAGACCTCCAGCAGCTTGTAGCGGCCCAGCAGGGCCAGCAGAGCGGCCAGAACGGAAAACGAGATACCCCAGAACAGGTAATGGCCGCCGCCAAAAATCCATTCCAGGGACTTGCCCAGGGTGGTAATGATGGTGGCGGCGAAGGTGGGAACAAAAATGGCCATGATGCCGATGAGCAGCCAGTTGATCCAGCCCCGGCGGGTCTTCAGGGCAAACACGTCCATGACGCTGATGCCAGAGAGCATGGTAAACCGGGTGCCCACATAGCAAATCAGATAGGAGCCGATGTTCAGGGTGATGAGCCACAGCAGGGCATAGCCCGCCCAGGCGCCAATCTGGGGGCCCAGAATCAGCTGCCCCTGCCCGATGGTCATGGAGGCCAGCACGGCACCGGGCCCAAAAAACAGCAGATAGCGCAGGTACTTGCGCAGGGAGGGCCTGGCGGTCAACACCGGGTCGGGCTCACAAAACAAAACGGCGCTGGAACCAGAATCTGACATACCAAGCCGTATCACCTCCCCCTATTTTAATACTTTTTAAAAAATTGTTAACAACGTGTTTAATAAAAGAATTGGCTCTGTTAAAAGTTTGTGAGTAATTTTAATCAAATTCCAAGATATAAACCTTTTTACTATTGTAAATGGCTTGCCGGCACTCGGTGTATCATCAGGATTTTGTTGTTAAATGTACTCTTTGAAATTTATTTCTAAAGAGCTGATATAAACTGCGTACCCTTCTTTTTTAAGAATATTGGCTAGGTGGTATATTATTCCACACAAATTTGAGTTAATATCCCTAGTTGTTAGATAGGGGGACATTATTACAAAAGATGACTCAATTTTTGGGCTTATGATAAGAATAAATTTGATGTTAGTAAATGAATTAAAAATATTAGAGGACGAAATCATACTAATACAGGTTTTCGGACTATAAGCATAGTCGGCAATATCAAAAATTATGTTTAAGTAATCTTTGAAATAATTGTCTAACTCGTCGTTCAGATTTACAAAACTTAAAAAATAAATTTTTTGGTACTGTCGAGGGTCTCTAACATTTAGATTGTTGATTAAGTTTGAACCTATACCGCGTAAGGCACCAGCGTAAACTGGTAATTTTGAGGTTCTTTTGGTTAAAACAAAATGATATTTATCGACTGAAAATTTAACTGTCTCCTCTGAAACGTCTTCCGGTAATTCCCTAATTTTTTTCTCTAAGCCTTTCTTCACATAGTGAAAATCATTACGATGAACATTAAGTTGATTGACATCTAAATTATAATTGTCTAACAGGTCTTTTCTTCCTTGGGCTATACATGTTTTTTCAAACAACTTTGAGAGGTCGGTATAAATATTGTCTAAACCCTTTAGCTCAGTTTGCAAACATTCTCCGCTTAATTTTATTTTAAAGTCAGGCATTGGTTCATTTCCTTCTGCAATTTTTTCTATTTTAGTGTGATTTCTGAATAGTTCCCAGAAAAATTTTTCGTATTCATTTCTTAATAAATTGCATTTTTTTGCTTCTTCTGTAATTCTAGACTTCATTTCATCATTTAGCATTATAAACTTTAAGGATAGTATGGCTTATAAAACTTTGTTGGATAGTTCATTTCTATATTGTTCCGTCGGCCTCGCTGGAAGCGAGCGATTGCTGGGGCAATCTCTGCCGACACCCCTATCTTACCTTCCCCAACAGCGTCTTTGGGTGGTGGCGGATGCAAACTCGGTGATGTTTCCATTGCCCGGAGATTTTGCGCCACCGAATGTTTTCGCGGCGTACAAAATCCCGGGAATGGTACGGGTTTTCGTAGTTTTGTGAGCTGGTCGTTCTAAGTAATACTGTATAGTGTAACCAATATAACCAACGTTTACTTGACATATAGTAGAATAATTCCCCAAACTTTGTTTTTCTTCTGTTGGCGGCGTGTTTTTGGCGCCTTTTTACCATAGTTTTACCATAGGTTTTTATAGTGCCTGTGCATTGGTGTGTGTATGGCTCGTATCGTGAAGGAGATTAATGGCCATCGGTATGTGTATAAGGAGACGTGGGACCGTGTGCGTAAGCGGCCGAAATGGCGGTATGTGGGCAAGTTTGAGGGTGAACAGCCCAGTCTACCGAAAAACGCTAAAAATGCGGTGAGCGTGGCTCTCTCGGCCTTGTATGACAAGTGTGCGGCTGGCGGCTACGGCGTTAATTTTGACCGGCGGCAACTCAAACGGCTCAAACTGCACATCAGGGAAGTGGAGGAAGATTTTTGTTGAGTTATTGTTTTGCTAAATAGTGTGCTATTGATTCTATTTGTTGTGGTGGCATCCGTATGGGTATCTGGTTTTTGATGTAGCTGTCCAGTTCCGTTATTCGGCAGATTTTGGTGGATGGGTTGGTAGGTTCTATTTTGCATGCTGGATTGGTGAATACTACTACTGGCTGTACCCAGGGTGAGGATCCGTATTCTTGTAGTATGGTTTTTCGTACTGCCATTGCGTTGTCTTTGGCCTGTCGGCTGATGCTTTTTATTCGCCGGTCGTCTGTTTTTTTGAAGATGAGGCCGTTTGTGTAGCGTCTGCACCATATGTCTCCGTCGCAGACGATGTGGCCAGTAAAGTTTTTTGTTTCGATAACGAAGATACCGGTTGGCCCCACGACCACGTGGTCAATGTTGCCTTTGGAATCGGGTAGATCCAGGTCGTTGATGAGGTAGTAGTCATCGTCCAATTTTTTCTTGAGTTCTTTTGTAACAAGTTCTTCTCCTGTTCTTCCTTTTTTATATGAGGGAGCCCGGCTATAATAGTAGTATACTGCAGATATTACAATTACCATAATCAAGTATCCGGATTTAACGTCATGTGCCGCATATAGGTGGATACAGAAACCTATACCCAAAATTAACAAAAACCAGGCTGTCACCCTGTAAGACCAAATCTTTCTATTGAGCCAGCCGCCGCCTTTTTTCAGTATTTGCATGGGTAGGCCAGAGAAATAGATTTATATTATTTAAAATTATATATTTATTTTTTCCCGTCTGATTGTTCTTGGTAGAGTCTGTCTATTTCTCTGCGTTCTTGGAGTTCTATTTGTTCTTGTTCTTTGAGTCGCTGGTGGAGCTGCTGTTCGCTGAGGCCGTGTTGTTGCCGGTATAATTCTTGCATGATTTCCTGTTTTTTGAGGTGTTGTTGGTGTTCTTGTTGCTGGAGGTCCTGGTGGTCTTTGTAAGATGTTATGGGTGGTATTTTGTCTCCGAAGGGCATGAATGTTCGGGAGTACCGGTCGAAGTAGTAGAGTTGGAGTGAGCCGTCGGGCTCCCGGCGCCATTCTCCTCCCGTCATTCGGCCACCGTAGGACATGTCCACCGAAGTGCTGTGTTCGACGTATTTCATCAGCCGGTCCATGTCCTGCCGTACCTCCATGTAGCGTCGTTTCATGTCTCTGAGCTCATCGGTTATCCCCTCGGTGTCCAGTGGCTTGTGGAACACCACCAGGGCGTGTTCGCCTTTTTTGTATTCTGCAGCCAGCGTGTCCTCGTTGTAGAGCCGGTAAATGTGGGTCTGTCCTTCTTCGTGGCCCATAAGTGCCTCTACGATATCTGGATTGATGGCGTAGGCCAGATGGGTACGGAAATATTTCCGGAGGTTGTGCGGCCTCAGGAGATGGTAGTTGGTGCGTGGATCACGTTCATCGAATCCTGCTTTTTCTAGGACGAGGTTCCATGCTCGGCGTGCCACATCTGATGAGAAGGGAAAAACGCGGTCATCATGGGGGGCCTTCTTGTGGATATTTGATTTTTTGACGGCCTGCCGGAGATATCTATCCCTATCTCTCAGCCACTGTTCAAGAGCCTGTGTGGCCTCCTGTGATATAAAGGTTGTCCGCCGGTTGCCAGTTTTTGTTTCCTCAGCCCGTATGTAGATGCGTGTGGGTTCCTTGCCCATATCGATATCTTTTTCTGTGAGTGATAGCGCCTCACTCAGCCGCATCCCTGAGGAGCTAATCATGAGAAAAAGAGCTCGCAGTTTGAGGTCCGCATATTCCAGTATTTTTCTGAGGTCTTCCGGTTTGGGAACGATGGCTCGGGTAACGGCCTTGTTTCCCTGAATCCGGTTGACGAGCCGTTTCCAGAATCGTTTAGATGGCGGATGGCCGAATTCTTCTAGAAATGACTTTACCGTGTACAGTGAGGCAATCATGGACTTCGGCGGTCTGTTTTCCTCCTGCAATGCTATGAAAAACTGTTTGAGGTCGGCTTCATAGTCTCGACTGTCATCAAAGTATGTTTCCGGGTCTGCATTTATAGCCTTGAAGAAATTTTTGAGGTGCGAATTGTAGGTTGCGCGGGTTGATGCCGAGGTGTACCATGCCAAAAATTCTTCTACCGGGTTAATTTTTTTCACCTGCAATACTGAATGCAGGAGGGTTTACTTAAACGCTTTGTTGGCAACGTTTTAATACTTTTTAAAAAAATATTAGACTCAGGGGTCTCAAATGATATTTAAACATTGATAATATTATAGATTTAGATTGCTATTCAAAAAACAATATCTCACAAGAAAAGAGAGAAAGAAGGTAATACTGTATTTGTTAGTGCTATAGACGACTACTTGGGCATTGCATGTGTTTTCTCTGCCTAGCTTTTAAACTAGTATGTGTTGTTTCATTTGTTCTGCTCTGCTCAATACACTAATCCAATGCCATCGAAACCAATTCTTCTTTTTTATCCCTATAGCTATAATGCTTCATTCTGCACATGCACATAATGTTATAATTGATAACCTGTGGAACAACAAGTGGGTTACGTTTTTAATGGTAGCCGTTTTTCTGATCCCCCCATGTTCGTTTTTAGAAATCAATTTTTGTCTTTTGTAAAAAATATTCTCCTTACAAACTCAGCAATGGCCAGATTATTGGCATTTTTTCTTTGATATATATCTATATTTTTACATGTTGTTTGCTTGCTTTCAATTAGGCCAATTCAGACCACGCCCAATCATGGATGATGTCAATCCACCACCAACCCTGCCTTTCAAGCGGTAGCGCATACAAAGCCATCGGTTTCTCACTCCCTCAGCGTTTTCATCAGGAGCAGGTGGGTGGTGACCCCGATGGCGATGATGAAGAGGATGAGCCGGAGCGCCCAGTGGTGGAGGAAGAACAGCGCCGAGGTGGTAATGGTCAGCCAGAGGAGCGCGATGGCCAGGGCCTTGGTGCGCAGGGGGATGCCCCGCCCCTCCAGGTAGTTGCGGACGTAGGGGCCCAGCCAGCGGTGGGTGAGCAGCCAGCGGTGCATGCGCTCCGAGCCCCGGAGGTAGCAGGCGGCGGCCGCCAGAAGGAAGGGGGTGGTGGGCAGAAGGGGCAGGGGGATGCCGATGATGCCCAGGGCTACAAAGAGGGTTCCCAGGGCCACCCAGAATCCTTTGCGCGCCGTGTCCAGCATGCTCTACCCAATAACCATGGCACGGGGGGTTTAAAACAGCTGTGCTCAGGTAGTCTTCAGCTTGCCCAGGATGGGCTCGTAGACCAGCCCCTTGTCCATGAGCGAGGTCAGGGCCTCCTCCACCAGGGTTCGCTCCAGTTTTTGCTCCTCTCCCCGCTCCACGATTTCATCCCACAGGGCTCCGTCGTCGCCCTCGCAGTCCCGGACCAGGGCCAGCACGGCCTCCTCCGCCTCGTCGATTTCCTGGCTGGTGGAAATCTTGCCAGCGCTGAAGTGGGACAGGGCCTCCCGCAGCAGGAAGCGGTAGTGCTCCAGGTCCACGTCCGGGTAGGCCTGCAGGGCCGTCACCACCCCGGTGGCCAGGGCCGGGGGGTAGCCGATTTCGGTGAGTCTGGCTCTGGAGGGCGGGTTCATGCGCCGGGCCTCCTCCACGGCCTCGATTCGCTGCCGGGTGTGGCGGCTGGTCTCCAGTATCCAGTAGTCGCGCAGCTGGCTGTCCACCTCCCATATCACCTCGGGGCGCACGGAGACGAACAGCACGTCGGGCTCCGGCTCGTAGCCCCGGGCCTTGCCGGTGATGGCCACGTAGCTGGGGGTGTCCGCCTCTGCCAGGAAGGCCGCTGCCTCCGGCTGGTACTGGCCGGCATAGACGGCGTAGATGCCGGTGGGGTCGGACACGTGGGCCCGCCACATGTCTCCCTCGGCGGAGACGTTTTCCACGTCGGTGAGCACCCCCACGATGAACAGGCGGTTGACCATGGCCCCCAGAGGGGTCAGGATGTAGGAGGGCTCCTTTTCACCCTCTCCGCCCACCTGGTGGGTGGCCTCGTTGTATTCTCCGGCGAACACCCGCAGGGCCGGCTCCCTCATTCTGTCACCTCCAGCTCCTCCAGCAGACGCTGGCTTTCCGCGGCGATGTCCGGCATGATGAGGGTGGCATCCCGCACGATGACCGTCACCCCGTAGTCGTCGGCCAGGGCGTTGCCGGTTACCCGGATGGGATGGGCCATCAGCCGCTGCTGTATCTCCCGGTCCACCGCCTCCTTCCCCTGCTCCCTGGCCAGGCGCCGGTAGTCCTCCATGGTTTTTTCCATCATCTGCTCGGTCATCTCCCGGTCCAGGATGGCGGTGACCGCCCCGGTGCCGTCGTCCACCACCGCCTTGATGCGCAGGTCGGGCTGGCCGGTGACCTCGCCGTCAATGACGCATATGCCGTCCCGGATGGCCCGGTTGCACTGGGGGCAGCGCTCTATCAGCCCCGAGCCGCTCTGTATCTCGATCACCGAGCCCTCCATGATGATGTCCACTCCCCCGCCCCCCTCCACCACCTTGTAGAGGGACACGGGCCGCTGGGCGATGTCCTCGGTGGCAATTTTTTCGTCCAGCTTTTTCACGGTGGCCCGCTCGTCGAACACCAGCTGGGGGGTCCCCCGCCAGGATTTGGTGTAGGCGCCGCTCACCTGGATGACCTCGTTTTCCTGCAGGCCGAAGTCGTGCCAGGCGTTGTACTGGATTTTTCCGGAGGGGTCGCCCAGGAGGCCCGTATAGACTTTTTTGGAGTCTCCGTCCACGGTGACCTCCCTCTCCTCCAGGCTCAGCACCTTGCCCTTGACCTCCACGTTGGACAGGCCGGGCCGGAGGTCGATGACCTTGAAGCGCTGGGGGGTGCGCTCTGCCAGCTGGATGGACACCTCCGCCGGGCTCACCTCGGTCCACTCCGAGATGTTGAGGCGGGCCTGGCCGCTCCACTCGTTGGCATAGGCGTTTTTGAGGGTCACCACGTCCCCGGACTGCAGGCCGAAGTCCTTCCAGGCGGTGAAGGGCAACACCTCGGTGTCGTCGCCAATCAGGCCCCGGAAGATGGTGCGCTGCTCCCCCCGCACCTCCACATCCCATTTTTCGATGGCCACTATTTTGCCGGTCACCTGCAGGCGGCGGTCGCCCGGCTGTACCTCGGCCAGCTTCTTGGTGGTCAGGCCGGCCGGGGCGCTGCCGGCACCGAATTTTTTGAGGACCGCCTGCCGGGCCTGGTCAAGGGGAACGCCGTAGTCCAGGAAGGTCTGCAGCTTCTTTTTCACCTGGTCCCGGCTCACCTCGTCGCCCAGCGAGGTCATCACGTCGTCAACAATGGAATCCACATCCTCCTTCTCGTCGGCCATAATCTCACTATTGAAATGGGGCCCCACCTATAAAATTTTTGAGGGGGCCCGGCGGGCAAAGAAAAAGTTATAACCGCCGTCGGGGATGTGCTGTATCGGTATGCCCGTGAAGGAAAGAAGAATAGGCGAGCTGAAGGAGGACGGCGAGTGGGTATCGCTGAAGGCCAAGGTGGTCCAGGTGTGGGATGCGTCCTCGGAATCCATTTCCCAGACCGGCCTCCTGGCAGACGAGACGGGCCGCATAAAGTTCGTGGCCTGGAAGAAGTCGCAGGTCCCGCCGCTGAGGGAGGGAGGCAGCTACCTGCTGAAGGGCGCCGTGGTCGATTCCTGGAGCGGCCAGCTGCAGGTCAACCTCAACAGCAGGACCAAGGTGGAGAGGCTCACCGGAGACCTGCCCGTGGCCGCCGTGGACACCCTGGAGGGGCGGGTAACCGGGATTGTGCCCCGGAGCGGGTACATCCAGCGCTGCCCGGAATGCAACCGCGTGCTGGTGGACAACCACTGCCCGGTGCACCTGGAGGTGGAACCCGTGGAGGACTTCCGGATAAAGGCAACCCTGGACACCTCGCCCCACATCGTGGTCATCAACGGCTCGGCGGCCGAAAAGCTCACCGGGCTTTCCCTGGACCAAGTGAGGAAAATGGAGGACGACGACCTGGACTGCCTGCTGCAGGTAATGCTGGTGGACCACACGTTCATCTTCACGGGCCGGTATTTTGGAAAAAATTTTATGGCGGAGGGGGGAGAGAAGCGGTCCTGAACAGGGACCGGAATCCGAGGATGCCGGTCTAGGCGGGTACCTCCCGCCTCCTCCGTCGGCGCTGCACCTCCATGTAGGCCAGGAGGGCGGTGGCGGCCAGGGCCAGGAGGGCGGCCAGGAGGGCGAAGGGCAGGTCGAAGCCGTAGCGGTGGGCGGCGTAGCCGACCAGGGCGGAGGTGGGACTGCCCACCAGGATGGTCACCGAGCGGTAGAAGCCCAGCTTTCCCCCCCGCCCCCGCACCTCCCAGTGGTGCATGAGGTAGGCGTTGTTGACCAGAAATATGCTGGTGGTGGCGGACAGGGGAAGGCTGAGGGCCAGAGCCACAGGAAAAGCCGGGGTGTACACCAGGAGGGCGGTGGCAGTGGCGGCCATGCTGCTCAGCCCGAACACGATATACCGGGGTGGATAGCGGTCGGCCAGGGAGCCCACCACCGGCTTGAGGACGAAGCCCCCGAAGGAGAGCAGGGCGAAGCAGATGCCGGCCTCCAGCTCGGCGAACCCCTTGCCCTCAATCAGGTAGGTGGGATAGAAGGAGGTGAAACCCATCCAGGTGATGGTCACCGTAAGGTTAATGGCAAAGATGAACAGGGTTTCCCCCTCCCTGAACACGGACAGGCCGTCCTTCAGCCGCTCTCCCACCGACACCCGGGAGGGAAGACGGGTGGTCTCCGGTACCAGGGCAAAGGTGAGATAAGCGCAGGTCAGGCTGACGGCCGCCCAGCCCACAAAGAAAAAACGCCAGTTGTACACGGCAATCAGGGGGGCCAGGATGGGCATGAGGCCGGCCATCGACCCCACGCTGGACTGAATGCCCAGGGCCCGGCCCCGGTTCTCCTTGAAAAGGTCGGAGAGCATGGCAATCCCCGCGGTGGGAAAGCTGCCCGCCCCGATTCCCAGCATCACCAGCACGGCCACGAACATCAGGACGTGCACCGATATACCGATGAGCAGGTAGGCCACGGCAAAGGTCAGCATGGCCAGGGTGATGGTCAGCTTTCTGCCCTTGACGTCTGAGAGGATGCCGGAGGGAAACTGCATCAGCCCGTAGAAGAACCACATGGCGGTGAGAGCCGTGCCGGCCACCGCGTGGTCCATGTGGAAGCTGGCCTCGATGTGCACCAGGAGGGTGGATATGGCATAGCGTCCGGAGAGAACGAGAAACCAGCCGGCGGAGGCGAAGATGAGGGCCAGGTCTTCTTTTTGTAAATGGCGCATGGTCCGAGGGGCGAATGGCCCCCTCCTTTTTTAAAGGTTATGGTGGGAGAGTGGGAGCGATGACCCGTTCAGTAGCCGGCCAGGAGTGGGGCGTAAAAGTCCTGCGCCCCCCGGTACCAGTCCACGAAGCGCCGCAGTCCGGTGGCCAAATCGGTGGTGGGCTCCCATCCCAGGAGGCGGCGGGCCTTGTCCACGCAGGCCCAGGTGTCAGAGACGTCTCCCCTGACCCTTTCCCG
>Ga0209164_1000907_pt1 | contig 47983 bp, 38 predicted proteins | sample MTBNYHSulfiMetaG_FD_187458 | JGI IMG/M metagenome (GOLD analysis project Ga0209164, IMG submission 187458) | Enrichment culture microbial communities from rom New York Harbor, USA that are MTBE-degrading - MTBE-NYH (New York Harbor Sulfidogenic)... | ecosystem: Environmental > Aquatic > Marine >... | reverse complement strand
GGAACGGGGTACCCCGGTGCTGGCCAGCGCCGTAGTCACCTTGCGCTAGCGAGAGGAGTCGCCCTCAATCGCCCAGCAAGGCGGCCTGGACCATGGCGATGAGCATCTCGGCCTCGTGCTGGGGGTCCATGCCACTGTCGTAGTACGCCACGCAGAGGCACATCCACAGACCGGCATGGACCATGAGGCGGACGGCCCGGTCGTCGAGGTCGGAGCGCAGGCGGCCCAGGGCCTCGACCCAGGCGGCCACGTGCCGTCGTTCCGCCCGGTCCACCCAGCGCCGGGTGTCGGGAGCCAGGGCGTGGCGCTCTCGCATGATCACCGCCGAGATCCAGCGGTCGGCGATCAGGCCCTCGATGAAGTTCCGGATGAGGCCGTCGAGGACTTCGCGCGGGGTGCCCGGCCCGGTGAGGATGGCCTGGTTCCGCTCCAGCCACCCGCCGAGGGCCTGACGGATTCCCGTCGCCAGGATCTGCTCCTTGCTCTCGAAGTGGCGGTAGATGCCGGGCCCGGTGATGCCGGCAGCGGCGCCGATCTCGTCCATGCCGGTGGCGTGGTAGCCCTTGCGGTGGAACAGATCCATGGCCGCCGCCAGGATGCGGGCACGGCGATCGGGGCGCCGCTTGGCTCCTTCGGGGAGGTGGGAAGAGCCGCTCACGGGCGGGCCTCCGGCGCCGAGCCCTCGGGGTAGCCGAGGGTGGTGAGGGCTTGGGTGATGTGGTCGAGGCTGTTGGGGTCGTCGATGGTGGCGGGGAGTTGCCATTGTTCGCCGTCGGCGATTTGGCGCATGGTGCCGCGGAGGATCTTGCCGGAGCGGGTCTTGGGCAGGCGGGTGACGACGGTGGCTTGTTTGAAGGCGGCGACGGGGCCGATGCGTTCGCGGACCATGGCGACCAGTTCGGCGACGATTTCCGCTTCGGGGCGGTCGACGCCCTGGTTGAGGACCACGAAGCCCACGGGGACCTGGCCTTTGAGGCGGTCGGCGACACCGATGACGGCGCATTCGGCGACGTCGGGGTGGGAGGCGAGGACCTCTTCCATGGCGCCGGTGGAGAGGCGGTGGCCGGCGACGTTGATGATGTCGTCGATGCGGGACATGATCCACAGGTAGCCGTCGGGGTCGCGGTAGCCGGCATCGCCGGTGAGGTAGTAGCCGGGGTAGCGCTCCAGGTAGGAGGAGACGAAGCCCCCGTCGTTCTGCCACAGGGTGGGGAGGTTGCCGGGGGGGAGGGGGAGACGCACGGCAATGGTGCCGATCTGGTCGGCGGACAGCGGGTGGCCTTCGGGGTTGAGGACCTGCACGTCGTAGCCGGGGGCGGGCACGCCGGCGGAGCCGGGTTTGACCGGCAGGGCTTCGATGCCGAGGCAGTTGGCGGCGATGGCCCAGCCGGTCTCGGTCTGCCACCAGTGGTCGATGGCCGGCACCCCGAGATGCTGCTGGGCCCATTGGAGGGTGTCGGGGTCGCAGCGTTCTCCGGCCAAGAACAGGGTGCGGAAGCGGCTCAGGTCGTAGCCGCCGATGAGCCTCCCGTCGGGGTCCTGCTGTCTGATGGCCCGCAGGGCGGTAGGGGCGGTGAACAGCACGTCGACGCCGTGATCGGCCACCACCCGCCAGAAGGCCCCCGCGTCGGGGGTGCCCACCGGCTTGCCCTCATACAGCACGGTGGTGCAGCCGTGAAGGAGGGGGGCGTAGACGATGTAGGAATGCCCCACCACCCAGCCCACATCCGACGCCGCCCAGTAGACCTCCCCGGGCCGCACGTCGTAGATGTGTTCCATGGACCAGCGCAGGGCGACGGCGTGCCCGCCGTTGTCCCGCACCACCCCTTTGGGCACCCCGGTAGTGCCCGAGGTGTAGAGGATGTACAGCGGGTCGGTAGCCGCCACCGGCACACACGGCGCCGGCTCCGCGGCGGCCAACACCTCCTCCCAGTCCAAATCCCGGCCTGGTACCAGAGCGGCCTCCGCCTGAGGCCGCTGTCGGATCACACAGTGCTCCGGCCGGTGCGAGGCGATCTCCAGCGCCCGGTCCAAAAGCGGCTTGTAGGCCACCACTCGGGAAGCCTCCAACCCGCAGGAAGCCGACAGGATCACCCGCGGCTTGGCATCATCCACCCGGGTGGCCAGCTCCTTGGCAGCAAACCCGCCGAACACCACCGAATGCACCGCCCCAATGCGGGCACAGGCCAGCATCGAGATCACCGCTTCGGGGATCATCGGCATGTAAACGATCACCCGATCCCCCCGCTCCACCCCCAAGGAACGCAGGCCCCCCGCCACCCGGGCCACCTCATCCCGCAACTCCCGATAGGTGTACCGCCGCACCACCCCAGTCACCGGACTGTCGTACACCAACGCCACCTGATCCCCCCGGCCCCCCAGCACATGACGATCCACCGCGTTATGACACGTGTTCAACACCCCACCCGCAAACCAGCGGAAGAACGGCGGGTTCGAACCATCCAACACCCGCGAAAACGGCACCTCCCAATCGATTCCCGCCGCCGCCTCCCCCCAGAAACCCTCCGGATCGGCCAACGAACGAGCATGAGCCTCCGCATAGGCCCCCACGATCAATCCCTCCCGGTGACGCGGCCAGTCATGTTAATCAGCGCTAACAGCGGGGCTCGGACCGTTGCCTAGTAGCGTGAAAGGAGCGGGAGCGGTGGCGCGGCCGGGGGAGGGCTCATGAAAGTGGCCTGCGTCGGGGCGGTGCACGTCGACGCCAAGGCACGGTTGGTGGGGGAGACTCACTCCGCTACCTCGAACCCGGCACGGGTGGTGCGCACCCCCGGCGGGGTGGCGGGGAACGTGGCGCGCAACCTGGGCCGGCTGGGCCTGCCCGTGAGCCTCTTCTCCATCATCGGGGACGACGCCGAGGGGCGCGCCCTCCTCGGCGAGCTGCACGCCGCCGCGGTGGACACCTCGGGGGTGCGCCGCTCCACGGGGCCGCCCACCGCCACCTACCTGGCGGTGCTCGATCGGGACGGCCGGCTGATCGTGGCCGCCGCCGACATGGAGGTGTACGAAGCCCTCGACCCTTCCTGGGCCGATCGGGTGGGGCGAACCCTGGCTCGATTCGATGCCTGGGTGCTGGATGCCAACCTGCCCGGCCCGACCCTGGCCCGCCTGATGGATTATGCCGGAGCGGCCCTCGTCGTGGCCGACCCGGTCTCGGTGCCCAAGGCGCCGCGTCTCCAAGGGATCCTGCCTCGCCTGGACGCCGTTTTCCCGGATCGAGCCGAGGCCTTGGTCCTCGCCGGGCTGCCGGCCGGTGCCGAGGCCTCGGTGGCCGCCGCCGCCGCCGGTGTGCGGCGCCGTGGGGCGGGCGCGGTGATCGTCTCCCTGGGATCACGGGGCGCCTACGTGGACGAGAGCACCGGGACGCGCCAGGTAGCCCCGCTGCCCGCCCGCGCCGTGGTGGACGTGACCGGGGCGGGGGATGCGCAGATCGCCGGTTACGTCTACGGCCTGTCTCGCCCCGACGGGGCCCACCACCCGCTGGAGTGGGGGATGGCGGCCGCCAGCCTCACTGTGGAGACCATCGACTCGGCACGCGCCGACCTGACTCCGGCGCTCCTCCTCGACCGGCTGAAGGGCCGCCGCTGACCGGCCCCGGCGCGAAACCGCCGCCTTGCGGCGGCGGCTCGCCGGCGCTGCCTCTTGGCCTGCTGGGTCAGCGCCCTAGGTTGTCGACGCCCCGGCGTCTTGACGGTCCTCCGGGGATGGGCACACTCAGTGAAACACAGACCGGGTAAACGTGGCATAAACACCGTGTGGAGGCGTGGAGGCAGGGCATTGCTAGCGTGGCGGCCATGACGCCACACACCCGCTACCGGGCCGCGCTCCTGACGGCGGCCGTTCTGATCCTGCTGTTCGCCGCGGCCGTCGGAGCCGAGGAGCCCCAGGACCTGCCCGGGCCGGGTGAGTCGCTAGACCAGCGCATCGTCGGCGGCGTCGAGGTCCAGCCTCCCGGCAAGTACCCCTTCATCGTGGCCCTGGTGTTCGCCTCCGAACCGGACACGTACTGGGGCCAGTACTGCGCCGGTACCCTCATCGACCCGTGGTGGGTGCTCACCGCCGGCCATTGCGTCTCGTTCCCGGCGGCCAACCAGCCCTGGGAAGTGGATGTGGTCGCCGGACGCCATGACCTGCGTTACGGCACCGACGGGGAGCGCATCGGGGTCACCGACATCTACCTCCACCCGGGGTACGACGACACCACCCTGGCCAACGACCTGGCCCTGCTCCGCCTGGAGAGGGCGACCGTCGCCGCCGCTCCCCTACCGCTGGCCACCGCTGCCGAGGCGGATCTCTTCGCGCCCGGGGATCTCGCCACGGCGATCGGCTGGGGAGCCACCCTGGGCAACCCACCGGGCACCCCCAACTACCCCGACACCCTGCGCGAGGTGCAGGTGCCCATCGTCTCCGATGCCGACTGCGCCGCGGCCTACGGGAGCGAGTTCATCCCGCCCGGCCAGGTCTGCGCCGGGGATCTGCTCGACGGGGGAGTGGACTCCTGCTACGGCGACAGCGGCGGGCCGCTGTTCGTGGCCGACGGGGCCGGCTATCTGCACGTGGGCATCGTGTCTACCGGCAAGGACTGCGCCCTGGCGGGGTTCCCGGGCATCTACACCCGCACCGCCACCTACGTCGAGTGGGTGCAGGAGACCATGGCAGTCAACCCGGTGCCGCTCTGCCGGGGGAGGACGGCCACCCTGGTCGGCACCATCAAAGACGACGTCCTCCGCGGGACCATCGAGGACGATGTGATCGTCGGGCGGGCGGGCAACGACGAGATCTACGGCGACGGTGGGGCGGACACAATCTGCGCGGGGGCGGGCCGCGACCTGGTGGATGCCGGGGCCGGGGCCGACGTGGTCATCGGCGGGTCGGGCGGTGACCGGCTCCACGGCGGCCTGGGCCACGACTTCCTGGCGGCCGGGCCGGGCCGGGATCGTCTGTACGGGGGCGACGGCGACGACCGCCTCTACGGCGGAGCCGACACCGACGTCGCTCTTGGTGAGGCGGGCGACGACCTGATCTACGGGGGCGAGGGCCCCGACCGCCTCTACGGCGGGGAAGGCCGAGATGCCCTTTCTGGGTTCGGCGGCGACGATCGGATCCTCGGCGGCCCCGGCGATGATGAACTCACGGGCGGCGAGGGCTTCGACTTCCTGCGCGGGGGCAGGGGCCTCGACCGCTGCTTCGGCGGCGAAGACGTCGTGTGTGAAGTGGTCCGCCTGGCCTTCCATCTCCCGCAATGAGCCGGGCCGCCTCGCCGGGCTGCTGAGGACGCGTGGTGATCATCGCCAAGGGCCTCGCCGTCGAAGCCGGGGGGCGGCCCCTGCTCGAGGAGGCCGACCTGGCCCTCTACGCCGGGGACAAGGTCGGGCTCGTCGGGCGCAACGGCGCGGGCAAGACCACCCTCCTGCGCACCCTGGCGGGGCTGCGCCCGCCGGCGGCGGGGACCGTGGCCTCCTCGGGGGTGATCGGATACTTGTCGCAGGAAGCCGCCCTGCCCGAGCTGGAGCACCCCCAGGCCACGGCACTCGAGAGGATCCTCTCGGTGCGCCGCATCGGGGCTCTGCAGCGGCAGATGGAGGAGACCCGGCGGCGCATGGCGGGGACCGCGGGAGGCGAACGAGACCGCCTCATCCGCCGTTTCGCCCGCCTGGAGGCGGAGTTCGAGGTGGCGGGCGGCTACCGGGCGGAGGCCGAGGCGCGCCGCTTCGCCGCCGCCGTGGGCATCGGCGGGGCGGAGATGGCCCAGCCGGTGGCCACCATGTCGGGTGGGCAGCGGCGACGGGTGGAACTGGCCCGGGTGCTGTTCGCCGAGACCGACGCCCTGCTCCTGGACGAGCCGACGAACCACCTGGATCTCGATGCCAAGGCCTGGCTGGTGAGCTACCTGGTGGACTACCCCGGCGCCCTCCTGCTGGTGAGCCACGATCTGCCGCTGCTCGACGCGGCGATCACTTCGGTGCTGGCCTTCGAGGAAGGGGCCCTGGAGCACTACCGGGGGACGTACACGCACTACCTGGACGAAGGCGAGAAGCGCCGGGAGCAGCGGCGCCGGCAGCGGCGGCATCAGGAGGAGAAGCTGGCCCACATGGAGGCCACCATCCGGCGCTTCAAGGGCAAGACCGAGAAGATGGCCCGCAAAGCCACGACCATGGAGACGCGCGCCGAGCGGCTCCGCGCCGGGATGGTGGAGGTGAGCCGGGCGCGCCGCGGGGTGGCGGTGCGCTTCCCCCAACCCGAGCCGTCCGGCCGGGTGCCTTTGGAGGGCATCGGTTTGGCCAAGGCTTACGGCGACAACGTGGTGTTCGTCGATGTCGGCGTGCACCTCGAGCGCGGGGAGCGCCTGCTCATCCTGGGCCTCAACGGAGCGGGCAAGACCACCCTGCTGCGGATCCTGGCGGGGGTGGAGGCACCCGATCTGGGGACGGTCACCCGGGGCCACAAGGCGGCGGTGGGCTACTACGCCCAGGAGCACGAAGGCATCGTGCCCGAGGCCACCGTTCTGCAGCACCTGCAGGCAGTATCCACCGAGCCGGAGCGGGTGCTGCGCTCCGTGCTGGGTCACTTCCTGCTCGCCGACCGTATCGACCAGGCGGCGGGCACCCTGTCGGGCGGGGAGAAGACCAAGCTGGCCCTGGCGGTGCTGGTGGTGGGCCGCCACAATGTGCTGCTCCTCGACGAGCCCACCAACAACCTGGATCCTCAGGCCAAAGGGGCCCTGCTGGCGGCGCTGCGCGCCTACCGGGGCACGGTGGTCCTGGTGAGTCACGATGCCGACTTCGTCGCCGACCTGGCTCCCGACCGGGCCGTGCTCATGCCCGAAGGGGAGACGGCCTACTTCGACGAGTCGCTGCTCGAACTTGTAGCTCTGGCCTGAGGGCTAGACGAAGTAGTTCACCAACAGCGCCATCCCGGCGGCGAACACCAGCAGCGAGATGAAGCGGATGATGAAGTTGGTCGCCACCAGGTTTCCCACCTCGGCGCCGTGCTGGGGATGGGGCCAGAGCCGGGCCGCCCAGTGGACGAAGGGCTGGGCTCCGAGAACCCCGTAGGAGCCGAGGAGGATCAGGGCTATGCCGAGAATCAGTTCGACCACGGCCGACCTCCGCGTCGCACACTAGCCGCCGGCGCCCCTGCCTGCCGGGCTGCTCCGGGATCCTGGCAGAATGATCTCGGCCGAGATCAGGAGTGCCCGTTGGTCGCCTATCCGAGTGATTACGACTTCCATGTGGTGCTGCGCGATGGGGGCCTGGCCCACATCCGTCCGATCAAGCCCGAGGACGCCGAGGGCTTGCACAGCATGTTCCACCGCCTGGGGCGGGACAGCGTGTACCACCGCTTCTTCCGCCACAAGCAGGATCTCTCCAAAGAGGAGCTGCGCTACTTCACCGAGCTGGACTACGAGGACCGCATGGCCTTCGTGGTGGAGCTGGGCAGCAAGATGGTCGCCATCGGCCGCTACGACCGCATGGAGGACGATCCGCAGGTGGCCGAGGTCGCCTTCGTGGTCGAGGACGGCCATCAGGGGCGGGGCATCGGGACTCAGCTCCTCACCCACCTGACCAACTACGCCCGCAACAACGGGGTGACCGCTTTCCGGGCCTTCGTGCTGCCCGACAACTACCCCATGATGCGGGTTTTCCGCAGCTCCGGGTTCCACCTGCGCCGCGAGATGGGCCAGGGCATCTACACCGTTGAGTTCCCCGTCGAACTGACCGATGAGGCCAAGCGGGCCGCCTGGCAGCACGAGCAACAGGCGGTGGCCGCCTCGCTGCTCCCGATGTTCTACCCCCGCAGTGTGGCCATCGTGGGGGCCAGCCGGGAGGAGCGCTCCATCGGGGCCCGGGTGATGCGCAACACCATGGCCGCCCGGTTCTCGGGCGTGGTTTTCCCGGTCAACCCCAACGCCCCCGCCGTAGGGTCGGTGAAGGCCTACAAGTCCGTGCTGGACATCCCGGATTCGGTGGACATGGCGGTGATCGTGGTGCCGGCCCGCTTCGTGCTTCCGGTGGTGCAGGAGTGCGCCGACAAGGGGGTCAAGGCCCTGGTAGTGATCAGTGCCGGGTTCTCCGAGACCGGCGAGGCGGGCACCCAACTGGAGACCGAGCTGCTGGAGCTGGTGCGTTCGGCCGGCATGCGCATGGTGGGGCCCAACTGCATGGGCATGCTCAATACCGACCCGGCGGTGAACCTCGATGTCACCTTCTCCCCGACCTACCCGCCGCGGGGCAACGTCGCCATGTCGAGCCAGAGCGGCGCCCTGGGCATCGCCATCCTGGACTACGCCCGGCAGCTCGACATCGGCATCTCCTCGTTCGTGTCGATGGGCAACAAGTCCGATGTGTCGGCGAACGACTTGCTGCTCTACTGGGAGGGAGATCCCTCTACCGACGTGATCCTCTTGTACCTGGAGTCTTTCGGTCACCCGCGCCGCTTCGCCCGCATCTCCCGCCGGGTGAACCGCAAGAAGCCCATCGTGGTGGTGAAGTCCGGGCGCAGCCAGGCCGGGGCCCGGGCCGCGAGCAGCCACACCGGGTCCATGGCCAGCGGCGAGGTGGCGGTCTCCGCCTTGTTCCGCCAGACGGGGATGATTCGCACCGACACCCTCGAGGAACTCTTCGAGGTGGCCACCTTGCTGGCGAACCAGCCCCTCCCCGGCGGTCGGCGGGTGGGTGTGCTCACCAACGCCGGCGGGCCGGGCATCCTGGCGGCCGATGCCCTCTCCGCCGATGGCCTCGAGCTGCCCCTGTTCTCCGAGGCGCTGCAGGAGCGGCTGCGCCGCGACCTGGCCGCCGAGGCGGCGGCGGGGAACCCGGTGGACATGATCGCCTCGGCCAGCCCCGAGCAGTACGGCGCTTGCCTCAAGGAGCTGCTGGCCTCCGACGAGATCGACTCCGTCATGGTCATCTTCATCCCCACCGCCCCCCGGGCGCTGCGCGATGTGGAACAAGCGGTAGCCGACGTAGTGGCCGAGGGCACCAACGGCAAGACGGTGCTGGCGGTGTTCATGGAGGCCGACGACGGCGACCTGGGCCCGATCGACCGGGGCGAGATCCGTATCCCCTCCTATGCCTTCCCCGAGCCGGCGGCCCGGGCCCTGGCGCGGGCAGTGCGCTACGCCGAATGGCGGGCCCGTCCCGAGGGAGTCATCGCCGAGTTCGACAACACCGATGCCGACGTCGCCCAGGACGTGATCTGGGGGGCGCTGGGGCGCCTCGGCATGGAAGGCGGGTGGCTGCTGCCCCACGAGGCCGATGCCGTGCTCGACGCCTACGGGATCCCGCATCCCAAGTCCCGGCTGGTCCACTCCCGGGAGGAGGCGCGGCAAGCGGCGGCAGAGTTCGGCGGGCCGGTGGCCCTCAAGGTGGTGGCGCCCAGCGCCCTGCACAAGAGCGACGTCGGCGGCCTGGCCCTGAACCTCACGGGCGACGACGAAGTGGCTGCGGCCTACGACCGAGTGGCCGCGGTGGTCGAGGATGTCCAGGGCGTGTTCGTGCAGGAGTTCGTCAAGGGCGGCCACGAGGTCATCGTGGGTATGGCCGAGGACCCCTCCTTCGGGCCGCTGATCGCCTTCGGCCTCGGCGGGGTGTTCGTGGAGCTCATCAAGGACGTCGCCTTCCGCATGAACCCCATCACCGACATGGACGTCGACGAGATGATCTCCGAAGTCAAGGCGGCCAGGATGCTCGAGGGCTATCGGGGAGGTCCCGCCGGCGACATCCCGGCACTCAAGGAGCTCATGCAGCGCCTCTCGGCGCTGGTGGAGGAAGTGCCCGAGATCGTCGAACTGGACTTGAACCCGGTGAAGGTGCTCGAGCCCGGTAGCGGGGCCGTGGTAGTGGACGCCCGCATGCGAGTCCGGTCGGTGCCGCAGCGCTGGCTGCCGAGCCGCAAGGACATCCCCGCCGCCGAGCGGCGGTTGCGCTGAGCTAGAGCCGCCCGGGTCGGGTCGCGGCCGATAGGCCGCCACCCGAAGCGCGGCCGGTCGTCTCTTCGGGAGTGACCGCGACCACCGGGCGTTCTTCGGGATACACGGCGGGAACGGAGAAGCCTAGGGCCGACTCGCCGTGGTACTTGGCGAGCAAGGCGGCGATGGCCTCTTCCTCCAGCCGGGAGTCGGTGACGAAGCGGGCGCGGCCGCGCACCATCACGCTCTCCCAGCCGGTGTCCTCGCGCGGGCGGCTCACCTCTACGCAGACCCGGGGATCGCGCCGCAGCGCCTCCAGCCGCCTCCCCTCTCCGGTGCGGAAGACCAAGTCGCCCCCGAGCATCACATAGGACATCGGGGTCACGTAGGGCGCGCCGCCATCGATCTGGGCGATGTGGGCCACCCGGCCCTGCTCCAGGATCTCCCGGCACTGGTCGGCGTTCAGCTCGATCATGTTCCCGTCTCGGCTCGGGGCCCTCAGTATGCCTCACCCGGTAGGGCCCGGGGGTGAGGCAGTGCGCCCGCCGCCCTACCATGCGCCCGCTCACACGATCCAGGGAGTGCTTGTCCATGGCCGAAACCAAGTGGGTCTACGGGTTTGATGAGGTCGCCGAAGCCGAGAAGCAGGTCGGGGGCGACTGGGAAGGGGTGCGCGCCCTTCTCGGCGGCAAGGGCGCCAACCTGGGCGATATGACCCGGCTGGGAGTGCCGGTGCCACCGGGGTACACCGTCAGCACCGAGGCTTGCCTGGCCTACCTGGCCGAGGGGGAGACCTTTCCGCCCGGCTGCTGGGGCCAAATCGAGGAGGCCCTGAGCCGCGTGGAGAAGTCCACCGGCAAGAGCTTCGGTGATCCCGAGAACCCGCTGCTGGTCTCCTGCCGCTCCGGCGCCAAGTTCTCCATGCCGGGGATGATGGACACCGTCCTGAACATCGGCATGAACGACGAGGTGGCCGCCGGCCTCGCCCGGCTCACCGGTGATGAGCGTTTCGTGTACGACTCCTACCGCCGCCTGGTGCAGATGTTCGGGGCGGTGGTGCTGGGCCAGCCCGACGAGGTGTTCGAGGAGGTCCTGGAGAAGCACCGCCGTGGCGCCGGGGTGGCCACCGACTCGGAGTTGCCGGTGGAGCGGCTGAAGGCGATCGTCGCCGAGTTCCGCCGGCTGGCCCCCGGGTTTCCCACGGAGCCCAAGGAGCAGCTGCGCCTCGCTACCGAGGCGGTCTTCAAGTCCTGGAACGGTAAGCGGGCCATCGACTACCGCAACGCCGCCGGCATCGCCCACGACCTGGGCACGGCCGTGAACATCCAAACGATGGTCTTCGGCAACATGGGCGACGATTCGGCTACCGGCGTGGCCATGTCGCGCAACGCCACCACGGGCGAGCCGAAGATCGAGGGCGATTATCTGATCAACGCCCAGGGCGAGGACGTGGTCGCCGGCATCAGGGCTACCAACCCCCTGGAGCAGCTGGCCGACGACTTGCCGGAGATGTACGACCAGTTCGCCGCCATCGCCGCTCGCCTGGAGCGCCATTACCGCGAGATGCAGGACATGGAGTTCACCGTGGAGCGCGGCAAGCTGTGGATCCTGCAGACCCGTGCCGGCAAGCGCACCGCCCAAGCAGCGGTGCGCATCGCGGCCGACATGGCCGACGAGGGCCTCATCACTCGTGAGGAAGCGGTCATGCGGGTCAAGCCCGATCAGGTGGACTTCTTCCTGCACCCCCAATTCTCCGCCGAGTCGCTCAAGGGAGCGACGCAGCTGGCCAAAGGCCTGAACGTCTCCCCGGGGGCGGCGGTGGGGATTGCCGCTTTCGACGCCGACTTGGCAGAGCGCTGGGCCAAGGTCGACGGCAAGCCCACGATCATGGTGCGGCCCGAGACCAAGCCCGACGACGTGCACGGCATGCTGGCCGCGGAGGGCATCCTGACCAGCCGGGGCGGGCGCACCAGCCACGCCGCTCTGGTGGCTCGCCAGTTCGGCAAGCCGGCAGTGGTCGGGGTGGCCGCACTGGACATCGATATGGCCGCCCGCACCATGACCGTGGCCGGGCAGGTGGTCAAGGAAGGCGATTGGATCTCCCTCGACGGCACCAGCGGGGCGGTTTACCTGGGCCGCTTGGAGACGGTGGTTCCCGACATCAGCGACCCCTGGTTGATGAAGCTGCTCTCCTGGGCGGATGAGTTCCGCACGCTGCGGGTGCGGGCCAACGCCGATTACCCGGTGGATGCCGAACGGGCCCGCCGCTACGGGGCGGAGGGCATCGGCCTCACCCGCACCGAGCACATGTTCTTCGAGACCGAACGCTTGCCGCTGGTGCAGAAGATGATCATGACCATCGACCCGGCGGAGCGCGAGGAGGCCCTGGCCGGGCTGCTGCCCTACCAGCGGGCCGACTTCGAGGGGTTGTTCCGGGCCATGGACGGCCTCCCGGTGATCATCCGGCTCATCGACCCGCCGCTGCACGAGTTCCTGCCGTCGGCGTCCGACCTCACCGAGCGGCGCATCGACCTGAAGGTGGAGGAGGCCAAGGGGGCGCAGGTGGCCGCCGAGATTGCCGAGGTCGAGGCGGTGTTGGCCCGGGTTGAGGCCCTGCATGAGGCCAATCCCATGCTGGGCACTCGCGGGGTGCGGCTGGGGATCATGATCCCCGAACTGACCCGCATGCAGGTGCGCGCCATCTTCGAAGCGGCGTGCAATGTGGCTCGCGAGGGCGGGAAGGTACACCCCGAGGTGATGATCCCCCTCACTAGCCATGTGAACGAGCTGAAGCGGCAGCGTGAGGTCCTCGAGGCCGAGGCTCGCCAGGTGATGGCGGAGCAGGGCCTGCAAGTGGACTACATGTTCGGAACGATGATCGAGATCCCTCGGGCGGCACTGACCGCCGACGAGGTGGCGCAGTACGCCGAGTTCTTCTCGTTCGGCACCAACGACCTCACCCAGACCACCTTCGGCATCAGCCGCGATGACGCCGAGTCGGGGTTCCTGATGCGCTACCTGCAGGAAGGCATCCTGGAGGAGAACCCCTTCGCCACTCTGGATCGCCCGGGGGTGGGGCGCATCATGCGCCTCGCCGTCGAAGGCGGCAGGGCCACCCGGCCCGACCTGGAGATCGGCATCTGCGGCGAGCACGGCGGCGACCCCCGCTCGATCGCCTTGTGCCATGAACTGGGGCTGGACTACGTCTCCTGCTCGCCCTTCCGGGTGCCCATCGCCCGGCTGGCGGCGGCGCAGGCGGCGGTGGAGATGCCGCGCTAGGGGATCAGGCGGGGAACGAGGCCCGGACCACCGTCCCCTTGCCGGGGGTGGTGTCGAGGTGGAAAGTGCCGCCGGCCGCTTCCACGCGCCCGGCCATGTTGGCCAGGCCCATGCCACGTGGTGCCCGCCCCGGGTCGAAGCCGGCGCCGTCGTCGGCCACGGTGACCACCACCCGCTCCTCGTTCCCGTCCACCCGCACGTCGACCGCTTCTGCACCGGAGTGGCGCAGGGCGTTGCTCAGGGCCTCCTTCACCACGGCCAGCAGCTCGTCGGCCAGCTGGGGCGGGGGCAGCTCGCGGGGGCAGGACACGTCGAGGTCGACCTGCATCTCGTAGGGCCCCGACAGCTGGCCTACCAGGTCGGCCAGCTGCTGGCGCAGGGTGGGGCGGGCCCAGACCGGGGGGCGGAGGTCGAAGATGAAGTGCCGCAGGGCGGTGATGGTCTCATCGAGCTTCTCCACGGCTCGATCCAGGCGGGCTCGAACCTCGGCGTGGATCGGGTCGATCTGATTGGCCTGGGCCTGGATGCTCAGGCCGACGGCGAAGAGGTCTTGGATGATGGAGTCGTGTAGGTCGCGGGCGATGCGCTCCCGCTCCTCGAGCAGCGCGGCCCGGCGCAGCCGCTCCTGCAGGCGCAGGGTCGAGACGGCGGAGCCGGCGGTCAGCGCCAGGAACTCCACCAGGGTCTCGTCCTCCTCCGAGAAGCCGCCCTCCTTCTCGGTGAGGTACAGGTTGCCGAATACCCGACTGCCTACCCGCACCGGCACGCCGAGGAAAGTGCGCATCGGCGGGTGACCCGGGGGGAAGCCGACGGCGTCGGGATGGGCGCTCACGTCTTCGAGGCGTAGGGTGCGCCCGGCGTGGGTGATCGTCCCCAGGACCCCGCTGCCGGTAGGGAGATGAGAGATGGCGGCGGCATCTTCCTCGTCCATGCCCACGTGCAAGAAGTGCACCAGTTCGCCGTGCTCGCCGAGCACCCCCAAGGCGCCGTAGCGCGCCCCGGTCAGCTCCATGGCGATCTCCACGGTGGAGTGCAGCAGGCCGGACAACTCCACTTGCCCGGCCACGCTGGCGGCTCCCTCGACGAGCCCGGCGATGCGCTCGGGCGACAGTCTGCGGCTCACACGGCACAGGTTAGATGGGACCTTCGGCCTGCCGTGGGGGTCGATGGGCCGAAGCCGCTGCCGCCGGCCTCTCGGTACTGTTGACCCATGGCGGGAGTGCTTCGCATCGAGCTGGTGGACGACCACGAGGTAGTCCGGGAGGGGCTCAAGGCCCTACTCAACGCCGAGCGCGACCTCGAGGTGGTGGGCGAGGCGGGGACGGTGGCCGAGGCGGTGCGCCGTGTGGGCTACGACAGCCCCGATGTGGTGGTACTCGACGTGCGCCTCCCCGACGGCAGCGGCATCGAGGCCTGCCGCGAGATCCGCAACCGCTGGCCCCACGTGCGGGTGCTGATGCTGACCTCTTTCGCCGACGACGAGGCGCTCTTTGCCTCCATCATGGCCGGGGCCTCGGGATATGTCCTGAAGCAGATCAAGGGGACCGATCTGGTGGACAGCGTCCGCCGCGTAGGCCGTGGGGAGTCGCTGCTCGACCCCGAGATGACTGCCCGCGTATTCCGGCGCATCAGGGGCGAGGAAGCCGACGACCCCCTGCTGGCCCGCCTGTCCAAGCAGGAGCGGCGCATCCTGGAACTGATCGCCGAAGGCCTGACCAACCGTCAGATCGCCGAGCGGATGTTCCTCGCCGAGAAGACGGTGAAGAACTACGTGTCTAACGTACTGGCGAAGCTGGACATGGGCCGGCGCAGCGAGGCGGCCGCCTACGCCGCCCGGCTCGAAGCCCAGCGCCAGCACAAGTACCCGCCGGAGCAGTGGCCGCAGTAGTCGGGCGGTGCTGAGCGGCGGCGGTGGTCCTTAGGGAGGAGGCCGGCCTTGATGAAGGTCCGCGACATCATGACCACGGATCCCGTCAGGGTCACGGGCGACACGCGCCTGCGGGAAGCGGCGCGCCTCATGGTCCGCCACCGGGTGAGCGGGCTCCCCGTGGTCGACGAGGCCGGCAAGCTGGTCGGCATCGTGAGCGAGGGCGACTTCATTCGGCGGGAAGCGGGCCGCGACCGCCCTCAGGGGGTCAGCCTGCTCGACGCGGTGTTCGGAGAAGGCGAGTTGCAGCCCGCCGGTGCCGAGACCGTGGCCGAGGTCATGACCCGCAGTGTGGTCACCATCACTCCGGAGGCCACCATCGGTGAGGCTGCCCGCGTCATGGGCCGGCGCAACGTGAAGCGGCTTCCCGTGGTCGACCTGGAAGGCGAGCTGATCGGCATCGTGAGCCGGGCCGATGTGGTCGGGGCCTTCACCAAGCCCGACGACGTCATCGAGGACGAGGTGCGGGAGGATGTCATCCGACGCCTGCTCTTCCTCGACCCCGACCTGGTGCAGGTGTCGGTTGCCGATGGGGTAGTCACCCTGGAAGGCGAGCTGGAGAACCGAACTGAGGCCCACCTGCTCGAGGAGCTGGCCCGGCGCATCGCCGGAGTGGTGCGGGTGGAGAGCCTGCTGCGCTACAAGATCGACGACCGCAAGCTGGAGCGGGGCTATCCGCTTCCCTGAGCGGGTCGCCACCGCCGGCGGCGAGTTCCTCGCCCTGGCTTCCTGGGAAGGAGAGGGCATCCCGCTCCTGGCGGTGCACGCCACCGGGTTCTGCAAGGAGTTGTGGGGCCCGGTGGTCGCTGCGCTGGCGCCTCACGCGGTCTTGGCCCCGGACCAGCGGGGGCATGGGGACTCGTCGGTGCCCCCGCCGCCCTACGACTGGTGGGACCTGGGCCGGGACCTCCTGGCGGTGGTCGCGGCCTGTGGGCTCGGGGGTGGGGTGGGGCTGGGCCACTCCTCGGGCGCCGCCGCCCTGGTGATGGCGGAACTGCTCCGGCCCGGGACCTTTGCGGTTCTCGTGCTGGTGGAGCCGATCATCTTCCCGCTGCCACCGGTACGGACGGAGGACTTCTCCATGACCCGAGCCGCCCTGCGGCGGCGGCGGTCGTTCCCCTCGCCGGAGGCCGCGGCCGAAGCGCTGCGGGGCCGGGGCGCCTTCACCGGATGGAGCGAAACGGCGCTGGCCCTGTACGGCGCCCACGCCCTGCGGCCCGAGGAAGGAGCCTGGGCCCTGAAGTGCGCCCCCGAGATCGAGGCCGAGTTCTACCGCGGGGCCACGGCCCACGGTGCCTGGCAACGGCTGGGAGAGTTGTGCTGCCCGGTGACCCTGGTGGGGGGAGCGGAGTCCGACAGCCATTCGGCCGCGTTCCTCCTCGCCATGCAGGAACGCTTCGGCTCGGCCCGGCTGGAGGTGGTGCCCGGGGCGGGCCACTTCCTGCCGATGGAGCGGCCCGAGGCGCTGGCCGCCCTGGTGGCGCCGCTCCTGGGCCCGGAGCCGAGCGCCGGCGGCCGGTAGCATCGCGCCGTCGTGCTGATTCCCCGTCCTGCCCTTGCCGAACTGGCGGCTGCCTTGCGTGAGGCGCCCGAAGGCCTCCGGGTGGCGACGGTCGAAGTGGACCTCGATCCCCTCGACCTGGTGCGGGCCGGGGCCGGAGCCTTCGGTGCCGCGGCCTACTTCTCCGCCCCGCGCGGGCGGGTGTTGAGCGGCCTGGGCACGGCCTGGGCGGCTGAGGCCTCGGGACCGGAGCGATTCGGGGCCGTCGACACCGCGCTGCGCACCAACCTCCCCGAGGGTATCCCGGTCTTCTGCGGGTTCGCCTTCTCTCCGGCGAGCCCCATCGCCCCTGAGTGGCAGGGGTTCCCTGCCGCGGTGGTGTTGCTGCCCCAAATAGCGGCCGGGCGCGACGGCAGGGGTAGTCGGCTGACGGTGGCCGTGCCTCCCGGGGCCAGCCCGGGCGCGGTGTTGGCGGCGGCTGCCACCCTGCGGCGTCCGGCGGAGCCCGTCGCGCCGGCGGCGGCCGGAGTGCGGGCGGTGCCGCCGGTGGGGGAGTGGCGGCAACGGGTGCGGGCGGCCGCGGCGGCCGCCGGCGTCGGCGGCCCGGCGAAGGTAGTGCTGGCCCGATCCCTGCGGGTGGCGCTCGATCACCCCGCCGAGCCCTTCGACCTCGTGGCCCTGCTGGGAGCGCGCTTCCCGGAGGCTTATGCCTACGGCTGGCAGGCCGGGGGAGCGGCGCTGGTGGGGGCCAGCCCGGAACTGTTGGTTTCGCGGGAGGGGGACCGGCTGGCTTGCTTCCCCCTGGCGGGCTCTGCGGCCCGAGGCGAGGACGCCGCCGCCGACCGCCGCCGGGGAGAGGCGCTGCTGGCCAGCCCGAAGAACCGGGCGGAGCACGCCTTGGTGGTGGAAGCCATCGACGCTGCTCTGCGGCCGCGGAGCCTGACGTTGGAGGTGCCGTCCCAGCCGGTGTTGCACCGCCTGGCCGGGGTGCAGCACCTGGCCACCCCAATAACCGGGACCACCTCGGCTCGCCTCCTCGACCTGGTGGCGGCTCTGCACCCCACGCCGGCGGTCGGGGGAGTGCCGACCGAGGCTGCCCTGGGGGTCATCTCGGCTGTGGAGGGCTTCGACCGGGGCTGGTACGGCGGCGGCATCGGCTGGACGAATGCTGCCGGCCAGGGGGAAGTCGCGGTGGCGCTGCGGGGGGCCCTCGTTCGCTCCGATGAGGCCCGGCTCTACGCCGGCGCCGGGATCCTGGCGGGTTCAGATCCCGACGAAGAAGTCGAGGAGACCGATCTCAAACTGGGGGCTGCTCTCGGGGTGTTCGGCGGCAGTTCCTAGAGGCCGGTGATGGCCTCCTCTACGGCCCGGCGCAGCCGGCGGTGGAGGTCGAAGTTGGCCGCCCGCTCGGTGCGCACCTCGATCAGGCGGGGACGGTCCGGGGCGGCGGCCACCGCTTCCTCCAGTTCGTGGCGGCGGTGGGCCCGCGTGGCGGCGACGCCGAACATCTGCGCCGCCGCCACGAAGTCGAGGCCGTGAGGCGTGCCCCAGTGGCGCTCGAAGTGCGCCGGGAAGGCCGCCTGCGGCAGGAAGTGGAATATGGCCCCACCGTCGTTGTGAATCACCACGATGGTGGCCTTGATGCCGAGGCGAGCGGCGGTGCCCAGAGCGGTGAGATCGTGCAGTGCGGAGAGGTCACCGGCCAGCAGGTAGGCCGGGGTGCCGGCGGTAGCGGCGGCGCCCAGGCCGGTCGAGAGGAAGCCGTCGATGCCGGCGGCTCCGCGGTTGCCGATGAGGCGCACCGGCAAGGGTCGTGCCGGGAAGAAGGCGTCGACGTCGCGGATGGGCATCGAGGAAGCGACGGCGAGCAGGGCCCCGGCGGGGAGTGCGTCGCCGAGTACCCGCACCACTTCGGGTTCGCTGGGGAACGGGGCATCGGCCAGGACGCGGTCCAGGGCGGTGCGGGCGGCGGTGTCGGCTTGCCTCCAAGAATCGATCCATGCTCCGGGGGCGGGATGGGGAGCGGCTGCGGTCAGCGCCTCCAGCGTTGCGGCCGGGTCGGCTCGTACCACCAGCGAGACGGTGGCTCCCGGGTCGCGCCAGCCGGCCGGGTCGATGAGCACCTGCTCTGCCTCGGGGTGCTCGGCGAGCCACTGCCATAGGGGCTTGGAGGTCGGCAGGGCCCCCACTCGCACGACCACCTCCGGCGGGGCGTGGCGCAGCCAGCCGGCGGCCGCCAGCGGATCGGCGGCGGCCATCACCCGGCTCAGGTCGTGGCGGCCGGCCCGGGCGCCGCTGAGGGGGTCGGCGATCAGGGGGAAGCCGCAGGCGGCGGCGCAGGCGGCGGCCGCGGCGGGAAGGGCCGGGTCTTCCTGGGGGCCGCAGACCACCAGGCCGCGCCGCCCGGAGACGTGGGCTGCCAGGCGGGCGACGGCGGCGCTGCCGGGCAGCACCCGGCCGGGCATGACCACCGGCGGCTCGGCTCCTCCTATGGGAGGCGGAGCATCGGGCACCAAAGGCTCGCGGAAGCGCAGGTTCAGGTGCACCGGCCCGGCCGGCGGCTCGAGGGCGGTGGTGACCAGGCGGGCGGCCAGGGCGGCGGCGAGGCCGGGGGCGGCCTCGCCCGGAGCGGGAGGCTCCAGATCGTGCGCCCATTTGGCCGCCGCTCCGAACAGGCCGGCCTGGTCGATGGTCTGGGGGGCCCCCACGCCCTGCAGGTCGGCGGGACGGTCGGCGGTGATCAGGATGAGCGGGACGCGGCCGTGGCGGGCCTCCACCGCCGCGGGGAGGAACTCGGCGGCGGCCGTGCCCGAGGTGCAGACGGCGATCGCCGGGAAGTGGGTGGCCCGGCCGATGCCGAGGGCGAAGAAGGCCGATGAACGCTCGTCGATGTGGGGCCAGTCGGTGATGCCCGGCTCCTCGGCCAGGGCCAGGGCCAGGGGAGTGCTGCGCGAGCCGGGGGTGACGCAGGCGTGGGCCACGCCCAGGGAAGCCAGGGCCCGTACCAGTGGGATGGTGAAGCCGTAGTTGCGGTCGGCCACGAGGCTCAACCTTAACGGCGCCACAATGAGCGAGCCGGCCCGATCGGGCCGGCTCTACTCCCCATTAGGTGGCCGGTGATCAGCGGCCTCCCGGAATCGACCCCGCGATGATCAATGGGGCGTGCAGGGATCATCGGCAGGTGGCGGGTCCGGTTGAGGCCTAGATGGCGGAGCCGACGGCGACCAGCAAGCCGAAGAGGGCGTGGACCCGGGCGGTAGCCCGTAGGGCCCGGACCAGAGCCGGGCCCTCGGTCTCGCGCCGCACGGCGGCTATCACCGGTAGCGCCGCAGGCACGGCCAGTAGGCCGAGGAGGCAGAGGCGGGGCACCGCTCCCACTGCCGCCTCGATGGTCAGGGCGAGGAACGCCCCGGCCATCAAGGCGGTGTAGAGCAAGCGCCCCCCCTGTCTGCCGAGGGTCACCGCCAGGGTGCGCTTGCCGGCTTCACGATCGGTGTCCACGTCCCGGACGTTGTTGGCCACCAGGATGGCGGTCACCGTGAAGCCCATCGGCACCGCCAGGAGCCAGGCGGCGGTGGGGGCGGTGGCATCGTGCACGAACCGTGAGCCCACGGTGGCCGCCAACCCGAAGAAGACGAAGACCGCCGCCTCTCCGAGGCCTAGATAGCCGTAGGGCCGGGGCCCGCCTGTGTAGGCCAGCGCGGCTGCCAGGCTGGCGGCCCCTATGGCGAGCACGGGCCAGCCGGCGATTACCGCCAGATAGACCCCGCCGAGGGAGGCCAGGGCGAATACCACGGCCACTCCGCTCCAGACTTGCCGCGGGGTGAGCAGCCCCGAGGCCACCGCCCGAAGAGGCCCGACACGGGCCGGGCCGTCGGCCCCGCGGCGGGCGTCGGAGGCATCGTTGGCCAGATTGGCCCCGATGTTGATGAGGAGCGCCGCCGTCATCGCCACCAGGAGGGCGTCGAGGCGAAACACCCCCTCGCCCCAGGCGAGGCCGGCGCCGACCGCCACGGGAGCGGCCGATGCCCAGAGGGTGGGGGGCCGGGCCGCCTGAACCCAGGGACGCAGGGCGTTCACGGGAGGCGGGGGAACTTGCCGAAGTCGGGGTCGCGCTTGTCGACGAAGGCGTCGCGTCCTTCCCGAGCCTCCTCGCTCATGTAGAAGAGCAGGGTGGCATCTCCGGCCAACTGCTGCTGGCCGGCCAGGCCGTCGGCGGCGGCGTTGATGGCCGCTTTCATCAGCCTGATGGCCAGGGGCGACTTGGCCAGGATCTCCCGGGCCCAGGCCAGCGTCTCCTCCTCGAGGTCGGCCAGGGGCACCACCTTGTTCACCATGCCCATCTCGAAAGCCTCCTGTGCCGCGTACTGGCGGCACAGGTACCAGATCTCCCGGGCCCGCTTGTCGCCCACCATGCGGGCCAAGAGGCCCGCTCCGTACCCGCCGTCGAATGAGCCCACTTTGGGTCCCGTCTGGCCGAAGACGGCGTTGTCGGCGGCGATGGTCAGGTCGCACACCAGGTGCAGCACATGGCCGCCGCCCACGGCATACCCGGCCACCATGGCGATGATCGGCTTCGGGAGGCGCCGCATCTGGATCTGCAGGTCGAGCACGTTCAGGCGGGGGATGCCCCGGGGATCCACGTAGCCGGCGTCGCCCCGGATCCGCTGGTCGCCGCCGGAGCAGAAGGCCTCGTTGCCGGCGCCGGTGAGGATGATCACCCCGACGTCGGAGTCGTTGCGAGCCCGCTCGAAGGCGTCGGAGAGCTCGAACAGCGTGGTGGGCCGGAAGGCGTTGCGCACTTCAGGGCGGTTGATGGTCATCTTGGCGATGCCCTCGGCGGTGGCGTAGAGGATGTCCTCGTAGTCCCCCGAGGGCTCCCACAACACGGGCATGGGAGGTCTCCTGACGGGTGCGGGCGGCGCCCCGGTACTGTAGTGAGGCCCCGCTCATGGACTGGCTCCACACCTCAGCCTCCCGCTTCCCCGATGACCCGGCCCTGTCCTGGGGCGGGGAGGTGGTGACCTACGCCGCTCTGCAGACGGCGGCCGATGCCGTCGCTGCCGACCTGGCGGCTTCCGGGGTGGCTCCCGGGGATCGGGTGGCCCTCTGGGGAGAGGGCGCCCCGGCCACGGTGGCTGCCCTCTGGGGCATTCCGCGAGCCGGGGCTGTTGCCGTGGTGCTCAGCCCACGCCTGCCGCCGGCGACGGCGAGGCAAATGACTGAGGCGACCGGGGTGCGGGCCGTGTGGGGACGGGGGCCGGGCCTGGAGTCGCCCCGCTCCCGCCGCCGGCACCGGCTGCCGCCTCCGGGTCGGGGTGGGCCGCCGGACTCCGAAGCTCGCTTCGTGGTGTTCACCTCAGGGACGTCCGGAGGGGGGAGGCCGGTGGTTCTCACCGGAGCCAACCTGGCGGCCGCCGCCGCCGCCTCGCAGGCTCGCCTCGGCAACGGGCGGGGAGACCGGTGGCTCTGCGTCCTGCCGCTCTATCACGTAGGCGGGCTCTCCATCCTGTGGCGTTGCGCTCGCGAAGGGGGAGAGGTCGTATTGGAGCAGTCCTTCGAGGCGGGACGGGCGGCGAACCTGCTCGCCTCGGGCCGGATCGCTTTCGCCTCGCTGGTGCCCACCATGCTGCGGCGCATCCTGGAGGAGTGCCCCGGACCTTTCCCGGGCGTTCGAGGAGTGCTGGTGGGCGGCGGCCCGGCGGATGCCGGCCTGCTCGAGACGGCCCGGCGCGCCGGCCTGCCCGCCTTGCAGACCTACGGGATGACCGAGACCGCCTCGCAGGTGGCCACCGAGGCCCCCGACGAAGCGGGCCGGCGCCGGGGGAGTGCCGGCCGGCCTCTGGACGGGTTCGAGGTCCGGGTGGTGGACGACTCCGGGCGGGTGCAACCGCCCGGCGGGGAAGGCCGCCTCGAGGTGCGCGGCCCGGCAGTCTCCCCCGGCTACCTGGGCGACGAGGAGAGGCTTCCAGATGCCTGGTACCGCACCGGGGATGCCGGGTGGCTCGACGCCGACGGTCACCTGTTTGTGGTCGGGCGGGCCGACGCGGTCATCGTGACCGGCGGGGAGAACGTCCATCCCGAAGAGGTCGAAGCGGTGCTGCGGGAGCATCCCGGAGTGGCCGATGCCCGGGTCTTCGGTGAGCCCGACCCGGAGTGGGGCCGACGGGTGGTGGCCGAGATCGCCGCCCTCGGGCAGTTCGATCTGGGCGGCCTCGAGGCCTTCGCCCGCTCCCGGCTCGCCCCGCATCAGGTTCCCAAGCGGTGGATGGTGGTGGGTCGAGTGGCGCGCTCGGACATGGGCAAGCCGGAGCCTCCGGCGACGGGTGCGGGGTTTCCCGGATAGCCGCTGCGGACCGTCGCGGCGTACGGTGGGCGCGGAGGTGCGAGATGATTGGGATCCCTGTGCTGCTCGTCATCGCGGCCGTCGTTGCCGGGGTCTTCATCTGGCATCGGCAGCGTGGGCGCGCCGCAGGAGCCGAGGATTGGCGGCGGGCGGGCGACGAGGCATTTCCGGAGGCGGCCGAGAAGCCGGCCCGGGTAGCGGGTCGCTCCCCGAGCCCGGGGCCCGGCACGCTGGGTAACGACCTGTCACGTTGGGTCGGCGCCGGCCTCATCTCGTCCGAGCAGGCCGATGCCATTGCCGGCTTCGAGCGCGCTACCGCTGCCGGACGCGGGCCGGTCGGGGGAGAACGGCGGGTCTCACTTCTGGCCGAGGCTCTCGGCTACGCGGGGGCGGTGCTGGCTCTGGCCGGGGCCGGGGTAGGCCTCGGCCAGACCTGGGAGGACCTGGCCGTCTGGGCCCGCCTCCTGATCCCCTCGGTGGCAACGCTGTTGCTGGTGCTGGCCGGGGCGGTTCTGCGGCGCCAGACGGAGCCGGCCTTCCGGCGGCTGATGAGCGTGTTGTGGATGCTCTCGGTCGGAAGCGGGGCCTGGGCCCTGGCCGTGCTCGGTGTCGACGTGCTGGAGGTGGATGGGGAGTACGTCGCCCTGATCGCCGGGGCAGGATGCACCGGCCTGGCCGGGATCCTGTGGTTGGTGCGCCGGGTCGGTCTGCAGCAGGCGGCAATGCTGGCATCGCTCCATGTCCTGGTCGTCTCCGGCGTGGTCTGCCTGCTCGGGGAGGATCCCCCTCTCTGGGTTCCTGCCGTTGCGGTGTGGGCTCTCGGGGCGGCCTGGGCAGCGCTGGGCTGGCGCAGCCTGATCGAGCCGGGATGGCTGGCGGTGGCCTTGGGATGCCTGGGCGCGGTGGTCGGCCCGGCCATCGGCCTGGGCGACTACACCTGGCTGCTGGCCCCGGCACTACTGACCACTGCCGGCCTGATGGCGGTGAGCGTTCCCACCCGCCAGACCCCGCTGTTGGCGTTGGGCACGATGGGCGCCTTCGGCTACATCTTCTGGGCCGTCGTGCACTTCTTCGAGGACAGCCTGGGGATGCCGGTAGCGCTGGTCATCATCGGAGTCGTGTTCCTGCTGCTCGCGGTTCTGGCCGGTTCCTTGTTGACGCGGGGGAAGCACAAGCCGGTGACGCCGACCGTCTGAGTACCATCGCCGCTCATGGAACTGGGTCTCAGCAACAAGCGGGCTGCCGTGGCCGCCTCCTCGGGCGGCCTCGGCTATGCCATCGCCCGGGGCCTGGCCGCCGAGGGCTGCCGGGTGGGCATCTGCGGGCGCGACGGGTTCCGCATCGAGCGCGCTGCCGCCTCCGTCAGGGAGGAGATCGGGGCGGAGGTGATCCCGGCCGTGGTCGACCTCACTGAGGCCGGGGCCGGGACCGCTTGGATCGAGGGCCTCGCCGCGACCTGGGGCGGTCTCGACCTGGTGGTGGCCAACGCCGGAGGGCCGCCGCCGGGCCGGTTCGCCGACACTCGCCCCAAGGACTGGGATGCCGCCTACCGGTTGACCCTGCGCTCGGCGCTGGAACTGGCGGCGGCCGCCCGTCCCCACCTGGGACCGGGCAGCGCCGTGCTCTTGATGACCGGGGCGGTGGTGCGCCAGCCCGTCGGCACCTTGGTCCTGTCGGGGATCATGCGCTCGGGAGTTGCCACCCTCGCCAAGGCCCTGGCCGATGAGTGGGCCCCGGCCGGCATCCGGGTGAACCACCTGATTCCGGGTCGCATCGCCACCGAGCGGGTGGCGGCGCTGGACTCCGACACGGCGCAGCGCCTCGGGGTGAGCCTCGAGGAGGCGCGCGCCGGCTACGAGGCGGCCATCCCGCTGGGCAGGTACGGGGCGGTGGAGGAGTTCGCCCGGGCGGCGGTCTTCCTGCTCTCCGACGCCGCCGCCTACATCACCGGCGCCACGCTGAACGTCGACGGCGGAATGGTTCGGGCGATCGTCTAGGTGAAGGCGAAGGCCCCGTAGCCCACCACCCGGCTGCGGTCCCCGGCGGTGTCTCCGGAGTTGCGCAGGTCGAGGCACGTTACGGCCAGGTCGCGCCGGTGGGCGGCCAGCAACAGGGCCTGCACCCCGGTCAGGCCGCAAGCCGAGTCGTGGTTCAGGGCGTCGGGATCGAGTCGCCCGATGGCCTCGGCGGTGGCCGTGTCGACCCGCCGGGCCTCGTCGTAGGACAGGTAGTGGGAGAGGTCCGAGGAAACCACCACCACGGTGTCGGGCTCGCCCAGGCGCTCCTCGATGACCGGCACCAGCTGCTCGGGGGGCGCCTGCCCGCACAGCAGGGCGGTGACCGGCGGCCCACCCAGGGCGACTTGCAGAAAGGGCAGCTGCACTTCGAGGGAATGCTCCCGGGTGTGGGCCATCGGGGAGTCGGCTACTCCGGGATGGCGCCGGGCGCGTTCCTCGCCGGCGGGGTCGGTGGGGATCTCCCCGAGCGGGGTGGCCAGGGCGTCGGCTCCCGGCAGGGCCAGGCCGTCGAACCACACGAAGTGGGAGGGGCCGACCAGCAGCACCCGGTCCACCTCCGGCCGGGTACGGGCCAGGTGGGCGTAGGCGGTGGCCGCCACCGGGCCGGAGTACATGTACCCGGCGTGAGGGACGATCAGGGCCGCCGGGGCCGCCGCCTCCACGGGGGAGGCGGCGGCGAGCAGTCCCTCGACCTCGCGCTGCAGGCGGGCCGGGTCGGCCGGGTAGAACGCCCCGGCCACTGCCGGTGGGCGCACCCTCGCCGTGGCGGTCCTCCTTACTGGGCAGTGAGCAGCGGTATTTGGGCGAACTGGTCCGGAGTGAGCTCCTCCACCGACGCCGCCGGGGTGTAGCCCGACAGCACCAGTTCTTGCAAGCCCTCCTCGGCGGAGAGCAGGTCCATGATCCGGGTGTGGGTGATGCCCGGCGCCGGGGCCCCGCCGATGCGCCACTGCTCGACGGTAGCCATGACATCGCGAATGCGGCGCACGCCACTGGAGGGGTAGCCCTCCTGGCTCATCAGGGCCACGGCGTAGCCCCAGGTGGTGGGGTCGCCGCCGCCGAGCAACTCCAGAGGCACCCGCACGATGACCTTGCCCTTGTCGCCGAGCACGATCACCCGGAAGGTGGGCGTGGTCTCTTCGGTGGTGCCGTCGGGCTGGGCCACGTAGATAGCCGGGTACCAGCCCTCCACGGTGATGCCGTACTCCCAGCCGCTCCCTTCCTGGAGGGCGGCGTTGCGCCCGGGGATGAAGAGGCGAGCACCGGTGCCGGCACCGGGGTCCTGGTCGATGTAGACGTCGAAGGTCTGGATCGAAAGGCCGTTGGGGCTGCCCCAGGAGTTGGCGATGGTGGCCAGCACCTCGAAGGTGATCACCAGGTCCCCGCCTTCGGTGCCGATGGCAACGTTGGTGAGGTCGTAGGACCCGGCGGTGAAGACCGAGTCACTGGGATAGGTGTAGGACCCGGGCCCGTGGTCGTCGCCCTGGGGGTCGGCCACCTCGAGGAAGACTTCGACGGTGGAGATGTCGGGCACCTGTACGGCTCCGGGAGCGTCGGCCGGCACCATGGCCAGCTCTCCCTCGTCGAGATCCCAGGGCACCAGACGGATGGGGATCAGGTCGCCCGCCTCCACGGCTCCGAGCAACGCCATGGGCAGGGTGATCTCCAGCATGGCCTCGCTGACTCCGATCGGCAGCGGGTCGCCGAAGTCCACCTCGTTCTGGTCGAGGGCCGGGAGGCCGACGGCGGGGAGCACCTGCTGCGGCTGTGCCCACTCCCAGCGGAGCAGGTGCGAGGCGCCGAAGCCGAGCACCTGGCCGCCCAGGGTGGTGGGCCGGGGATCGGCCGCCCCCGGGACGCCGAGGTACATGTCGAACCCGTCTACCGGCTCGGCCTGCCCGGTGTCCAGGCGTACGTGCAGCCCCGACGGGGAGACCCCCAGGTAGACCGCGGTGCCGTTCTCCTCGTCGAGGTAGGCGGCAGCAGCATCCCACTCTCCGGGGGAGGCGACGCCGTCGAGGGCCGGAGCAAGAACCCCTTCGCCCGCCCCCCGGTCGGGCAGCACCGGGGTCTCGGGGATGATGGGCACCGACACGAACGCCGGCCGCTCCCGGCCCAGGGCGTCGTAGACCTGGCCGAGCAACTCTCGGAAGGCGGTGTCGAAGTAGTCGTCGTTCCCGCTGGATTGGTCGTTGCCGTACCACCAGAACCAGTCGGAGCCCTCGGCGAAGAGCATCTTCTCGTAGGCTGCGGTGAGGGCCTGCGGGCTCACGTCACCGGAACGCTCCGCCCGGTGCAGGTCGTCGCGCACCTCCCAGAGGTAGTCCCAGGCGGTGGCCTCTTCCGGCTCGCCGATCCAGGTGGCGTAGTTCGAGGAGAACCAGGCGCCCGGCCAGACCTCGTCGAGAGCCTCGGTCTGGTCGCCGAACGCCTCCAGGTACTGGCTGGGGGTGACGGTGCGCACCCAGTCGGCGTCGTTCAGGGCGCCGTAGAGGGCGCGCAGGAAGTCGATGCCGTCGTTGGGGTAGTTCTCCCAGGCGTTCTCCCCGTCGAGGATCACCGAGACCACGTGCGGCCCGGTGGCGCCTTCGGCGGCGAGGCGATCCTTGATGTCCGCCAGGCGGCCCATGAAGTCCTCGGCGGCCTGCTCGGCCGGGGTGCCCGAGTACTGGAAGCCGAGGAGGTCTGAGATCAAGCGGTCGCGGAAGAACATGGCCACCGGCTCGTTGCGGCGAGGCACCCCGAGCCACGGCCGGTACAGCAAGTCGGCCTCCTGCACGGTGTCGTTCTCGTCGCGGGTGAAGGACCCGATCCCGAGCGACGGCGCCAGCACGTCCTCGCCCGTGGCGATCCACTGCACCCCGTTGCCGGAGAACAGGGGGATCACGTATTGGGATACGGCGCCTTCCCCGGGCCACATCCCCACCGGACGCGTGCCCAGCAGCCGCTCGGCGAGGTCGAGGCCGCGGATCACGTGCTCCTGGGCATCGGTGACCTCGTTGAAGCGGTTCTGGGGGAGGATGGCCGTCGGGTCGCCCGTGGAGGCGGCCGAGGAGTCGGCGATCAGCGGCAGGATGGGGTGGGCCAGCGGCGTGGTGGTCACTTCGATGTTCCCCTGCTGCCACAGGCGGGCGTGCAGGGGGATGACTTCGCCGATGATGCGCAGGTGCTCGGCGAAGAGCACCGCCTTGTCCTCCTCGCTGAAGCCACGGCCCTTGGCGACCAGCGAGGCCAGGGGCTCCTCGGCCAGGAATGAGGGGTCGGTCCAGGCCAAATTGAACAGGACCTGGAGGTCGCGAAAGTCCTCTTCGGCGTAGGGGGTGCCGTCGCTGCGCAGCTGGCGCAGTTCGGCGTAGCGGGGGAACCGGTTGATGATCTGAGCGTTGGCGTCGAAGAAGCGTTCCAGGATGAAGGCCTGCTGCTCGGCGGTGAGGTCGGCGGCGGGCACCTCGCTGAGCACCCAGTAGATGTCCTTCGTGCCGGTGGCCAGCTCCTCCAACTGCAGCAGGAGGACCGGCGTGAGGTTGAAGGTCGCCCGCACGTTGGGGTATTCCTCCACCAGGGCGGCCATGTCGTAGTAGTCCTTGGTGGCGTGAACCCGCACCCAGGGGCGGGTCACCACCCCGTCGGCGTCCTTGGGGTAGAGGGGCTGGTGCTGGTGCCACATCAGCATCAGGTAGAAGCCCTCGGGGTCGAGGGGCCCCTCCGCCGGGACGGTGGTGGTCGTAGCCGCGGTGGTGGTGGTGGCCGCGGTGGTCGTGGTGGCCGCGGTGGCCGTGGTGGTGGCCCCGTCGTCGGAGGTGCAGGCCGCGACGACGAGGGCGAGGAGGCTGATGACGATCAGAAAACGCCGCATGGCGCCGAGTGTATCGACGTGAGGCGCTCCACCCCAGGGGTGGGGCGAGGCCGATCCGGGCTCAGCCGATGCCCAGGTGGCGCAGGAAGGCCTGCTGGTTGGGCTCCCTGCCGAGGAAGTCGCGCAGCATCTCCCCGGCGTCCACCGCTCCGCCGCGCTCGAGCACCTTGCGCCGGTAGGCGCCCCCGACGACTGGGCTGGTCAGCCCCTCGCCTTCGAAGCGGGAGAACATGTCGTCACCGAACACCTTGGCCCACAAGTAGCCGTAGTAGCCGGCGTCGTAGCCGAAGAGGTGGCCGAAACCCGCGGGGTAGAAGGTGCCTTCGTGGTGGGGGAACCCGGTCACCGCCGTGGTCTCCCGGGTGATGGCCATGAGGTCCTTCTCTTCGGCCGGCCCGTGGAAGGCCATGTCGAGCAGGCCGAAGGAAATCTGGCGCAGGGTCAGCAAGGCGACGTGCAGGTCGCGGGCTGCCGCCAGTTGCTCCACCAGGGCGGCGGGAATGGGCTCGCCGGTCTGGTGATGGCGGGCGAAGCGCTGCAACACCGCCGGGGTCCAGCACCAGTGCTCCATGATCTGCGACGGGGCTTCGACGAAGTCCCACTCGGTGTTGTAGCCGGCGAAGCGAGGGTGGCGGGTGTGGCCCAGGCTGTTGTGCAGCACGTGGCCGAATTCATGGAAGAGGGTGACGACCTCGTCGTGCTGCAGCAGGGACGGCTGGGTGGCGGTGGGCTTGGTGAAGTTGGCCGCTATGGCCGTGCGCGGCAGCACGTACCCCTGGCCGCCCTCGTGGGCGGGGACCAGGTCGAACGCCGCAGCGTGGCCGAACTTGCCCTCGCGGGGGAAGAGATCGGCATAGAAAGTGGCCAGCGGGCGCCCGCTCTCTCGGTCGGCGATCTCGTACACGGTGACGTCGGGGTGCCATACCGGCACTCCTTCGAGGCGGCGGTAGTGGAGGCCGAAGACCTCCCCGGTGAGATCGAACATGCCCTGCACCACCCGCTCCAGCGGGAAGTAGGCGGCCACCTCGCTGGGGTCGATCCCGAAGCGTTCCCGGCGGATCACGGTGTGCAGGTAGCGGAAGTCCCATGGCTCGGGCGCAGTACCGCCGTTGGCCGCGGCCAGGTCGGCCAGTTCGGCCCGGGACTTCTCGGTCAGGGGCGGGACCAGGGCGGCATAGAAGGCTTCCGCCGCCCCCGGCTCCTTCGCCATCTTCTCCTCCATGCCGTAGTGGGCCCAGGAGAGGAGGCCGAAGATGCGGGCGATCTCGAGGCGCAGGCGCACCGCCTCTTCCAGGATGGGGAGGTTCTGCTCCCGGGCCTGGTTAAACATCTTGAACTGCAGGTGGCGGCGCAGGTCGGCGCGACGGGCCTGGTCCATGAAGGGGTAGTACTCCGGATAGTCCAGCGTCACTCGGAAGGTTCCCTCCGCTTCGCCGGGGCCGAGGCGCGAGATGTAGTCCTCAGGCAGGCCGTCGAGGTCCTCGCGAGTGAGATCGAGGCCGTCCTGGTACTCGTCGATGTTGCGGGCGAAGGCCACTCCCAGTTCCACCAAGCGGGTGCGCAGCCGCTGGACTTCGGCCCGCTGTTCCGGCGGCAGGCCGTGGCCCGCCCGGCGGAAGTCGCGCCGGGTGAACTCGAGCAGCCGTGCCTCCTCCCCGATGAGGGCGGCCGCGTCGGGGGTGGCGGCGTAGGCCTCCACCGCCTCGTAGAGATCGCGTCGGAAGGCCAGGTCCGACACCCACTTGCTCAGCCGCTCCTCGGCGGCTTGGGCGGCGTCGCGCACTTCCTTGTCGGGGTGCACCCGGGCCATGAACGGGCCCCGGCCTCCGGCGATGACCACGGCGGCGGCGATGCGATCGAGGGGGGCCATGGTCGACTCCCAGGTGCGGTTCTCCTGGGGGGCGACGACGGCGGCGAGCAGTTCTTCAGAACGCGCGATGGCGTCCTCGACCTCGGCGCGCACCGAGGCGGCGGTGACGGTGGTGTAGTCGTAGAGCACGATCGCTGAGGTTAGCCGACGACCTCAGTCGCCCACGGCGTAGAGGAAGCCGTCGCGAGAGCCGATGTAGATCATCCCCTCCCAAGCGGCCGGGGTGGCCTCGATGGAACCGGCGGTCACCACCAGCTGCCAGTCCAGGACCGGCGCCCGGGGGTCGGTGATGTCGTAGGAGCGCAGCGTCCCCCCGGCGGTGGCCACCACCAGGCGGTCGTCCACGATGATGGGGGAGGACATGTGGTGCGGCCCGCTGAAGGCCCCGGCCCCGATATCCGCCGACCAGAGCTCCTCGCCGTTTTCACGATCCACCGCCACCAGGAAGCCGCGGTTGGTGACGGCGTAGATCACCCCGTCTCCCAAGGCCGGCGTCGTCCACATGCCGCCCTTGTAGGGCGAGCTGGTCAGGGAGAACATGCCCCAGACGTAGGGGTCGTCGGGCTCGTAGGGGTTCAGCTTGATCAACTGCCCCAGTTCCTGGGCGCGGGCGTTGTAGCGCTCGTACTCCACCGGCACGTACAGCATGCCTTGCTCATCCACCACGATCGACCCGTCGACGTCGTCGCCCACCCAGTACCTGAAGACGACGGGATCCTCTCCGGCCAGGAGCTTCTCGATGTCGAGGCCGAACACTCGGCCGGCGGAGTTGGCGAAGTAGACCCGCCCCTCGAACAATGCGGAGGAGTTCTCCACGCTGGTGGCCATGTACCCCGAGGGGCTGATGGCATCGAGGAGGTCCTGGTCGTAGGTCTTGAGCTTGTAGATCAGCTCTGGTTCCACGGTGACGTTCCCCTCACGGTCGTAGCCGCGGTTCAGTCGCCACACGTAGTAGAAGCTGTTCTCACAGCCCTGGAAGAGCAGGTCGTTGACCACGCGCGGGCTGGCGTCCCAGTCGTGCCACCAGCGGCCCTCCGGCTCGTCGTCCGCACTGAAGCTCCAGAGCTCCTCCGGCTCGGCCCGGTCGAGAGCCACGATGCGCAGCAGGTGATCGCGAGCGCCGAAGTAGACGAGCGGGAAGCCATCGGGATCCAGCGTGGGAGTTCCCTTGATGTGGCCGCCGGGCGAGGTGAAGAAGGGGTCGCGGGTTTCCTCCCCGGTGACGGTGTCGAGGAAGTGCAGGCGGGAGTCGGTAGCCCCGAAGATCAGCTCGGTTACCCCGTCGGGGCGTTCCCAGATCACCGGCTGGCCGGTCCAGGTGATTCCCGTCCAAGGGACCCCCTGCTCGTCGTTGGACCCGATGGGGGTGTCCGGGTACTTCCAGAGCACCTCGGGGGTCTGGGGCACGGGCCCGGTTCCGTACCAGGAGTTGGTCGGGTTGCCCCGAAAGGTCAGGAGGCCGGTGACGGTGCTCCCCCAGGGCCGGCTTACGGTGCGCCGATCCACCCAGGGGTGGAGGGGGATCGTGGTGGTCGTAGTGGTGCTCGAAGTGGTGGGAGTCGTAGTGGTGCTGGTGCTCGTGGTGTCGACAGGCCGGGTGGTGCTGGCCGGCGGCGTGGTGGTGGAAGATGGGGTGGTGGTGCTCCCCGCCATGGTGGAGGGCGAGTCCCCGCCGGCCCGGTGGAGCACGGCGAAGGTGAGCAGGCTGAGGGCGGCCAAGCCCACGGCGAAGAGGAGGCCGATCAGGGCCGGGTGGCGGGCTTTCCCGGGCATGCGGCGCCCGAGTCTATGCCTACCCCTCCGGAACGTCGCACCACGATGCTGGGGAGGCCTCAGGGCTAGGCTCGATGGCCGATGCTGTTACCCCAGCTCACCGACCGTATCTCCGCGGCGGTCTGGAACCTGCATCCCGGATGGGCGGTTGCCGTCGGCAGGCACGAGTACGACGGGCAGGTGCCGGATCTGTCGGCCGAAGCCATCACCGCGGGCTTGGAGCGGCTCGGCCGGCTGCGGGCCCAACTGGACGGGCTGTCCGGCCTCACCGTGGAGGAGCAGTGGGAGCGGGAGGTCCTGCTCGGGGTGGTGGCCCGGGAGTGCTTCGACTTGGAGCAGCTGGTCCGGTGGCGGCGCGATCCCGGCTGGTACCTGGGGCCTCTGGACGTTTCCGTCTACCTGGAGCGGGACTACGCCCCGGCCGGGCTGCGGCTGGAGCGGGCGGCCTCGCTCCTGGGAGAAGCGGGCGTCGTGCTCTCCTGGAGCCGGGAGAACCTGGCCGGGGAGCTGCCGCGGGCCTGGGTGGAGCACGCCGTCCAGCGGGCGCGTCGCCTGGCCGCCCGGCTGGGCACGCAGGCGGAGTGGGCGCCGGCATCCCGGGGCGCCGCCGCGGAGGCCGCCTGGCTGCTGGAGGCCGCGACCTATGCCGCCGGCGAGTTGGAGGCCTACGCCTCCTGGCTGGAGGCCGAGCGACTGCCCGCAGCCGCCGACGAGTTCGCCCTCGGCGCCGCGAGGCTGGCGGAATGGCTGCGGGCCGCCGAAGGGCTCGACTGGGCGGCGGGCGACCTGGAGGCCACCGCCGGGGCGCAGCTCGCCGAGGATCGGGAGCGCTGCGGGTCTTGTGGGGGGCCTTCGGGCGGCCCGGCCTCGGCCGCCGGCGCCCGGTCGGCCAGCCTTGAGGGGGCGTTGCGGGAGGCGGCGAACCGGGCGCGGCGCTTCGTCGAGGAGCGGGACCTGGCCACGGTGCCCGACGCCTTCACGTGGCGAGCAGGCGTTGGGTACCCGGGGGCAACGGCGAGCCCCGGCTGGCTGCAGGCGCCCGGGCCCTACGACGACCCGGCGACACCGGCGGTCCTGTACCTGGCTCCAGAAGCGGCATCGCGGCCCGGGGCCTTGGCGTGGCTGGCCGCAACTGAAGGCTTCCCGGGGCGGCTCCTGCTGGCGCTCCATGCCGCCTGCGCGCGGGGTGGGGCCCGGCGAAGGTTCCCTTCGGCCGGCTTCTGCGATGGCTGGGAGGGCTACGCCGCCGACCTCCTGTTGGAGGCCGGCTACGCCCGGGATGTCGGGGTGCTTCCCGAGTGGCGGCGAAACGCCCTGCTGACGGACTGCCGTATGCTCGCCGTCGCCGGTCTGCATGCGGGGGGCATGACGCTCGACGAGGCGGCGAGTCTCTTCGTGACGGAGGCCCGGCTGGATGAGGCGGCGGCACGCCGGGAGGCTCTGCGCTGTGCCGGCGACCCGGGAGCGGCGGCGGCCGGGCTGGGGCGGGCCGTTCTCCGGCGACTGCGCGGTCGCTATGGGGGACCTCCCGGCGAGGTGCCGTCCGCCCGGTTCCACGACCGGCTCCTCTCCGCGGCGGCTCTGCCCCTCGGATTGCTCGATAGGCTGGCCGGTCAGTGAGCCCTCTACCCGCCGTCTACCTGGAGCAGTTCGAGGAATCCCCCGGCTACTTGGAGTTCGCCTCCACCGGCCCGGTGTCGCATCGGGTGCGGGAGGCCATGGCGTCGGTGCTGGAAGCCGTGGCCTGCCCACCCGGGAATGCCTCTCAGGCGATCGCCGCTCGCCACCGGGCCGCCACCGCCGCCATGGCTCGCCTGGTCGGGGTGGTCCCCGACCGGGTTACGACCATTCCCTCGACCTCGGCGGGCATCTTCCAGGTGGCCTTCGGCTTGCTGCGTGCCGGCGGCAACGTGGTGGTCCCCGGCCACGAGTTCCCCGCCAACATCTACCCCTGGCTGCGGGCCGAAGCCGTGGGCGGGCCGGCGGTGCGCCTGGTGGCCTGCCCCGACTCCCGGGTGACCGCGGAGCGCCTTGCCCCGGCGGTAGATGGGGAGACCCGGGCGGTGGCGGTGAGCCTGGTCGACTTCGTCACCGGTTTCCGAGTGGACCTGGAAGAACTGCGCCGGGCCTTCCCGGAGCCCCTGCTGGTGGTGGATGCCATCCAGGGCCTGGGAGCGGTGGCCGCCGGCCTCGAACCGGCCGATGTGCTGGTGGCCGGGGGGCAGAAGTGGCTGCGGGCCGGGTGGGGCAGTGGGGTGATGGCCGTGGGGGAGCGGGCCCTCGATCGCCTCGAGGCGACCCTCACGGGCTGGTGTGGAGTGGAGCACTACCTCGACTTCGAGACCCCGCCACCTCACGACGTTCGGGAGAACGCCGGGCGCTTCCAGGAAGGATCTCCTCCCTATCTGGGTACCCTGCAGATGGGTGCCGCCGTCGAGGTGATCGAGATGGCCGGGATCACCGCCATCGAAGAGGCCGTGCTGGAGCGGGCGGCGGCGGTGGAAGATGCCGTGCGCCGCGCCGGAGCCGAGGTGTTGGCGCCTTGGCACCGGCCCGGCGAGAGGGCGGGCATCATCAGTTTCCGCTTGCCGGGCGAGGATCCCACGGCCACCGCGGAGCGGCTGGGGGCCTCCGGCCTGGTGGTGTCCCGCCGCTCCGGATGGGTGCGGGTGTCGCCCCACGCCACGACCCCAGTGGAGTCGGCGGCTCGCTTGGAGGAGGCCTTGCGACCTGCCGGCTAGGGACTAGTCACCGCGGTGTGCGACGAACCCTCATGGCCCGCAGACGCTCTCCGCATTACTCTGACCACACAGAGTAGTCAGAACCGGAGGGACCTATGCGGAGAGGCCTGGCCGTCACGGCCGTCGTGGCGATGGTGGCGACGCTGCCCTTGCTGGTGGTGGCTACGGCGCGCGCCGAGACCGCCACGGTCACCGTGGACTTCGAGGGCCTGGCCGAGGGCGCCCCGGTGGATTCGGTGGCGGTGGGCTCCGGGGCTTCCGGCGCCGCGGTCGACGGCAGCATCGGGGTGGTCGGAGAGAGGCGTGCCCTTCGCGGAGTGAATCGGGCGATGGTGTTCGACGGCTCATGCTTGCCGCTGGGCACCAACCGAGGCTGCACGGGCGGGGACTCCGATCTGTTCTTCCCCTTGCTGGGGAACCTGCTCATCGTCTCCGAAGACGGGGACTCATCGGACCCAGATGATGCCCGCGACGGAGTGCTCACCTTCGACTTCCGCGGTTTCGGGCCGGGTGCGGTCACTGTGGAGTCGCTGGTCCTGATCGACACCGATAGCCGCCGGCCCTCGCTCACTCTGGTCACGGGTGCCGGAGCCTCCACCGAACGGCTGCCGTCGACCGGAAACCGGCGCTCCCGGGTGGTAGATCTGGGGACTCCGGGCGTCGTCGAGATGAGCCTGGATCTGCGGGGCGAGGGCGCCGTAGACCAGATCGTGCTCAGCGTCGAACTGCCCGCGCCCGACACCACGACTACGACTACGACGACTACGGCCCCGCCTCCCGATCCGGGGGCTCCCGGCCCGCTGGAGCTGACGGTGTCGGTCGACGGTGCTCCCGCCGGGCCGGCCCCGGGACCGGACGTGGCGGCCGGGACGGCGTTGGCTTGGGCCTACGAGGTGACCAATACGGGCACGGGGAACTTGTGGGCGTTGTACATCTGGCACGACGGCGGCGGCCCGGCCGACTGCCCCGACAGGTCCCTGGCCCCCGGGGAGACGGTGCGGTGCACTGCCGCCTCTACCGCCGAGGTGGGCGAGTACGTGCGAGCGGTGCACGCCTGGGCTTGGGACGATGTGGGAGCGGAGGCCGCGGCGGTCGCCGCGGCACACTACGTCGGGATCGGGGCGGCATTCATTCCCGCTCCGGCCATCGACCTCGAGACCTATGTGGGCGGCGAAGATGCGGACTCGCCTCCCGGGCCCGTCCTCGTGTCGGGAAGCAGCGTCGAGTTCCGCTACGTGGCGCGCAACACGGGGAATGTGGAACTGTGGGGCCTTTGGGTGCGCGACGGTGCCCTGGGCACCATCACCTGTCCGACCCGGTACCTGCGGCCGGGAGACACCGTGACCTGCACCACGACCCGCACGGTCGGGACGGGGGTGTTCGGTACCGCCGTAGAGGCGCACGGCTGGGATGCTTTCGGCGGTGAGGTGGTGGACGAGGATCCCTACCACTACGTGGGAGCTACCGGTACCCCCTCGGTTGAGATCGAGGCGCTGGTCGAGGGCTTCGACGGCGACAGCCCGCCCGGGCCGCGGGTGCGCCAACCGGGCGAGACCATCCTGTTCACCTACCTGGTCGCCAACACCGGGGGGACGCCGCTGACCGAGGTGCGGGTGACCGACGACGCCCTCGGAGTGGTCAGTTGCCCCGGCACCGCCCTGGCCGTCGGGGAGGCGATGACCTGCAATGGATCCACGGTGGCCCGCCTTGGGAACTTCGCCTCGGCGGGACGGGTGACGGCCGACTCCGCCTCCGGCCCGGTGACCGACTCGGATCCGATCTACTACCACGTCCGCTCCGAGCCGCGCATCCACAACCTCGCCTTGGAGGTGACGGTGAACGGCCGGGACGCCGACGACGCCGCCTCGGCTCCGAGCATCCCGGTGGGGAACTCGGCTCGATTCACCTACGCCGTCACCTACACGGGTAACAACATCGTCTACAACGTGACCGTCCAGGATCCTTTCGTTCCCGAGTCCCGCATATCCTGCAACGGCGACAGAACGCTCTCCGCCGGGCAGACCCTGCGCTGTACCGCGACCGTGCCCGCGACGGCAGGGCCCTATGCCTCGCTGATCACGGTGGTCTCGTGGGACGCCGACGGCCGCCGGGTCACCGCCGAGGACTGGGTCCACTACTACGGCATGGCCTAGCGGTTCCTGCCGGTAGGCGGCATGACGGTGACTAGTCATGATGACGGGCGGCGATGGCCCTTGAGGGGCAACTACGTAGAGCGTTATCCTCAATGCACCTAGTAGTCCTTTCCGTGGGAGGGTTTGTGGCCGCTGCTCGGCGCGGCGCGGTAGTGCTGGCGATGGTGGTGCTGCTGGCGGCACTGCCGGCGCCCGGCGAGGCGGTAGCCGTCGACGGTGCGGGCGGGCCCCTGGTGCTGCGGGTGGTGGCCAACGGCGCCTCGGCCGGTTCGGCTCCCGGACCCACCTTTGAGACCGGGGCGACCATCGACTGGTCCTACCGGGTGACCAACTCGGGCATAGACAACCTGTGGGCGCTCTACTTGTGGCACGACGGAGTGGGGGCCGCCGAGTGCCCCGACGGGTCGGTGGGGCCGGGAGAAACGGTGCGCTGCACCGCCTCCTCCACCACCGAGGCGGGGGAGCACCACCGCGCTGTGCAGGCCTGGGCTTGGGACGATGCCGGCAGCGTCGTGGCCGCCGAGCGGATGGCGCACTACGCCGGCACCGGGAACGGCGCCGCGCCCGAGCCGTCGCTGGACCTGGAGGCCTTCGTCAAAGGCGAGGACGCCGACGACCCGCCCGGGGTGGTCGTAGCTCCGGGGACTCCCCTGGCCTACCGCTATCGCGTCCGCAACACGGGCAACGTGTCGCTGCTCGGTCTCTGGGTGCACGATGAGGCCCTGGGAACCATCACCTGCCCGACGCTCACCCTGGCGCCGGGGCAGCGGGTGGTGTGCGCCGCCCGGCGGCCCGCCGAGACGGGGGCCTACGCCTCCGTCGCCGAGGCCCGCGCCTGGGATGCTTCCGGTAGCGAAGTCTCCGACCGGGACCTGCTCCACTACGTCGGCGCCGCGGCGGATCCGGGGATCGGACTCGAGGGCCTCGTCGACGGCTTCGAGGGTGATAGCCCTCCCGGCCCGCGGGTGGGTCGCCCCGGCGCCACCATCCCCTTCAGCTACGTGGTGACCAACACCGGGGGCGCTCTGCTCACCCGGGTTCGAGTGCGGGATGTGGCTCTGGGCAGCGTGACCTGCCCGCACCGCCGTCTGGCGCCGGGAGCTTCCATGACCTGTCATGCCGAGACGGTGGCCCGCCTCGGCGAGTTCGCTTCGGAGGCCCGGGTGAGCGCCCGCGCCGGCACGGTGGTGTTGCGCGCCTCCGATCCCATCTACTACCACGTCCGCGGCCAACCCCGCATTCACCATCTGGACCTAGAGGTGACGGTCAACGGGGCGGAAGCCGATACCGCCGCCTCCGGTCCCGGCATCCCGGTCGGCGCCGCGACGGTCTTCGAGTACGTGATCACCTACACGGGCAACAACATCGTCTACAACGTGACCATCCAGGATCCTTTCATGCCCGGTGGATCAGTCTCCTGCAGCGGCGACCGGATCCTGGAAGCCGGGGAGTCGCTGCGGTGCCTCGCCTCGACCTCAGCCGTTGCCGGGCCCTATGCCTCCCTGGTGACGGCGGTCTCCTGGGATGCCGACGGCCGCCGGGTGGCTGCCGAGGACTGGGTCCACTACTACGGCATGGCCTAGCAGGCAAGGCCCGGCGCCGGGCCTTAGCATCGGGGGCAGCCGATCGGGAGGCAGGGCCATGCGGAAGGTAGTCCACGTCGTCGGCACCGGGACCATCGGTGAGCCGCTCATCGGCTTGCTGGTGGACCATCGGGAGACGTTCGGCATCGACGAGGTCACCTTCCACAAGCGAACCCCGAACGTGGAGGAGCGGGCCAAGATCGCCGACCTGATGCGGCGCGGGGCAGCTCTGGCGGTGGACGACGAGCGGCGCGAGGACTTCTTGGCGCTGGGCTTGAAGCCCAGCCTGGGAGGGACCGAGGCCCTGGAGAGAGCCACCGTAGTGATCGACAGCAGCCCGGCGGGGAACAAGAACAAGGAGCTGCACTACGCGGCGCTCGAGGGGCCTGCGGGGTTCATGGCCCAGGGGTCGGAGTACGGCTTCGGCAAGATGTACGCCCGGGGGATCAACGACGAGGCCCTGGTGCGCGGCGAGGACCGCTTCCTGCACGTGGTGTCGTGCAACACCCACAACATCTCGGTGCTGGTGAAGGCCATCGCTTTCGATGGGGGGGTCTCCCACTTGGTGGACGGGCGATTCGTGTGCATGCGCCGGGCTAACGACATCAGCCAGGACGGGTCGTTCGCCCCCAGCCCCACGGTGGGCCGCCACGACGACCCTCGTTTCGGAACCCACCATGCCCGGGATGCCCACGGGGTGTTCGCCACTCTGGGTCACGACCTCCCCCTGTGGTCCTCGGCCATCCTGCTGAACACCCAGTACATGCACGTGCTGCACTTCAGCCTCACCCTCGATAGCGAGGTGACCGCCGAGGAAGTGGTGGCGCGCCTGGCCGCCAACACCCGGGTAGCACTCACCCGCAAGCGCTCTGCCAACCAGGTCTTCTCCTTCGGCAGGGATCACGGCTACTTCGGCCGGATCCTGAGCCAGACGGTGGTGCCCGTGCAGACCGTTGCCGTGCGCGACGGGCGGACCGTGGTGGGGTTCTGCTTCACCCCGCAGGACGGCAATGCCCTGCTGTCCTCGGTGGCGGCCACCCTGTGGTACTTGCACCCGGAGGGGTTCGAAGACCGCATGGACGTGCTGCGGCCCTACCTGTTCCGGGAGGTGTGAAGCCGGCGGCGGCCGACCTCAGTCCTTGTAGCGCCAGACGATGCGGCCCCGCGACGGGTCGTAGATCGATAGGTCTAGGTCGACGCGGTCTCCGGGCAGGATGCGGATGTAACGGCCGCGGCGCATTTTCCCCGAGGCACGGGCCAGTACCTCGAGGCCGCCATCGACCTGCACGCGGAACATGGCATTCGGCAGGGTCTCCACGACCGTGCCCTGCACGCGTACGACATCTTCCTGTTTGGCCAACTAGGGACCTCACTGTCCCTTCAGGTGGAACGAGCGCCGGGATGTCGGGCCCGGGCCCGGGCATCTTACAGGTGCCGGTGCCGGCGGCGGGAACGCATTAGTCCGGGACGGTGTTGTAATGGGTGATGCGGAAGGGCGCCGGCACGGATCGGTCTTCCCCCACTCCCCCCAACTCCGTTCCGGCGCCCCCGCAGCCTCCCCGGTCCTCCGGCTTTCCCCGCGCTGCCATTGAGTAGGGTGAAGGCCCGTGACACAATCCACTACGCGTGTAGTGGCAATCGACCAGCAGCACTGAGGAGCGTCCGGCTATGGGCACCACCGTCGATCTCGACCTGGGCAAGTACCGCCTGGGGTGGTCCGACGCCGAGGACTACGTGTTCAAGCCCGAGAAGGGGCTGAACCCCGACATCATCCGCCGGATGTCGGCCATGAAAGGCGAGCCCGCCTGGATGCTCGAGTTCCGGCTCAAGGCCTACGAGCGCTTCCTGCGCAAGCCGGTGCCTCAGTGGGGAGGCGGGGGGCTCCTCGACACTATCGACTTGGACGACATCTACTACTACATCAAGCCGATGGAGGGGCAGGCGAAGGATTGGGACATGGTGCCCGAGGGCATCAAGAAGACTTATGAGCGCCTGGGCATTCCCGAAGCCGAGAGGAAGTATCTGGCAGGTGTCACCGCGCAGTATGAGTCGGAGGTGGTGTACCACCGCAACCGGGAGGACTTGGAACGCCTCGGCGTGCTGTTCTGCGACATGGACACCGCGGTGCGGGACTACCCCGACCTGGTGCGGCAGTACTTCAGTACGATCATTCCCCCCGGGGACAACAAGTACGCCGCGCTGAACTCGGCGGTGTGGTCGGGCGGGTCGTTCATCTACGTGCCCCCCGGGGTGCACCTCGACCAGCCGCTGCAGGCCTACTTCCGCATCAATGCCGAGAGCATGGGCCAGTTCGAGCGCACCCTGATCATTGTGGACGAGGGGGCCTTCTGCCACTACGTGGAGGGCTGCTCGGCTCCCACCTACTCCAGCGACTCACTGCACGCTGCGGTGGTGGAGATCATCATCAAGGACGGGGGCCGCTGCCGGTACACCACCATCCAGAACTGGTCGAACAACGTCTTCAACCTGGTCACCAAGCGGGCGGTGGCCCACCGCAACGCCAAGATGGAATGGGTGGACGGGAACATCGGGTCCCGGCTGAGCATGAAGTACCCCGCGGTGTGGCTGGTGGGAGAGGGGGCCCACGGGGAGGTGCTCTCGATTGCCTTTGCCGGCGAGGGCCAGCATCAGGACACCGGAGCGAAGATCGTCCACGCCGCGCCCAACACCACGTCCCTGATCACCTCCAAGTCGATCTCCAAGGACGGTGGCCGGGCGGGCTACCGGGGCCTGTTGCGGGTGGAAGAGGGAGCCGCCAACGTCAAGTCGTTCGTGCGTTGCGACGCCCTGATCCTCGACCCGGAGAGTCGCTCCGACACCTATCCCTACATGGAGATCGAGGAGGCCGATGCCTCCATCGGCCATGAGGCCACCGTATCCAAGGTCGGCGACGACCAGTTGTTCTACCTCATGAGCCGGGGGCTCACCGAGCCAGAGGCCACTGCCATGATCGTGGCGGGCTTCATCGAGCCCATCGTGCGGGAGCTGCCCATGGAGTATGCCGTGGAGCTCAATCGCCTCATCGAACTGCAGATGGAGGGCTCGGTCGGGTAGTCGAGAACGGCGGCGGATGGCCCCGCCCGGGCCCGCTCCGGCGCCCTAGGCTGCCGGTTCATGCGGCTAGTCGTGGCGCGGTGCGAGGTGGACTACACCGGGCGCCTCGCCGCCCATCTCCCGATGGCGGTGCGACTGATCATGGTCAAGGCCGACGGCTGTGTGGCGGTGCACTCCGACGAGGGGGCCTACAAGCCGCTGAACTGGATGAACGCCCCGAATCACCTAGAGGAGGGCGAGGGGGAGTGGGTGGTCACCAATCGGGCGGGGGAGCGGCTGGTCATCCGGATAGACGAGGTGCTGAGCGACTCCGAGTACGAGCTGGGGGTAGCCCCCGGCCTCACCAAAGACATGGTGGAGGCCGAGTTGCAGCGTTTGCTGGCCGATGCCCCCCAGGTGATCGAGGACGGCCTGAGCCTGCTGCGCCGGGAGTACCCCACCGACGTGGGCCCGGTCGACCTGCTCTGCCGTGATTCCGGCGGGCAAGTGGTGGCCGTAGAGGTGAAGCGCAAGGGGGAGATCGACGGGGTGGAGCAGCTCACCCGTTACCTGGAGCGCCTGAACCGCGACCCCGGGCTGGCGCCGGTGCGCGGCATCCTGGTGGCCCAGGCGGTGACTCCCCAAGCGCGCACCCTGGCGGCCTCGCGGGGCATCGCCTGCGTTGAAGTCGACTACGACGCCCTCCGCGGGGTGGAGGGGAACAAACTGCGCCTCTTCTAGAGCAGGCTCTGCAGGTCCAGGTTGCAGGAGGGGTGGCGCAGCTTGGCCAGGGCCCGTCCCTCGATCTGGCGGATGCGCTCGCGGGTGAGGGCGAAGTGCTTGCCCACATCCGAGAGGGTGCGGGGAAGGCTGCCGTCGAGGCCGTAGCGCAAGACGATCACCTCCCGCTCCCGCGGGTCGAGGAGGCAGATGGCCTCCTCCAGATGGCGGTGGGCGGAGCGGGCGGCCGCGAAGGCGAACGGGTCGGCGGCGGTGTCATCTTCGACGAAGTCCGCCAGGTCGGCATCCCCGTCGGTGCCCACCGGCCGGTCGAGGGAGACGGTGTCCCCCGGGGCCTCGAGTGCCAGTGCGACCCGTTCCACCTCGAGACCGCTCATCTCGGCGATCTCCTCGAGGCTGGCCGGCCGCCGGAGGCGCTCGGAGAGGGCCAGGGCGGTCTCCTGGACGGTGCGCACCACATCCACCATGTGGACCGGGAGGCGGATGGTGCGCCCCTGGTTCCCGAGGCCGCGGGTGATCGCCTGGCGGATCCACCAGGTGGCGTAGGTGGAGAACTTGAAGCCCTTGCGCCAGTCGAACTTCTCCACCGCCCGGATGAGGCCCAGGTTCCCCTCCTGTACCAGGTCGAGCAGGTCCAGGCCCCGGCCCGTGTATCGCTTGGCGATGGAGATCACCAAGCGCAGATTGCAGCGAATGAACTCGGCCTTGGCCTCCTCGCCCTCGTGGGCCACCCGGTAGAGGCGTGCCCGGTCGGTGGGGGTCAGGGCCGGGCCGCAATCGAGGCGGTGCTGGGCGCGCCGGCCCTGCTCCATGGCTCGGGAAAGCCGAACCTCGTCTTCGGCGGTCAGCAAGTCGTGCTCGGCGACCGACTCCAGGTACATGCCGATGGCATCCGACATGCCTGAGATGTCGCGCAAGTTCTTGGCCAACTGCGGCCTCCCGCCCGCTCGGCCCCGCCACCGTATCACGACGTACAGTGACGGCGCAAAGCCCTCTTCTGCCGCCCCGGCCGGGAAAACGCTTACCGCAGACGGGCGGTTCTGCCTGGTCAGCGCGAACTTATGCCGCCGGCGGGGTAGACGGCCTCGGAGAGAGGGCGACCGCGGAGGGTGGCCGGGCTTCGAGCCGGGGTAGGGTGGCCGCCGTGGACGCCCTCGCTGATCTCAACGGCCGCCTCGTGGCCTGCCGACGGTGCCCGCGCCTCGTGGGCTGGAGAGAGCAGGTTGCGGGGCAGCGGCGTGCGGCCTTCGCCGCCGAGGAGTACTGGGGCCGCCCGGTGCCGGGCTTCGGCGATCGGGAGGCGCGCCTGCTGGTAGTGGGCCTAGCCCCGGCGGCACACGGGGCCAATCGCACCGGGCGCATGTTCACCGGCGATCGCTCCGGCGACTGGCTCTATCGCGCCCTGTACCGGGCCGGGTTCGCCGACCGGCCGGAGTCTCGCCACCGCGGCGACGGCCTGCGACTGCTCGACGCTTACATCACCGCTCCCGTTCGCTGCCCGCCGCCGGGAAACCGCCCCACCGGTGAAGAGAAAGCCGCCTGCCGCCCCTGGCTCCAGGAGGAGTACGGCCTGCTTCCCCGGGTGGAGGTGATCGTCTGCCTGGGCGCGGTGGCTTACGAGGAGGTGTGGCGCCTGCTGGCGTGGGCTGGCGGGGCCCTGCCCCGTCCCCGGCCTGCCTTCGCTCACGGCCTGGCGGTGGAGACGGGCGGCCCCACCGTGCTGTGCTCCTTCCACCCCAGCCAGCAGAACACCTTCACCGGCCGCCTCACCGAAGGCATGCTCGATGAGGTCTTCGCCGCCGCTCGCGGGCGCCTCGGCGGGGCCTTGGGTTACGCGAAGCGTCGTGCGTAGAGTGGCGCCGTCCCCGAGAGGCCCGGCTTGTTACCCCTGACCGAGCAGACGTTTGCCCGCGTCGCCGCCTCCCTGCCCGAGTGGGCCCGCCCCTCGGCCGAGGCGGGCTACGAGGCGTTCACTGCGCTCCCCCCGCCCGACTCCAGGCAGGAGGAGTGGCGCTACGTGGAAGTCGAGGTGGACCTCGACTCGCTGCAGTTGGCCGAGTCGCCGGGGACACCGCTGCCCCCCGACGCCGCCCTGATCGGCGTCCTGGGAGGGACGGCCGGGCATGCCGTCAATGTCGACGGGCACACGGTGTCGGTGGAGGCCGCCGACGGTGTGCGCCTGGCCGCGCTCGGCTCCGCTCTGGGGGCCGACGGGGAGGCGCTGCGCGGGGTTTTCCGGTCCGGCCCCGGCCCCCGCCTAGATCGCTTCGCCGCCGCACACCACGCTTTTGGCACCGACGGCGTCTTCTTCCACTTGCCCCGGGGCCACCGGCCGAGTGCTCCGGTACTGGTGGAGTTCCAGGCGACCCGGGCCAACTCGCTGGCCCTGCCTCGCCTCACCGTGCTCGCCGAGGACGGGGCTGCCGGCGCCGTGGTCCTGCACTACCGCTCCCCCTCCGGCGTGCCCCTCGTGGCGGTGCCCCAGGTGGAGGTAGTCGTCGGGCAGAACGCCCGGCTGGAGATCACCGTGGTCCAGGAGTGGGGCGATGCCACCCGGGCCTATGCCCACCAAACGATGGTCGCCGCCCGCGACGGGGCCCTGGTACTGGCGGAGGCGGGCTTGGGCGGGTTGAACGCCCGCCTGCATCTCCACCTCGACCTGGAAGGGCCCGGTGCCGATGCTCGAGTGCTGGGTGCCTACTTCGGCCATCGGCGCCAGACCCTGGATTACCGCTACTACATGATGCATCGCGCCCGTCACACCACCTCCGGCATGTACCTGAAGGGGGCTGTGGGAGACGCGGCGCGCTCGGTGTTCACCGGCCTCATCCGTATCGAGCCCGAGGGGCAGGATTCCGACGCGATGCAGACCAACAAGAACTTGGTGCTGGCCGAAGGGGCGGAAGCGCACTCGGTGCCCAACCTGGAGATCCTGGCCAACGAGGTGCGGTGCGGTCACGGCTCCACGGTCAGCCCGCTCGACCCCGAGCAGCGCTATTACCTGATGAGCCGCGGCCTCGACTCGGCCCGCGCCGACCGCCTGCAGGTCAAGGGCTTCTTCGAGGACGTGCTGGCCCGTTTCCCCCAGCAGACACTGGAGCCGTTGTTGCGGCAGGCTCTCATGGCCCGCTACGACGGCCTGCAACGGGAGCAGGGCCGATGACCCGCCTGCAAGTGGCCGCCTTCAGCGCCCTGCCCGACGGGGCGGGGGTGCGGGTCGACGCCGGCGGGCACCGCCTGGCCCTCTTCCGCGTCGGCGGCGAGGTCTTCGCCCTGGGTGATCGCTGCAGCCATGCCGAGGCCTCGCTGGCCGAGGGAATCCTCGACGGCGGCACGGTGGAATGCCCCCGACACGGCGCGATCTTCGACCTGCGCACCGGGGCGGCTCTCTCCTTCCCCGCCACCCGGCCGGTGCCGGTGTACCGGGCCGAGGTAGAGGGGGAGGCGGTGTTCGTCGAAGTGGGAGACGAGAGCCCATGAGCGCCGCGCTGGTGGTACGGGGGCTGCAGGCGAGCCTCGGCGACCTGGCCATCCTCAAAGGGGTCGACCTCGAGGTCCCCTACGGCGAGGTCCATGCTCTCATGGGCCCCAACGGCTCGGGCAAGTCCACGCTCTGTCACGTGCTCATGGGCCAGCCGGAGTACACCGCCTCCGGATCGGCCCTGGTAGGGGGCACCGAGGTGCTGGGCCTCCCGGTGGACGCCCGGGCGCAAGCCGGGCTGTTCCTGGGCTTCCAGTACCCCGTCGAGGTGCCCGGGGTGACCTTGCGGGAACTGCTCGAGGAGATGGGGAAGGCAGCGGGCGCCGGAGCGGGCTACTGGCCGGTGGTGGAGGCCGCAGCCGAGCAGATGGCACTGGCTCCCTTCCTGGGGCGCCCGGTGAACGAGGGGTTGTCGGGGGGCGAGAAGAAGCGCTCCGAGATGCTGCAGCTCCTGGCCTTGCGCCCCCGGGTGGCGGTCCTCGACGAGATCGACTCGGGTCTCGACATCGACGCGGTGCGAGAAGTGGCGGCGGCTGTGGAGGCGATGCGTAGCCCCGACCTCGGCGTCCTCCTCATCACCCACTACAGCCGCATCCTGCGCTACGTCGCCGTGGACCGGGTGCACGTCATGGCCGCCGGCCGGGTGATTCGCTCCGGAGGCCGGGAGCTGGCTGCCGCATTGGAGGCGGGGGGCTACGACGCCATGGTGCGGGAGTCGGAGCCGGCGGCGCCGGGTACCGCCGACGACTTCCTTCGGGGCTTGTAGCCGCGATTCAAGCCGGCGGCCGTTCCTCCAGAGCCTGGGCCAGGGTGGCCCACGGCAGGTCGGCGCACTTGATGCGCACCGGGAAGCGCCGCACCCCTTGCAGTGACTCCAGATCGCCCAGCGCGGCCCCCGGCCGGGCCGCGTCGAGGCCCGCCTCGCCCGGTTCGATGTCCATCATCGCCTTGAAGCGACGCATCAGGTCCCGGGCCTCGGCGATGGTCTTGCCGGTGATGGCCTCGGCCATCATCGAGGCCGAGGCCTGGCTTATGGAGCAGCCCCGTCCCTGGATGCGCACGTCGGCGATGCGGTCGCCGGCAAGAGCGAGGTCGATGGAGATCTCGTCCCCGCAGAGCGGGTTCTGCCCTTCGGCATGGGCGTCGGGGTGCTCCAGGGTGCCGCGCCGTCGGGGATGGCGGTAGTGGTCGAGGATCACCTCGCGATAGAGGTCGTCAAGAGACACCGAAGAGCCTCCTCGCCTCGGCGAGGGCGGGGATCAGGGCGTCCACGTCTTCCCGGGTGTTGTAGACGTAGAAGGAGGCCCGGGCGGTGGCGGGCACTCCCAGGAGCTGGTGCAGGGGCTTGGCGCAGTGGTGCCCGGCGCGAATGGCGATGCCCTGCTCGTCCAGGATGGTGGCCAAGTCGTGAGGGTGGATGTCGGCCAGGGTGAAAGAGATCGCCCCTCCCCGCTGGGCCACGTCCGTCGGCCCGTAAACGGTGAGGCCGGGCACCTCGCCGAGCCGCTCGAGGGCGTAGCCGGTGAGGTCGGCTTCGTGGCGGCGGACTTCGTCCATGCCTACGGCAGTCAGGTAGTCCACCGCCGCCCCGAAGCCCACCGCCTCAGCGATGGGTGGGGTGCCGGCTTCGAAGCGGTGGGGGGGCTCGGCCCACGTGGATTCGTGCCAGCCGACGTCGCGGATCATCTCGCCGCCCCCTTCGGCCGGCTCCATGGACTCGAGCAGTTCG